>Ga0209417_1000206_pt1 | contig 158517 bp, 321 predicted proteins | sample RifGroF2_FD_184002 | JGI IMG/M metagenome (GOLD analysis project Ga0209417, IMG submission 184002) | Groundwater microbial communities from Rifle, Colorado, USA - Groundwater F2 (SPAdes) (version 2) | ecosystem: Environmental > Aquatic > Deep subsurface > Groundwater | place: Rifle, Colorado... | reverse complement strand
GACAAAATCTGCTGAAGGAGTTCGTAAAGAAACATTAGAATCTAATATAGCTATCATTGATAATAAGATAGAAGGTAGAGTACATTATGGTAAACTTAGTATCAAAGTAGATGAGATTCCTATTTCATTATCTGATGAAATAGTATCCCATTATCAAGAGCAAGGATACAAAGTAACCATACAAAAAACAACAGAGACGGATAGAGTATTAGAAGTGAGCTGGGATATATAATACAATAATAAAGGAGAAAGATATATGATGAAATTAGTGGTAGGTGGAACTGTAGTAGCTGATAATCTAACCATAGTACTATTACCAAGAGCGGGAGATTTAATATCTATAACAGATATACATGGAGTAAAGAATACATATACAGTAAACAATGTTGAATTTGCTTTCGAGGACAAAGGAAACTATCAAGCATTAGACCCAACTAAAGTTCAGTTGTCTTATGAAACTATTGTCAATGCTACATAATAAATCATATAAACAATAGGAGAATAGAAATGTTATTCAGTAAGAAACAAAAACAATATCCAAAATTACAAGCGGGAGATGTAATCTTCTTTGAACCTGCTGACTTAATGGGACAAGTTATTCGTATATTTACTTGGTCTAAGTATTCCCATGCGGGAATAGCAGTTGACTCTGAAAATATGTTGGAAGCTCAAACTGCGGGAGTGAGGATAGTTCCTCTATCCGAAGCATTAAACAGAACTCAAGGTAAAGAATGTTTCCCTCTAACTCTAAGTGCTAGAGAAAGGTTTGATGCTAATGCCCTGAGAACTTTTGTCAATGATGTGAATGGTAGACCTTACGATTTCTACCAAGCTTTGATGTCTGGACTTCATGGAATTAATTCAAAGATTAAAACAAAAGAATCGGAGAAGAAGTTCTTCTGTTCTGAGTTAGTAACAGATGCTTTATTCCATTGTAAAGTATTATTTGATACTAACTCAAGTGTAGTAAATCCTCATAATTTATATAACATACTTAAGAAATTTAATATAATCTAAATGAAAATAAATAATATATTTGCCTACATAAGTTTCTATTGGAGTGGACTGGTAGATAGGCTAACAGGAAATAGGTCTATCTGCTACAATCCTTCTGGTACTAAATATTGTTGCTTTATTCCCTGTAAGAAAGATGCTGACTATACTATAGTCTATCCTCCCGACGGAGTGAAAGCTATCTATGATAGATACTCTCACGTATGTAAACAACATGTAGGAGACCTATGGGATGATGGATGTGAATTACATTCAGTAGATTGGGAACCTGACATCTGTAACATATCAATAAGACTAGAGGAAGAATAAATGGTAGAGATTAATATCCCAGAAGAATATTTAACATGCCAAGACTGTGGTACCCAAGACAAGACTGTGATAGAGACTCACTGCCCTTATGCCAAAGAGATAAACGATGAACAAATAGAAGTAACTCTATGTGAAGAATGTTATAGTAATAGATGTCAAGAAATATAAGGAGAGATAAACGATGAACACACCACTCAACTTAATTAAATCAATACATAACTTCTCTAACATAATGTTTAAAAGACTAATGGATAACGTACATAAAACCCATTGGTCAGAGGAACCTTGCAATCGTAAGTTCCTACTGGATGAGTTAGATAAAAGACTCGTATCATTAAAACAAATATATCCGATGGGGGATACCTCAGTAGATGAACTATCAGAGAAGTGTGCCGACATAGCTAACTTTGCTATGATGCTCTCAGATAACTATCAGAAAAGAAGATACGATATCAACGGAGAGTTTGATAATATATCAGACGGACAACCCTATTAAATCATAAGGAGAAATAGATGGAAAGAATAGTACTCACTTTAAATAACAATGAACCAGAAGTAATGAAGTTAATAAAACTTGCAAACACATTAGTAAAAGCAGGGGAGATAAAAGAACTCATACCTAGAGGAATTAAAACACATACTATGTTGAGACAGATTCCTCCTATGCCACAACTGATAGCAATACCTATAAGTAATGATAAACTAATAGATGACATTGATTCTATTCTGGTAATGTCAAACGATGGTATCATAACTAAAGAGATAGTAATAACTCAAGAATAAAAACCGATAACAACTTCTATATTGCTATACACTCATTCTAATAGTTTATCGGTTCTATTAGTTTCTTTAAAACAATAGTAATAGTATAACGGCATGTAATAGAATATAAGAAAGCTTGACTATTATATGTGTACAGTGCTCCGAGGTAGCGGGTACTTAAAACTTTAGAGTACTACCAACAGGTTAGCCACTGGTTCAAGGATTGAAACGGTGCGTGGTAGATTGTAGCTTTCTATTCCACGGCTCGATTTTCGTGGGGTTTCAGGGACGTGTTGATATAAAACCCCATATTTTCTTTTGAATTATCTCCATAATCTATTTCCTGTAAGCTTGCCACCCGCTGACCAATAGTCAAGGTATCAAGCTTTTTCTTTATATTCAATATGTTTAATTCGCTAGTAAACCTTTAGCTTAATAAATTTTAACAATATGTTGACTTCTTATTTCATACATGCTATATTAATTATTAGTACCGAAATAGATAAGGAGACATATATGTATTTAAGTTTGACAGAATTAAAACAAGTAGTAAATGAAATAGAAAAACAAGAAGGCATAGTTCCTAAACTTAAGAATAAAGAAGTTAATATAATTGTCAGTCCTTCAGTAGAAGCTATGTATATTAAAGAAGATACTATTAAAACTATTACCCATAAATCAAAAACTTCTGAAGGAGATAAGATATACCAAGATATTAAATACCATTATAATGATTATAGGACTTTAAGAATATTTGGTTAAGAACCTTGCGGCTCTTAAGAAAAATGACGAACTTTAAAAGGAGATATATACATGTATTTTGCAATAGTATTATTGATATTAGCAAATCTATTTATAATTATTCCTGCTTCCAAGAATTTATCCGACCTATCTTTATTATATGTATTACTTGGAATGATTCTATTAGACATAACAAGTTTGGTTCCGTTAATTTTAAAGATACAGGGATTGATATAAGATTATGAAAAAATATTGTATAAATAAGAATGGTAAACTCGCAGATAGTATTGATGACTTACTTAAGTTTGTAAGAATTTATAATAAGATTCCCTGCCACACTAGTAACCAAAAAGAGTACGAAACTCTTAGATACTTAAGAAGACAGGTGTACCACTATAAAATTTACACTCACGAAGATATACTATTCGAGATAGATAGAATAATATTGAATAACATTAGATACGATACTTCAGTAATTGATTTAGATTATGAGATAGAAAAGAAAGAAGCAATAATTTATATTAATAAGTTATTTAATGAACTATCTTCTAAAGAAAAAAAGGTTATAGAATTTCGTTACTATTCGGAAGAAACTTTAGAAGGAACAGGTAAACTTCTTGGGGTAGGTAGGGAAAGAATAAGACAGATAGAAAATAGGGTTATGCACAAATTAAGTAGAACCATCCGAAGGGATACAAGATTCATAAGAAGGATGGAGAGTTACTGGGAGCGTAGGTATTCTCCCTTAATGGGAAGTAACTGTGTATAGATAATTTTAAAAGGAGATAGTTATGGCTGACAAAAGAACGGTTACATCTAGGAACTTATTAGGACTTATTGAAATACTACAAGAGAAAGTTGATGTTTTAGATAATATAGGCAAAGATAAAGCTACAGTAAATATCATGAAAGAACAGATTAAAACTCTTAAAGAACAAGTAGATACTATGGAAGACAAAAGAAAGAAGGCTCAGGCTAGGTGTCTTGAGTATCAAAGAACTTCTGAGAAATATAAAGAATATTCTAAGGCTTATAGTAAAAAACATTATCAAGAGAATAAAGAAAAGATGTTTGGTAGAAGTTACAAGACTAAAGTTCAAATGGTTACTGAGTTCTTGGATGCTGTGGAAGTAGATGTTAAAGTAGATGAAGTGATAGCTAGAGAGATTATAGCTAATATCCGAGATATCTTTTCTGTTCCTGCGGGAGATAGTAAAAAGAATAAAGGCACTGGAAAGAAAAGAGGAACGTATAAGAAAGAAAAAGTATCTTGTAACAATAACTTAACAAATATAGATAGACCCATTATATTTTAATACGTTATATGATAATATAATTATATAAGTTATTATATAGATAAGGACATAAAATCATGTTAGAAAAAGATTTAGTTGCTTTAAAGAAAGACCTGACCCAGTTCAGTAATGAGTATGGACATAGACAAGAAGATGATATGAGAAGAGCAATCAAGAAAGTAATAGACAGATTAGCATTCTACATAGACACCGAAGGGTAGTATTATGAAAGTAACTCGTAACGATTATCCTAGATGTATCTGTAATGTTTATGAATGTGAGAACACTATATCTTATTCTATAAGTATTAATCCTACTGGTGAATATACTTTCGACTTATGTAAATCCTGTTTCCAGAAACTAAAAGAACAAATCAATAAGTTGTAACAATAACTTTACAAACACTTGTATTCATATATGAGATATGATAACCTTATTATATAAGGTTAAGCAGTAGGAGATACTTTATGAGTTTAAAAACATTAGAAGACTTAAGAAAAGCTGGAATAACAATCTCCCTTAGAGACAGATGGATGCTACTAATTAATTTCGGTATTAAAGATTTATCTGGTTATGTTTCTGTAATCAACGGTGTTGAGTTCATAGAGAAGTACGGAAAGAAAGAAGCTAGGAATTTTGAATATACATCTGAGTACCTATCTAAGATTAATAAAGAACTTTGCAATAAAGGATTTAAAGTAATTCAGATTAATAATTCCAATGATAGTAAAGAAAGAGTACAAGAAAAGATTAATAAGAAGTTAGAGGAGCTTAGTAACTAATGGCAGATTATGTAGATAGAATCATTGCTTATGAACAAGGCGAACTTGATAACGAAGAGATAGTAGAACTGTTCCAAGATTTAATAGATAGTAAATTAGTATGGCAGTTGCAAGGACATTACGGAAGAGTAGCTACCGACTTAATAGATTCAGGAGAATGCACTGATGAATTGTAAGTGTGGTAATGTTGCTAGGACAACTATAATAAAAGATTGTTTCTACTGTGAAGCATGTGGAAAAGTAATTGAATTAAAGAAACCGAAAGGAAAACATAATGGCTAAGTTATATAAACACGGTGCATATTTCTATATGAATAAACATCCTGAGTTATATAGTTGGAATACTATATACAAAGACTATGAGTGTACTCAGGAGTTAGATAAAGTATACGGAAAAGAATTCTACGAGAGTAGCTATGCAAAGGAACCTCCCGTACTCTTCAGACAAGAAGCTATCACTAATATAGTAAGAGCAAACCTACATCGGAACGAACTCAGATATTTGTTATGGGAATTAGAGAAGACTATTAATTCTGGTAAGGATACTATTGAGGTACAGTTAGAGAATCCTTTAGCAAGTGAAACCTTTAAGTGTTTGAAACTTCTTGGTTATACTATTACGGCATTTGGAACCAGTAAGTATAGAATAAGTTTGTAACAGTTTAGTTACATAACACTTGTATTGTCTAACCATGTATGGTAATATAATTATATAAGGTTAAGACAAGGAGATGAATATGACAACTAAGAAAATAACATTAGCTACAGTTAAATCATTTGTCAAAAAGAACTTGGATAATCTTTATATAAGAAACGATTCCGACTTCGATGGTATGCAAGATTGTGTAGTATCGTGTGCTGACTCTTCTTTCAAAAGAGTTGAAATAAAAGGAAGCGGTTATTCTAAAAATACTTTAGGAATAGTAGGAGCTTGGTTCGTAGGAAGTAGCAGAGATTACTTCTCTGAATACGAAAACGAAAGCTTCAAAGGTATAGAAGTTTATAACTCCTGCGGTTGTTTCGTATTGGCGGTTAGTAAATGAAGTACAAGATAAAAGGAAAGATATATAAATTCATAGAAGAATGTGAAGTTGTCGACCATGAGTTTGTCATCTTCAAAAAGATAATCGAGAATAGTAAGGGAGAAAGATTCTACTTACTTCACTCTAAATATACTAACGATTATCATCTGTATACTTTAAATAACAAAAGAGTATTATCAGTTTTACAATTAAGTATGATTGGATAAGTAACATGGCAGATAAAGTTTATTGTAAAGAATGTGCATACTGTTATAGGATACATGATAACTATGTTCATATACACGACGATGATTATCATTGTATCAACTCTGATGTTATAATAAAAGAAGAGTGTAATAGAAAGGGTAGCCCGTTAGAAAGACCTGTAAGAGATATTGAAAGGGATACAACTTGCATACATATAAATAAAAAGAATGATTGCAAAGGATTCTTACAACTAGAAGAAACTAGGATGCCTCTTACATTCTTAGGAATAGTTACTGGATATAAAACTGTAACCAACAGAGTTACCGAAGATATAGAGAGGAGTCATTAAATGTTTAATATATTTAAGAAAAAAGAAACTCAACCTGAAGTTACTATTGAAGAGAAAGTATATGAACAGCTAAACGATATCAACTACACGGTATATTGCTTATGTGCTAATAAGTATATAAATGTAAATGGCTATTGGGATGGTGAGAATAACTATTATGTAGATTTAAATATAGAAGGCTATAATAAAATCAGGGTACATGCTAAAAGAGGGAATCCTTTTAGTAGGGAAGACATGTACGAGGAGCTAACAGTTTATAAAGGCAATAAAAAGATATTCAACATCTATGCTAATAAAAATTATATATCTATTAAAGATACTAAACTAGGTGCCCCCGAACTGTATACTCTTCTGAAAACTATACAGGATACTTTATCCCCTATCTACGAGGAACATAAAATAAAATTAGATGAAGAGGATAGTAAACAAAAGAATTATACAAGTAACTTCAAAGAATTATATAAGGAGATATAGATGAAAAGAATAATACTTAGTTTACTTATAGTGTTAGGATTTACTCAGGCTTCTTATGCTAGGGGGAATTCCCTATCCCTTAACTATGCACCTACTACAATCATAGGAGCACAACAACCTCAAGCTTATTATCCCCAGACCAACTATTATCCTGTCCCAGTTCAAGTATACCAACCGACGGGATGTGTAGTACCTCATCTTTATGGAACAACATACATCTTAGAACAAGGAGGCTATGTTCCAATCACTGACCAGCTCGGAAGAGTTATAGGATATACTTGTAGATAAAGCGTTTGGGAACTTGAAGGGTATTAATTAATATCCGACGAGATACGTAGGCAGTGCACGGATGCGTATCCCCTGTTCCCTCTACGCATTTATTGTAACAATAACTTAATAAATATAAAAGAGACACTAGACTTATGGTGCCTCTTTTGTTATACTAAATATATAAGGTTAAGACAAGGAGAACACTATGACAGTAAAAGCAATCATCTTTACAAAAGAAAGCATCTCTGAAGAAATTAAAAGACTTAGAAAATACATAGAAGACCACAAGAAAGCTAACCCAGATTATTTAGAGAACAAGAACTCAGTTGCTTATGGTCAGATTAAGTATGCACAGAATGTAGAATCTCATTTCACAGGCATGCTCTGTAACTTCGATTATAAAGCTACCGAAGTTGAAGTGGTTAAAGAACCAATAATCCCTCAGTTGTATTAAGTAAGGAGAACACTATGATAGGTTTTAAATGTTCTGGTAAAAGTATGACCCCAAGAAAAAAGAGAGAACGCATTCCATCAAGAGGAACTTCAGTACAATGTATTGCTAAGACAGATAATGAAATTACCTTCAGAGATTTAGTAGTACCCAATGTTTACTATCATTCCAGTTTATATAATGAAGAGTTAAGAAACCACGTTAAAGATTTCAGTGCTGGTTATGCTTGTGTTAATATAGAATACGACCAAGCCAGTACAAGCAATATACTAACATACGAAAACATAGACGGAGTTGTTACAGCTATAGTTAAAGTCTACTGTAGAATAACTTACGTAGGATGTTTTGATTGTTCTCGTAGAAGAGCAGAAGTCGATAGTATAATGAACGCATCTAAAGTTATGGAAGAACTTGTAAACTAAGGAGAGATGATGAATATGGTTTTAAATCCAGAAGAAAAACTATTTATTGAAATTCTTTTAAATAGAACGGTATCTCGAAGAGAGTACACTAAACAAGAATTTTTAGTTATTGAATCATTAAGGGATAAATTATCTGTACCAAAGTCTATAAGAACGTATCGTTAAGGAAAGTAAATATGCAATTATATATTTTATCTGAGTTCCCCGTAGAATCTGCGGAGATACTTATAAATAATATGAAACCTGCTTATTGTCATACCATGTTAAAAGAACTCTGTCAGATGATAAGTTCAGTCTTAGGTGGTAAAGAATTAGATAGTTTACTGGACAAAAAGATTCCTCAAGGTAAGGAGTTTCAAAAGTTCATAAAAGAAAATCCACAGTGGATTAATAAGTACGGACTAAGATTACTATCCCACTGCAAAGATACTGTTAAACTAAAAGACCCTACTAAATTAAAGTACCAGTATATCTTAGGAGAACTAAGTAAGCTGGGAGACTCTACTTTAAAAGTTCCAGACAAAGCTCCTTTCAGATACAGTAAAGAATATAAATGTACTGTTGAAACTAATACGGTCTTACCTCTACAAGAAACTATAAATCAATATAGAAAATATTTAATATGGAAACTAGGAACTGTTAATGAATTACACTAACTCAGAAGTAATAGCAGATATACTTTTAATAGAAGAGAACTGTAGAAGCCATAGTTCTCTACGAGGTATGCTTAAAGATGCGATTGATAATCCTGAGTTAATAAAAGAAGAAGCTAATAAGATAAGATTTAGTTACAAACTACTTGATGCTTTAGTAATAATATGCTATAATAAGATTAAAGAACTTTATAATACAAATGAAACTTTTTCTGTAATACACAAAGAAGGTTCTTATTGGAAAGGAGGTAAAGTGTGGAAGATAACCTTTTCTAAATCAGGAGGATTTAATATTGTATCTGGTGATGATTCTGATTACTATAGTTACCCCAACTCTAATGATGCTTTTATAATTTCTAGGATACGTAGTAATCTATACGACAACTTAAGATTCTATTACTATAATTCATTGGAGAAGTTCCTTAACGATGAAGATATAACTGAGGAAGTAAAAGAGATGTTGAACTCAGAAGACAAGATAGATTCAATCATAATGCTACAGGAGTTGGTAAACTAATGTACTATAAGATTAACGATAGTATAGTAGAAGTTTATTATGACGAGTTGTTCCACGATTGTCGTAGAGGAGCATGGGCGATAAGAGATGTAGCTACCAAGAAACAATTCTACTTCAACGGATTCTCTGTTACTATGTGGAGTGATGTGTCAGAAGTGGAATTAAGAGAACTGTTAGACCACGGTTGTACAAATAATCCAAAGGAATTCCAGAAGGTTACTGAAGAAGAAGCAGAGATATACAAGTGCATGAAGGAGTTAATAAACTAATGTCAAAACAAGAAGACTTAAAGAAAAGAGAATTGCTATTCATAGGCTACGATGAAACCTATGGAGCACAAGTGTTTATAGGAACGGGACTTAAAGACAAGAGACAGTCTGACGAGAACCTGAAGAAGATGGGACAAATATAACTATGATAGTTTTTGACGATGACGAATATCTGTATAGAATCTATTGCGACCAGTGTGGTAAACACATAGAGACTCCTCACGAGCCATGCCCTCAAGATATAATAGATACTATTAAAGATAACGACTGGATAACTTTCCATATAAGCAGAGCCAAACTCCATATCTGTTCTGGAGAATGTAAGAACGAATTTAATAAAGAGATAATAGAACTGGCGGAAAGAATAAAAGGATGAGTTTAGATTGGTATCTTGAATATACTAAACCCAGATACTTTAAGTTTATAACCCCGTCTAATCTTTTCGAGTATGTTAAATTCTGTCCTCATCAGTTAGCTGTTCCCAAAGGATATGTTTTATTTCAACATTACGATAAGTATACTGGAGCCTACTGTGATTACATACAGGACTTATATGATAAATTAAACATAGTAGAAGAACTAACTGAGGACGAATTCAACGGTGCTCTTGTCTTGAAGGAGTTAGTAAACTAATGCTTGAAAGACTTATAGTAGATATTCCTTATAACCCTGCTCTTTCTCGTTTATACTTTTATGGTGAGAGTAATATTCATTATAGATATTTAAATGACAAGAAAGAATACTTATGTCCTATACATACTATGGGTTTAAGCCTAGAAGATATAATAGATGAATTTCCTGTGGGTCTCAAAATAATAACAGATGAAGATGAGATAACTAGAATACTTACTATACAAGAACTTGTAAACTAATGTAACAAAGATTAATCTATGCACTTGAACTCCTACTGCATTCATGATATATTTATATTATGAGGTTAAGCGATAGGAGTTTATTATGTTAGACGATATAAGAAGAAACAATGAAAAGCTTTCTAATAAAATAGATAAGACTAAGAAACAATTGAACGAAGAGCTTATCGAGAAGATGACTTCTTCTTTTAAAGTTAAAGAAGATGAGATGGCTCAAGACATAAAAGCTTACTGGGAATTAAAGTACAGAGAGTTCTTAAATACTTCTGAGTATTATTCCCCGCATGATTTTCAATTGCTACAATTAAAGATAAGTCATTTCAATAAAGAGTTCTATAAATCATGTTGGTATACTTTACAACAACTAGGTATAAAGAAGCATGACGGAAGAAGAACTCATGGTTGCTATGGGGAGCCTAACAAAGAATTAATAGAAGCACATAACAGAAAACAACTTGATAGATTTATTGACATGACTGTTACCGAATCAATACTTAATTCAAGATACAAGTTACTTCAGTCCGCTCTTAAACATTTCGACGGTGTAGAAATAAATGAAGTACAAACTGTCGACATAGCATTAAGTAAAGGAAACTTGGTAGGAACATTTAAGATTAAGAAACCCTTTGGATTAGAAAGAACTCTGGTAACTCAAGCTATCTATGCTGGAGGATATAACATCCAGAAGTTCCATATAAGATACTTATCTAAAGTTAGCTAGGAGATTACTATGTCAAACGAATACAATCTTATAGCCGAGACGAGTAGGTATTATCTATTTAATAAAGGTAACGAACTGAGAGTACACAACTTAAGACTTGTCGATAGAAGAAAAGGTACTTACACTATGGAGTACTTGTTCAATGAAGTACGTAGTTGGGATAGATTATACTACAGTCCCAGAATGGAACAGAGTCATAGAGATAGTCTTCCTAAAGCTATCACGAGTGCTATAGCTGATGTAATAGAAAAAGAAACTGTGGCTAGACAAACAAAAGAGTTTATGGTAGAATTAGTATCATGGTAAGATATTTTAAATCAAATATAACTTTCCCTTTTGGATTCTTTAGATGGAACTCGGGAGGAATCAGAAATGTAGAAGTTTGTGAGAAAATAGAGGGGGAGGTAAGGTGGAGAGAAACCCATTTCCCTAATGTGGAGAGCCTTAGTAGCATTAATATATGGAGGGATACTATGGTAGAGATAACAGAGGAGGAAGCAAATACTATTATAATGATGAAAGAATTAGTATCATGATAAGATTATTAGAATTACCTATAAAAGAACTGAACAGAGATAAAGTATATGTGTATACTTATCGTTCTTATAAAGGATATAAGCCTACTAATGTAATAAGAACATTCTTACATTATCTCGTATGGCATGCTAACACACCAGTGAATAACAATCGTCATAAGTTCAACGATAGTCAACTGTTACATTTATTCAATCATGGAAAGAACTATGGACATGGAGACTATTCTATATACGAAATAGATAGTACGAAAGAAGTTGATGAAGTGAGAGATTCATTAGACAGTATGCTGGAGTTAATATCGTGAAAGAGTTTATTCCTAAGATTAATATTAAAGAGGACAGGTTATATCTGGTACTAAGAAATAACCCAGAGGGATATTCTTCTGCTGGAGAGTTGTATCATAAGGTTGGAGAACGTACTTTTATTTGTAATGAAATTACTTTAGATTTAAACATCTATACATACTATTGTAAGGAAAGCTTCGATACTTTCAGGAACTGGTCTGGTCAGATTTACGACAGATATCATCTTACGATAGAGAATTGGAATTCTATCTACGAGTTTAAATCCCTTAGAGCAGTTAAAAGATTTCTTAATACTCTCAAGTATGTAAAGGAACTTACAACATGATACAAATATTTAATAAGGCTGATATCAAATATAAGAAACACTACTACACTGTCAGGAAGAAAGACAATTGGATAAGCATAACTAATAAGAAGAGAATAATGAAATGGACTTCTTACAGACTGACAGATGGCATGGGTACATTCCTTCAAGGCTACTCTGGATTCTTTGACATATATGATATCTACGAGATAGAGTCTGAGGAAGAGAAGACAAAGCTTAAGTGTATGAAGGAACTCATCGGATGATACAATTAGATAACATGGAATCATTATCTGAAGCTGTAACTTGTACGGACAGTCCTATCTTCTACGTGTTTCATAAAAGGAAAGAACAGCATAGGTTTTTAGATAAGTACACTGTTTGGCAATTTGCACACTTATCCGACACTCCAGAAAAAGTAAGCGTTCTGTTTGACACGTATGATATTTATAAGCTAGAGTCTATGGAAGAATATCAGAAGTTAGTATACTTAAATGAATTAATATCTTAAGAAGGTTGATATGAAGAAAGTTTTTATAGCAGAAGATGAACAAGGAAAGCTAAAAGCTTATGAAGAATCTGGTAAGAGATTCTATCTTGTCAAGGACAGTTATAAGTATATTAAAAATAACTTAGATATATCTATATGTAGATTAACTCTTGGACTAAACGGAGACGGCACTTATAATTATTACTATGACATTCATAGGAAAGATTATGGTTGGCTTACGTTACCTAGAAGGTTAGGACTTAAACCAGAACAATATTTTCTTGAGTACGGTTACGAAGTACTGGCAGAAGCAGAAGACTATGGCACCTTAGAATTCATGAAGGAACTAACAGTATGACTCTAAGTAGACTTTTAGTTATTAATTCAACAGATACCAAATCTACTTTATTCTTTTATGGTTGGGATAATAAGATAGAATACTATTATATAGGAGGTAAGAAGCTTATCTTCTCCTACTATAATCCTAGTGCTAAATTGGAAGACCTATCTTATTTTAAAGATTATGGTAGAAGTTGTACTTTAATTACTGACCCAGAAGAAATAGATGCTTATCTTTGTATGAAGGAATTAATAGCATGAGATATCAGTATCATATATCTACAGAAGAATTTTACAATCCCTTAATATATCGGTACGATTATATTGAAAAAAGATTAGAGTACTGGTATAATGGAGAGTGGAACTTGTCCGTAGGCGGAGTGGCTGGTCATATAATTTCAGGAGAGAAAGCCTTAAGATATATAACTATGCAGGAACTTGTCGAATGAAGTACCGTTATTATCTAACATTGTTTGATGGGTATAGAAGTACCCCTAGATATAGATACTTTAAAATAGGAGTTCATAAGAGATACTGGAGATGGAAAGAACTCATGGTTAAATCCAAAGAATGGGTAACGACGGATTGGTATCTGGGAGGTGCTCAACATGATAAAAGATTCTTAGGTATAAAAGAAGTAACTAAAGAAGAACTTGATAACTTTTTATTTATGCAGGAACTTGTCGGATGAAGATGTATTTAAAAATGCAAGGACTCCCTAATAAACATTTTACTTCTGCGGGAGTTTCTTTTATAACTCTGGACGGAGACCAAGACCGTGGTTATAACTTTGTAAAAGGAGAGCATAGATGTTCTAAGATAAGACAGACTTGTTCCTACATAAAAGGAGACTGTCTACATGTTTGGTTGTCGAGAACTAATAGAACCTTTAATTTCCCAATACTGGAAATATATGAAACAGAGGAAGAGTATCTAAAAGAAATAAGTAAATACTCAGTAATGAAAGAATTAGTGTCATGATAGAAGTAGGTAACAGGTCAAGTATCTTTAATATCTTTTCAGTATTTAAAAAGCATAATCATTTTATAATAAGATGGTTCTTTTGGAGTATAAAAAGATACTGGGTCATAACAAGTACTTTCAACAGACAGAAGAAAGTATACATAGACTTTAGAACTTCTAGTGCGAAAGAGATAGACCAGTTCCTAGAACTACTATACAATATCAACTTCCATGCTGATATATGTAATCTAATAAATGCTGACCTAAGAACATCTAACAGGTCTTATTATGAATATATGTTCAGAAAAATATATCTCTTAGACGAAAAAGAATATCTCTCTGAGAGAATGATAGAGGAGTTAGTGTCTTGAGATATTATATTAATCCAGATAATAAATCTTACATAACTACTTACTGCTACAAACAAATTAATACGTGGTTTGCTGAATATAACTATTTTGAAAACCACATGTGGAAAACAAACAATGCAGTTAATGATTTACATTTCAAGAGTGAAGAATCTCTTATTCAATTTATAGGAGATTCCTATAAAGAAGTAGACTTTGAAACTGTCAACGACTACAGAAGGTCTGTAAGAATGATGAGTGAGTTAGTGGCATGAGAAACTTAGGCAACATACACCATACTTTTAAAATAGAACATGATAAGATATACGTAGTACATCTTGGAGAAACTTTTATTACTGAGAACTTACATGTGTTTATTCCTATAGGTAACTTCAATTATAAGAAGCTTACCAGTACTAGGAATAGAAAGATATGGCATACTTCTGAAGCTACAGATTCTACTCTTCGGATGGATTTACATAAGTGGTTTGTTACATGGAATTATCTGTCTCACGATATGTCTCTCTGGGAATTAGACTCCGAAGAGGAATTAGATAAGTTCTTATTCATGGAGGAATTAACTAAGTGATAAGATACTTTAAAGTTTATAAGAAGTATACAAATGTAACAGATTATTATAAATGTGTTGACAATGATAAAGCACAGATATATAATAAGAAAAGAGGCTGGTGGGATAGAACCTCCATACTTAACGCAGACTCTTGTATAGACTGTGCTAGTAGATATCCAGAAAGTTATATCTTAACCGAACTTACCTCAGATGAATTTGAAGCAACCTTAATAATGGAAGAACTTATTTTATGACTAAATATTTTAGAGTTACAAATACAGATAACAATACGGATGACATCTATAGAGTAAGAGACAATAATCTTATTAGCTATTATGATGGTAACTATAAAGATTGTTGGTCTACTGTTTCTTTCATAGATGAGGCTGAAATGATAAGAGTAGCTGAGGCTTTCCAATATAAGATAGAACAAATTCCTACAGAAGAATTTGAAGCTTCCCTTGCAATGAAGGAATTAATATCATGAGAGCAAAACCTTTAAGACCATCTTTCTATTGTTTAGTTAAGAGTGTACTTCACTCTACTAAGCCTTTGTACTTTATCTACAAAGTAGTTCCTGATGTTAATAATGAATTTAATGACGACGTTTACTTCTACTTCAGATATAACGATATAGCCAACTGGACTATAGCACAGAAGAACTATATTTTACTCTTTCCAGAGTTCATAAAAAGCAGAGGTCATACTATAATAGCAGAGTCCAATAGCCTATCTGATTTGGAAAGTCTTAGAGCATCCTTGGTGGAGCTTATTGAATGAAAGATATTTATTTCAAAGTAGAATTCCGTAACTGGAATTATACCGACCCGTCTATAAAATCAGAAGATAAGACTGTTTATGTTTATTATAGAAAACATAACATTCTTACTTATAAAGAACCAGACAAGTACATACTAGAAGTTTGGGACAAGGTTAGTAAATCATGGTATACAACAAGACACAATACTCAGTTAGAATTCTTCAACTGGATTAAAAGCAAGGGTAATCCTATAGAAGAAATAACTTGGGGTCGGTTTCAAAATGAACTAATGATAGAGGAATTAGTAGAATGAATCAACTAAAGAGAACCTATAAGTGTATAACAGGGAAGCACTATCTATATTATCCTTTAGGTACTAGCCTCAGTAACCCTAAATATACAGTATTAAAGTTTATAAGATGGGGAGTATCTTCTACAGCAGAGGTACACAAGAACCTGTTAATATTCCATGACCTTGTTATAGATAAAGATGTTATGTTGTTTCCAGATATTTTCTACGAGATAGAAAACTGTGAGGTTGATAATTACTTAATGATGCAGGAACTCGTATCATGAAACAGATAGAGAAACTTGTATGTAACATAAGACCCGATAGATTCTATCTTGCTGTTCCCTTAATACCAGAAGTGGATGATAGGTTCTTTGCTTACGAAGTACAAGAACGAGATGAGGATGGATATGGAGATTATATAAGGTATAATCTGGGGGAAGACTTAATACTAGAAGGATGTGATTACACAAGCCATGATTGGTTGTGGGATTGGGTAGATGACATAGCCGACAGTCTATCCTATAGTGAAGGAGTACGACAGTGGAACATATATGAATTCAGAACCAAGAAAGGATTACAGAGATGTCTTACTAAGTATAGAACGCTAAAGGAGCTTGTAGAATGATTCAGTATTACAAGTTACCTCTAATGTCTTGGAGAGATAAGCATTGTTCTGGTGGTATATCTATGATTTATATAATAGGGGATATACTTTATGTATATGATTTTGAAAGACAAGTTCATTGTAAATGTACACATACAGTAGCTAAAAGATGTGAAACAATAGATGCAGTACAGTTAGTGGAACGAGGAGCCTACGGAACAACTACTACAGTTCATAGTTACTTAGAAGAATATAATTCTGAAGAAGAGTACTTGCAAGAAATAGAAAAGTATGTTATGATGAAAGAGCTAGTATCATGATAGAAAGAATCATAGTAAAGACAAGAAGGAGTGGAAAGATTAATGAACACTACTACTATCAGAAAGGTAATCAATTAAGATGTACTTATCTGAATGATGGATTTGACTATGAATGTTATGAAGAGGATTTAACAGAAGCTTTAAAAAGAGTTCTATGTTCTGGAGATAAAAATGATGGAGGTTTCCAAGTACTCTCTATAATATTTGACCCAGAAGAAATAGATAAAATATTAACTATGAAAGAATTAACGCTATGAATAAGTCAAGGTACTTTAAAATATCAAAGTGTCTTAACACTGATTATAATTCCCCCGAGTGTTCCTTTATGTATTGGGAAACTGAAGGATTTATCCAAGGAGCCTTCGCTTATTCTTTCGTATGTAACTCTCATGACTTACAGAGAGGAAAGATTCTTACTGTAGTTGGTAATAGGTTACAAACTTCTTATACAACTAATCATGAGAAATTCTATAACGATATAATAAAAGAGTACAGAACTAAAGAACAATACTTAGCAGAGATAGATAAATATGTAATGATGAGGGAACTTGTAAGTTGAAATGTCCTTGTTGTAATGAACACTTTTCTTTAATAGAATATATTAAGAATCTATTTATAGGAGAAAGTGTAACTGAAGAGAAAGAAGAAGAGTTACCTACCTACGTAACAGATAGGAAAGGAAACTTACATCCTTGGTATGACAAGAAGTTAAGACAACTACACAGTAAGCTTTTAGATACCTATAAAGATTTTGGGAAAGCAAATACTAATAAGAGATATAAACATATTCACGAGATAGAGAATCTTATTGAGGCTAACACTAGCTTTCGTCCCAGTATCTGGATGTGTGATAATATCTGGAACGGAGATATCTTTATAGTGTCCTTGCGTATATACACTGACGGTAACTTCGATAACAAAACTGAACTAGAAGTTAAGAAGGTTATGAAAAATGGTAGGATGATACTATCTGTAGAAGGGGACGAATCCTGTATAAAAGCCAGAGACTTACTTAAAGTAATTGAGATAGTAGACAATGTTGATAAGTTTCTAATGATGCAGGAGTTAGTAGCATGATAAGTGATTTCTGCATAGAGACCCTAGGAAACATAAGAGAAAATACCCTGAGTGTAATTTTCAGCCATGAAGGAGTACTGACTAAAAATTATCTTATGGATGACGGATTCAATCAGTTGGTTCCTGTCAATGGTGCTTTAGGATACGGAATGGTAAATTATATACAAGGGGATGTTATAGTGCATATAACTAACCCCAAGCCAAACTTAGAAGCTATAAGATTAAACTATGGTCAGACAAATAATAGAGACCAGATTTGGCAGACTGTATACTACGATGATGATTTACCAGTGAAACATGTATTCGGTATAGATTATTACAACGGTGGTTCTGTTACTTATGCCTTTACTGATTTAAACCAAGAAGACTTCAAGACTTTTAAATATATGAGGGAGCTTGTAACTTGACAAAGATTAGATACTATGAATTATGCTTCCCCGATTCTATAATAAAAGTTAGAGTGTTTAAGTCTTATAATGATAAGACCTATGAACTAAACTATCATGGTAAATGGGATTGTTTCCAACCTATGAGTATGGAAGGTATCAAAGCTCAAACTCACTATATGATATCTCAAGGTATCTTTGAAATAGATAAAGACAAGGTACAAGAATACATAGAGAAAATAGAAGCGTACAGAGTAATGAGAGAACTTGTAGTATGACAGTAATTAAAATAGAAGATGTATGGATGGTGAAGAACCCTTGTGCTTTTGATAGTTACACGGAGACTGACCCTGTTTACTTTTTCATAATTAAAACTTCTTCTGGATACCTACAAACAAAGGGTATGCTAGGCAGAGGAGTTCCTAACGTGCTCGAAGTCTTAGTTAGGGATATGGAAAAAGGATTGTGGATAGATGGAAGAGTCTCTCATGATTTTGAATTAGATAAGCCTACAATATTTGATAATAAAGTTTATCCTCATCTTATAGTAACTAGGATAACAGAAGATATAGATACTGTAAGAACAATGTGGGAATTAGTAGCATGAACATAATCGGTATCATTACAAAGTTCTTTTTGAGTATGAGGTCTTATGGATTTATTAGTACCTGTCCTATTTGTAGACAACCCTATTATGTTAAAGGAACCCTAGATAAATTAAGTACTACTCATACTTGTTCCGACTGTGGAAGTTTAATAGTCTTTACTTATAAGTTTATTGAAGAGATAGACGACTATATGGTTCTGATAGATTATTGTATTAAGAAACAAGAATTAGATGTGTTTAAAGAATTAACAGGAGATTGATATGGTTAGTATAAGACGATGTGATAAATGTAATGAAATAGAATATGTTAGAAAGATACAACTTTATCATGGAGAATCTTTGGACTATGATAGATATACTTCCGATTGGGAACACATAGATTTATGTCCAGTGCATCTTGAAATATATACACGTAAGATACAGAAAGCAATTATAGATGGGAAGATGACTTGTTCTAAAGATTTAGAACAATTTAATATTAAGTTTATAACTGCTGATTTAATGAAAGAGCTTACTGACTAATGAAAGAAGTATTTGCTATACTACTTATAATGCTACTTGTCTTTGTATTATACTGTACTTTTAATTTCATAGCATTTTTAATTTTTATAAGAATATACTCTCCTCCTTCTTTTTGTAATGAGCTTTGGGACTATCTAGTATTTAGAGATGTCTTTGATATTTATGAGAATGAAAGATACATTCTTTTAATAGTATTTGTAATATTTCCTTGGTTTATGTATAGATATATGATAGCCGTATGGAAACAAAGAAAAAGAGATGTGGTAGATAAATTTATAGATGAGTTGACAAAATGAAATAAATTATGAAGGAATTAATGGATTAAATTGTCTACTATACAATTATTTTATATTTTAAGTGAGTAATAAAATATAAGGAATTAAAAAATGGCACTTCAAATTCAAAATACGGGAAGCTCCCAAGTTATTATATCCGAGCTTGCTAACTTTACAGTAGCACCTTTAACTACTGTAAATGCTCCAATAGGTTATACAGAAGTACAGATAATATCAGCAATAGCCCCCTTTGATACCTTGGTATTATTAGGAGCTACAGTAGATTTATCTATACCTGTTCCTCGTGATGCAGAACAATTAACTCCACAAGCCTTTAAAGATACTATATCAGAAATGAATGAAGCAGTTCAAACTATTCAAACTGAAGTAGTAAGTCTACAAGGTTCTTCCGTAGATGCTACTTTTGTTAATGGGGTCATGACTACACACGAAACAACGTATGACCATACAGCTATAGCTCATACTAACCGTGCTGTACTAGATGCTTTAATAGTAATCCCCGTTACAGAAGTTAAATTCGTAGACAACACAAGAACCGATTCTTACACAGAAGATGGTTCTCAAATGAAACCATTTAAGACAATTCAATCTGCTATTGATTCTATCTCTGATGCAAGCAACTCCAAGAAATATATGTTAGAAATAAAAGCAGGAGCTTACACAGAAAACTTAGCATTCAAACCTTATGTATGTTTAAAAGGTGAATCAAAAGAAACTACTAAAGTAACAGGAACTCATCTTTGTACATTCAGTACTGGTGGTAGATTAGAGATAAGGGATATCACTATCAAAGGAACAATTACTTTTGATAAACCTGCGGGAGTAGTAAATGGAGTTTCAGTTTGGTTAGCAGATATGTGGGCTGATAGTATAGTATCTAATTTTAGAGGAACAGTTGACTACCTTCAAATTACCAATGATTGTTTAATTAGTGGAAATCTTACACAACATTCTTCCCACATGATAGTAAGAGACTCTATGGTATACGGAAATGTTGTAATAGATGATGTAGGTTTAGAAGTTCCTGACCCAGTTTATGGAGATTCTGGTACAAGAAACATTGCTAACTCTGGTTTAAACAATGTCTCAGTTATAAATAATTGTTGGTTAGAAATACATACTTGTCATACTTGGGGAAGCTTAACTTCTGATGGAGCTACAGCTTATCTTAACTATGATGTAGTATCTGCCCCAGAAAATCCAGCTAACGTGATAGTTCTTAACTCTGGTAACGTAGACTTGATGAGTCATGCTTCAGCATTAGCAAACGATTCTTCAGTTTCTGGAACTTCAGTTAAAGATGCTCTTAACAATTGCGTAACTAAGAATGCTATTAATGGTAGCTTTACAACGGTAGATGGCAAAACAATAACAGTAGTAGACGGACAAATTACAAGCATAGTATAGTCTGTAAATAATTGTAACAAAGTAATAGAAGAAGACTTGAAATATAGTCTTCTTTTTGTTATGCTAAGTATATACATAAGGAGAAGAAAATGTATTGCGTAGCATTTCAAGGACAACGAGACAGAAATCCTAATCATTGGTATATCTGTTGTACTGGAGAAGCAACCGAAGAACAAATAGATTATACTGTTCCTACTGAAGAGTTAGCCTATGTGTATCTTCAAGAAATGAAAAGATATCATTCCAGAAGACTTGAAATATAGTCTTCTTTTTGTTATGCTAAATATATAAGATTAAGACAAGGAGATTTTAATGGCAAGTATTAAAAGACTTACTAGAGACAAAGAGCTAGTTAAGAAAGTATTTAGAGAAGGAGAAAGAAAAATTACTCATAACGGGTATGTGTTAGTTAGGTACAAAGGAGACGAAGGAAGTTTCTTAATCCTAGAACACAGATTACTCTTCTTAGCAATGGATATTGAAATTCCCGATGGATATGAGGTACATCATAGAGATTTAAATAAGTCTAATAATCATATTTCTAACTTACAAATAATGTCTCATGACGAACATGTTTTACTACATCAAGGACTTTTAGGAATTGTTTCTCGACTCAGAAGAAAAGAATTAGTAACAGTTTAGTTACAAACACTTGTAGTATAATTCAATATAGTATATGATGAATATACAAGGAGAAATTAATGGCAGAGGCTGTATTAAAATTTACTGTTGAATGTACTAAGCTTGCTAACTTTGGAAGTTACTTAAGAGCTTTAGATTTTAAATATGATAATGTAAGGGTAGAATATGAGAAAGACTCTGGTTTATTCTTTGAAGATTATCGTATTAGAATAACAGGTGATGAAGAAGACCTTAAGATTGTAAGAAGACAAATACAATCTGATAGGGAAAGGTATGTGAATAATTAAATGACTGGAGTACAAGTTTTTCTTTTATTTTTATCTTTCATGGATTTATATATTGGATTCAACGATTTAAAATCAGGTGAATATTTCTGGGGCATCCTTTGTCTTATGTGTGGATTCTATTTTTTAAAGGAGTTTTATAGATTCTACGTAGAACATCACGAGAATAAAGAAAAGGAAGAAACTAAAAATGTTTGAGTACGTTGCTAAACCTAGACACGGAAATATAGTTGTTAAAAAAGAAGTAAAGATATTCTTAAATGAAGAGATAAAATATCCTACTGATTTCTTTATAGGGGATAGCGGTGTTGTGATGGGATATAGAGTCAATGACACTAATGAAAGAATATTGGACTATTGTTTTAATTTAGTACAAGGGAAGAAACGATGAGTACTCAGAATGGAACTAAGTCTGGGAGCAGTGTAGAACTCAGAGAGATAAGTAAGAATAAACAAAATCATTGTGGAGAAGTCGGACACCTACTAGGATTTATAAAGATGAGAAGCTACTTTATTAAAACCTATAAAGATATTGATAGGGAATCGGAACTTAATTATCTTAAGTATCATTGTTTGGAATTAAAAAGACTTCTTAAACATAGCTACTTGATAAGATAGATAAAGTCGAAAAAGATTAAGCCAAGTCGAAAACTATTAATAAATCATAACTTATGTCAAAAAATATTAAGGAAGAAATGATTAAAGAAGATAAGATAGAAATACTTAAACTATTTTCTAAAGAAGCACTTATAAAAGAATTAGCCTCTAGGGATAATGTTTCTGTAGATGACGGAGTATTCTCTACTATAATAGAAGTACATAAAGTGTAACAATATAAAGGAGTATCCTAAATGAAAGTTTATGAACTTAAAGATTATTTAAAAGACCTTCATGATGATGGAGATGTTCAAATATTTTTGATAGGAAATAGTCAGGATATGTATAGAGTGCATAGTCTGGGAGATGCTTGGGATAACTTACAGGTAATAGTTAAGAAAGTGTAACAATATATTTACATACCATTGACTTCTTGTCTTAGCTATGGTAATCTAACTATATAGTTAATCAAGGAGATATTAATGCTTAAAGTAAAAGTAACACATGTAGTAGATGTTCAACAAGAATATCCTAATGTTTTCAAACAAGGAGAATCTAAATTCTATTACTACTGTGAAGGTACTAGAGGCGGGTTATACAAATTGATTGAGTATAAGAACGGACATAAAGCTTTATTCAGAGCTAGGGACATGCAATCAATAAGAAACTACGAGGTTATCAATGGCTAGTAAGTATAAGTATTATAAATTTACATATACTGGAAATGAAAGGCAACCAAGTCTTTGTTCTGTTTATAGGATAAGAGGCAGAGGTACCAGAGTATCTTACTATTCTTTCAGAGAAGGTAAATGGACTGAATCTATTATACCGACAGAGAAAGCTTTGTTAGTTGAAGCAAGTACTGATTACGAAATAAAGATACTACACGAGTCAGAAATAGAAGCTGAGTTATCTATGCTGGAGTTAGTATCATGAAGTATTACGAAGTAATTAGTAAGAGTGGTAATGAGCTTTTAAAAGTTTACAGTATCTCGGAAGAGAACTCTATTCATTTTTATGACAATTGCTATAATCCTTTATGGATGAAATCTTGGTATCCTGCTGAAGAGGTTTTGTTACATTGGGAAGAGCAGGATTACATCGTTAAAGAAATATCCGAAGGAAAAGCTTTGGCTCCTTTTATGCTTAAGGAGTTGGTAAGATGAGATATTTTGCTACAAGACTAGATGTAGATAAACCTTTAATATATAAAATAAATTCTAATAATAGAGTACTTTGGTATTCCTTTCATCAGAAGAAATGGTTCACGGAAAACGAAAATGTTCTGTTAGATAAGATGAAAGAATATAGTAAAGAACAGGTGGAATCCTTTCTATATATGAGGGAGCTTGTATCATGAATAGACATGAGCTACTTGTACAGAAGTTAAAGTTCCAAGATGTTTGGTACGAACTTACTATAAAACCTATGATAGAAAAGGAACGCTTGGATAACAGTATCTTTTATTCTAGCATGAGTTATTTTGTAGAAGTGTTTAATAAGAAGTTTACTGGATTAATGCCTATAAGATATTCTTGTAGAGAAGATTTTAGCATGATAGGAGTTTATCCCAGATACATTCATACTTTGAAATCTCAAAGATGGGAGCGTATAAATACTAATAGGTCAGATTTATTCTATGATTTAATAAGACTTTACACAAATTCAAAACCTGTTATAAAATTATTATTTGATTCTTTTGAAGATTGCAAAGAGCGTTTTAAACCCATGTTAGATAAAGGAGAAAATATATTTCTATCCAAGTATGTTATGGAAGAGTTAATCAATGACTAAATATTATGTACAAGTAGAACCTTATTTAAATGATGATTTTGTATCTTCATTGGGAGGGTCTTTTGCTTGTAAAGAAACATATAAATCTTATGCCTTTAGATTTGGGAAGTCTAATGAGTTAGAAAGAACCTACAGCGAGGAAAGAATAAGAGACGGTTATCTTATTTCAGAAAATCTATATAAATATAAAATACTAAAGCAGTTTAATTCTTACGAAGAGATGATGGACGAGATTAATAAGCATCTTATGATAGAGGAACTTTCGTCATGATTAAGACTTACAGATATGTAGACGGAGAAAATATCTGGGATGCTAATCCATCTAAAGTTTATCTATTGCTTCCCGATTTCAAATTATATATGAAAAGAAAAGATGATTTTAAACTTTACGAGCTTGACTTTTCTGATGGGAGTGTTAGAATTAAACAAAGAAAGAACTTCAAAAGTAATGTAGCCGATTGGTGTTACGACATAGAAAGTTATATGGTAAATAGTAAACCGACAAGTGAAGACGTAGAGAAAGCAACAGGTATAATAGAATTTGATTCTCTGTCAGAATTGAAAGAACACTTAGTTAAACACATGGTACTCACGGAGTTAGTAGGATGAAATACTATAAATACATTTTTCATAATATAAACCGTAATGAGGATTTGTATAATAGTTTAGTCTATGGAAGTTTTCTTTATTACAGAATAACAGATGATGACTGCGTAGAATTCTATAGAGAGCCAGATTGTGAACATGACGGTAACTGGTTACGTTCTTTTTTCGTATCTGACGAAGCAGGACTAATTAAAAAAGCAGAGAACTCTCGTGATGAATTAGAAATAGTAACTGATGAGAGAATGCTCTCTCAGTGGCTAATGGAGGAATTAGTAGAATGAAAATATTAATAGCACCCAGACCAATACAAGAAAAGAAATATACAGGGCTTGACAAAGATAGAACATTTGATATAATGAAGTTATATAAGCCTTATGATTTTTTAAATATGATAATGAATGGAGATAATCATGGAACAAAATAAACGAGAAGTATATGAAGGGGTTATTGATTTAATCAAAGCTCTGTCTTATGATATGATGATGGGGTGTGAAAACGGAACCGAATTCAACTATCTCAGAGCAGCTTCTCAAGCTACTATAGTGTTTTTACAAACTGCTATCTCGACCAATCTTAAAGTAGATTGGGTAAAACTTTACGCTATTATAGATGAGAACACTCCTGATACTTTAGACCCAAAACTCATAGAAGCTATGGGAGAGTATAAGATATCAATAATGGATTTATTTCAAGGGATAGAAGAGTAGTGGCTAAGTTATATAATTGGAATGACATAACTAAAATATATATCCGAAGCTGTAGTGGCGAACATGTCTATATCAAAGAAGGTAGTGGAGTAAAGCATTATGTCATTACTAACACTGGACTCCTTGAGATAGCTATCCTCTTTTATAGTATAAGAGATGTATATGAACAGTTATGTAAACCCTCCTTATATACTATAAGCTATTCTATAAATCAAGATGAGATAAATAAAAGATTAATGATGCTGGAGTTAGCAAGCTAAGTGAGAAAGATAGATTATATAAATAAATTTGATTATAATAAATTATATTTCTCTAAAGAAGATGATGGGATTATCGGCTATTATACATTTGAAAGAGCCGAGAAAGCCATGTTTGATATTTGGAGATTTACTTACGTATCTAAGAATCCCTCTAAGCATTCTTGTCGAGGAGGAAGGGATGAAGCAAATCTAAAGATGCACATAAATAATAGATACATAACTAATGTGTGGGAATGTTCTCCCGAAGAAAAAGAAGAAATGACCAGAGTGCTAATGATGATGGAACTGGTGGATTAGATGATTAAGATTACAAGTATCGACCAGATTATGAAAAGGAGTCGTCATTCAAAATACTTATATACTAACAGAAGAGGACAAGAGTTTATAAGAAGCGGTTATAAAATAGTTCATAAGTTTTACGACTCTGATTATCGTAATGAGTTCTTTAATATAAATAGTGTAACCCTGTTAGAGAATAAAGAAGAAGTAGAAAGAATAAGATACCTAAGAGAGCTGGTAAGTTGACTAGGTTTGAGATTAAAACAAATATAAATCCTAAGAAAGTATATATCGTTCTTGAATACGACGAGAAGGATGGAAAATTTATTTGTGGCTATATGCACTGTCCCAATAGAAGTAAATGGAATAAAGAAGATTATCCTTGGATAGAATATGAAATATCTTCTACCTACTGGTTGGATAAAGAAAATCAATATGAAACACATTCCTCCCTACATGACATGGAAGGTTCCTTAATGCAGTATAGGGACTTAAGGAATATCTGGGAGATATATGAATTTGATTCCCAGAAAAAAGCTACGGAATTTCTGGAAATTAAAAAGACGTTGAGGGAGTTGACGGAATGATAGAATATACCTTTGAACAGTTCTTACAGAACTATGACCCTTCTAAAGAGTATGCTTACTTCAGGGAAGGTAATGGAATATGCTTGGTAACTGACGACTTGCAAAAAGGTTATAAAGTTGATATAATACTAATAGACTTATCTGATGATAAACATAAAATTCTTCCTGTATACGCTAATACTTATGAAACTAAATTAGAATATATAAGTAAACTAATTGCTCCCTGTAAAGAGAGAATATATCAGATAGATGATTACAAAGAACTTATTACCTTAAACATGATGAGGGAATTAACTACATGAATAAAGTATATTTAACAAGTCCTGATAGTGGACATTATCTATTAAGATACGAAGACGGGGATGTAATACAAACTTATGTTGGAAGTGATTTAGCGGGTTGTAATCCAGAATCTTACTTCTTAGAATTTTATATAGAACACCAAGACTATCAGATAATGACCGAAGAGCAATTCAGAGAATGGGAGACTAAAGCTCTTATGATGAGAGAACTCACCGAGATAACTGATAACGAACCAAAGGAGAGTAAATGCAAATAACATTACAATGGCTTAAAGATAATGAGGCTTCCAAAGAATTTTATACATGGGCTGTAACTTATTTTGGAGTACAAACCCAGATAGATTCTTCAACACTTATAACTGAACTATTATCCGAACATCAATACGATTGGGCTAACTTTTTAGTATTAAGACAACTTACTCATAGTCAGAAGATACAATATGGAATCTTTGCATCTCAACAGTGTATAAATAATTTCACCAGTGCTTATCCTAATGACGGGAGACCTTCTGAAGCTCTAGCTTCTGCTATAGCTTATCTGAATAACCCAACTCCAGAGAACGCTTCTATTTGTGCTACTAAGTCAACAGGTTCTAACATGGCAGCGGATGTAGCTAAGGCAGTTATTAATGAAGATATAAATCCACACTCAGTATTAAATTTCGCAGACGACCAAGTTAAAATATATAATACTATTTTAGCTGAGGCTAACTCTAATACTTCCATTAACTCTGCGTACTGTGCTGAGAATGCTTCTAATATTTGTTATAGTAATGCTTATCCTGTAATAACTCACGGGTATGCTACAGACAACAATGGATTTGATTATGCAGTAGAAGCTTATAATGCTTGTGCTACTTCTCAAGCGTGGCAAGCTTATTCTAACTCTATACAAACTAACGGAGGTTATCCGTTAGCTAATCAACAATACTCTACAGCTTATGCTAACGCTAAGTTATCTATGATTAATTATGGACTTAGTTTAATATAACTTAACATACACTTGAATTCTTTTCTGTCTTATGCTATTATAATTATATGTATAAGTAAAGTAGGAGATAGACATGAGAGTTCAAGACCAATCAAGAGTCTCTGGTGTAACTGCCGAAACTAAGTTTAAGGAATTAGCTGTAAACCTAGGGTTTACAGTTACCAATGCAACTAGAGAAGAGAACATGTTTGACCACATAGATTTCTATGTAAAGAAAGGTTCCTTCTACACCTCACTCGATGTTAAAGCCGAAAAGAAAATAAGTAGAAAAGATTATGATGTACAAAGTAATTTCCTCTGGATAGAATTAACCAATGTCAATGGAGACTTTGGTTGGGTCTATGGTAAATCAGAATACATAGCTTTTGAAACTGGAGAAGGTTTCATGCTTGTTAAAACTGAACTCTTAAGAGAGTATATAGAAACTAAATGCAACTACGATGTTTACGTAGATTATCCTGAACAAGCTTTGTATAAACTATACAATAGACGTGGAAGACAAGACGTAGTTACTTTAATAAGCGTACATGATTTAATCAGGTACAACAAAGAAAATGATAAAAAAGGAATCACTAAATTAGTAAAGGGATAATAAATGACAATGGAACCTCAAGATAGTGATGCTTATAGAATACATCTATTCACTAAATTAAACGAACTTAAGGAGTATCTGCCTCCAGAATTAAGGGCAGATGCCGAGAGAATGATAGCAGAGAATCTTCCTGAGTTAGCAGGAATCGAACCATCTAATAAGAGATATCGTGTCAGATTGATACGAGAAGACGGAGAAGATATTCAGTTAGATGAATTCAATACCAAAGAGAAAGCCATAGAATGTTCTAGTTACATGCAGAAGTACTCTGAACAGAAACACCCTGACAGAACTTTAGCATTCTATATACAGGAGGTAGAAGTTTAGCTTGTCTGGGAAATCATGCGTTTGATTCTAAGAGTAGTTAGTATGCCATACAAGTTGGTCGTCTCTTTTAGAAGATGTTTAAGTAGCGGACATTAGGGTGGAATTCCCTACAGTATCTCAGACAAGTTTATTTTTATAAAGGAGAAACTAAGTGGATTTAGTAATAGTTGAATCCCCCTTCGCTGGTAAGACCGAAGAAGAGTTACAAGAAAATATAAAGTATGCAAGACTAGCTGTTAGAGACTCTCTACTTAGAGGCGAATCTCCTATAGCGAGTCATTTGTTATATACTCAAGATAGCATCCTAGATGACAATATCCCAGAAGAAAGACAAATGGGTATTGATGCGGGTTTGGCTTGGAGAGTAGTAGCAAATAAATCTGTAGTATATACGGATAGAGGTATATCTAAGGGTATGAATTACGGAATAGACTTAGCAATGAAACAAGGAATACCCGTAGAATACAGAAGTATTCTTTAAATAAGGAGAAACAATATGGATTTATTCGGAGCCTTTGCGGGACTAGCTTTAATAGTTTTAGCTTTTGGTCTTTGCATCCATGGTGGAATAACTATAACAATAAATCACAAGGAGAAATAATGGAACTGTTTGGTTTCTTTGCAGGGTTAGGAATACTGTTTATGGGCTTAGGTGTCCTGACAGGAACTCCTTTAATACAGATAACACATAAGAGCGACAAGTAGTGATAAACCCGCTATTTCTTTGGGTATCGTAGAATCGGTTTATGATTCCGTAGTCCAAAGTGATTACGCAAGCTCAGTAAGGAAAGCTACGACGGTAGTATATACTTATTAAGTGCTAGATAACGAAAGAGGAAGATAGCTCTTATTTTTATAATTAGGAGGAACAATGAGTAAAGTTTATGTTGTAATGCACAATCTGGGTATGGACGGGGATTATACTGTAGAAGCATTTAGTAATAAAGAACATGCCGATAGGTTATGTGAGATGTATTCTCAGACGGATGATTATGGAGATTATGATTTCTACTATGTTTCCGAGATAGAAGTAGATGCTAAAGACATAGATAACTATTATATTAAAACAGATGACGATGAAGAATATCCAAGTGCCTCTTTAGAGTATAGTTCTCATGAACCTAATGCTGAAACATTGGAAGCCATGTTTGAAGTGGAGAACGGAATCAACCTCACGAGATGTGAAAGTATAGAAGATTTATTTAACAAGCTTAATGAAGCCGAGGACGAACTCACTCAGGGCAAAGCTGTGTTAGATGGAGAAGAATTATTCAAAGACTTAAATGAGAAATATAAACATGATTAATTTATATTTTAAATAGATTACTATTGGAAAATATATTTAATGAGTTTAAAGAAAATTAAAAAGATAGTGGAAAAGATGGAGAACAATCCTGTTCTTTTATTTAGAGGTTCTGATTTTGACGACGAGTTTGGAGTGGGAAATTATTTCTCCACTAATTATGATTTTGCGAAGTTATATAGTAAAAAAGGAAATGTTAAAAAATACAAAGTTGACTTAGGAAGAACTTTTGACATAACTAATCCTGAACATTTTAGGATGTTAAAGGATACTGTTGGAGAGATAACAGACCCTTACGCATACGGAGAAGAGGACGACGAATATTTATCTCAATTTATAGATATACAAGACCCTTCCATAATTGCAAATTCTGGAAACTCTTGGGAAATTACGGAACAATTTTTAGACACTATTCCAAATTTAGGCATAGAGGGGTTTGATTCAGCTAAAATATTGGAAGATGGTATAGTTAATTATATTATATTTAATGTTAAAGAAAATGTAGCAAGAATAGAAAACGAAGATTATTTTACTTCAATAGAACATCCTCCCATGGATGTCTATAAGAATTCAAATTATTTTGAAATAATGAAATTGCTTAAGATGGCAGAACCTGATTCTGAAGGAAGAAGAGAGCTTAGAGCACTAATTCCAGCATCTCCAGAAAGTACGGATGATTATTATGTTTGGTTAGCTACAAAAGCCGTTCATCCTTTTATTGAAAAAATATTAAAGTTAAGAGATTATACTAGAATTATAATATACAAGGAAGAGGATAATCTATCTGCTATCTTCTTAGACGAAGAGGATGATTCTAACGAAGACGAATTTAGAGAATCCTTCTTTATACATAACACTAAAATAAAAAATATGGAATATGGAGATGAGGATTGGGAAGAAGAAGTAGTAGATGAAGACTACGTAGCTACTGCAACTTGGTATAATCCACAGAGTCTGGTTAATAGAAAACTAGAAGTAGATGTGTATAAAAATAGTTCTTATCCAGAAATAGCAAGGCTTATTAAAGAATCTAAAAGAGGTAATCTTAGATTTTCTATGAATTCTTCCGAGGATTATATCTTATGGGATGCGGATAAAATGATTCATAGTAGTGCTATTAAACATGCTAAGTTAGGAAATGAATTTGATATCAAATTAGATTTACTTGGGATAGTTTTCTCAACTTCTAATACAGGTTATAAGGAAGTTAAAGAACCTTGTGTTTATATTTATTACGGGTCTGCTAATGAATTCTACAACATAAATGCTCCCATGCTGACTCCTTGGGGTAGTGGTACTGAAGAAAATACCAAGTATGTTAAAGAACAATTTTTAAAAACCCACATGTATCAGAGTTTAAAAAGAGCGGGGATAAATGAAGTAGTGGTAGGGTCTTGGTTATGAGTTTAAAGAAAATTAAAAAGATAACAGAAGAATTTTATAAAGGTATAACTATTAGTGCAGAGCGTTTAGTAACCGACGAAGATGCTTATGTTGAGATATTTAAAAATCCTTCCTACTCAGAGCTTCAAAAATTGTGGAAAGAGGGTAGGGGTGGAAAGTATGACAGTTTTAGATTTATACTAAACAACTCTGGGTTATTCGTATGGGATTCTAATATCCTTCACCACGAAGTAGAAAATGAATTACCAGAATTATATGGAGGAGGCTACTACGGTATTTTGAGAGTTAATCCTTACGGTGGTATAAATATAAGACTCGATATCGGAAGAGAAAATCTGGATAATGACAGAGAATCGGATTGGAAAGAAATTAATAAATTTACTAAACAGTTTAAGAAAAATAGTAATATAAGAAAATTAACAGATAACTTAGGAAGAGAAGCAACTGTTCAAGCCGAGGAAGTCCTATGAGTTTAAAGAAAATTAAAAAGATAACAGAAGAATTAGACGAAGCCAAACAGGTAGGAACTTTATATCACTACACTTGGTTAAATAATCTTATTTTAATTCTCAGAGATAATAAATTAAAATCTCAATGGTCTATGGACACTCATAATTACTCTATTTCTTTTACGAGAAATAAAAATTTTAAAAAAGGTTATGTGTACAATATTCCCCTAGAATGTACAATAGTAGTGGATGGAGATAAGTTATCGGAAAAATATAAGATATATCCGATAGAATATTATTATACCCAGAGAGGAATATCTCCCAACCCAGAAGCTAAAGAGTCTGAAGAAAGAATAAGCTTCAAAGATGATGAGGGAGGAATAGAAAACTTTAAAGATTATATAAAAGAAATAATTTTATATCCTAAAGAATATAAAAAATCAGCATTGTATAAAAAATACAAATGGTCTTATAAGGAATTAATAGAAGAATTAAAATCTTTCGGAGTTACCATAAAAGAAATTTAATTTAAACACTTGACAAAGAATTCATCTCATGGTATAATGTTTACATAGGGTAAAGAAAAAATATAATAGTTTTTTCTACACTACTTTATATTATAATTAGAAAATCAAATATTTGTTGTTATGATAGCTATGCAACTAAAAACTATCTTCGGTTATCCCTAAGTTCATACCGAGTAACAAATACTTAGGACTCAAATTAGAAAAGATGATATCCTTAACGGGTCAGAAAGAAAATAAAATGGAACTCATGCTACAACAAAACTATACCATAGCGAATCCGTCAATTAATTTTGAAGGACATAGCGTGGATTGCACAGGCATGAGAACAAGAACCTCTGACGGAGGAGTTTAATAGGCTCCAACGATAAAAGAAAAAATTCTTCAAGAGGTTCTCACAAAAAGAACCTCTTTTTATTGCACCTTGAAAACTTAAATGAGAAGTCTAACTCTTACAAATAGGACTAAACTTGTAGAAGGTTTATTGATGTCTGTTGCGGACGTGGGTTCGATTCCCACCGATTCCACCATGGGGTCGCCAGGTTTAGACGTGGTAGGTAGGGATAAACTCGCAAGTAAGAGGGCATTCTCTTTAAAAATAGCAAAAAACAACAAACGGAAACAACACAGTGTCTTTAGACTTCGGACGTAAAATGGCTCTCGTAGCCTAGAAGTCGGGGAGGGTAACTCCTCCCATTATGGGGCTTTAGTTTAGTGGTAAAACGATTGGTTTGCAACCATTTGTCGGGAGTTCGACTCTCCCAAGCTCCACCATTATGGGAGAATAGCTGAGATGGATTAGCGGGTGCCTGAAAAGCACCAGAGGTAGGCTCGGTACCTACTACTCCCACCATGTACCTGTACCCAAGTGGTCTAAGGGGCAGAGTTGCAACCTCTGTAGTCGTTGGTTCAAATCCAATCAGGTACTTATTATCGCAGGATAGAGCAGTCTGGTTAGCTCACCAGTCTCATAAGCTGGGGGTCGTTGGTTCAAATCCAACTCCTGCTACCATGTTTCCTTAGCTCAACGGCAGAGCGGTCGCCTCATAAGCGTTAGACAGAAGTTCGACTCTTCTAGGAAACACCATTAATTATAATCTAGGTGTAATTCAGTTGGTAGAAATCCTACCTTGGACGTAGGGAGTCGGGGGTTCAAGTCCCTCCACCTAGACCATGGATACTTAACTCAGTCGGTAGAGTGCCTCTCTTACACGGAGGAAGTCGGGAGTTCGAGTCTCTCAGTATCTATATATTTGGAACTATAGTTTAGGGGTAAAACTACTCGTTGTCTGCGAGAAGTCTGGGGTTCAAATCCCCATAGTTCCGCCATGTGGTCGGTCATATATGGGTAATATCCTTCGCTGTGAACGAAGCAAAGCGGGTTCGAGTCCCGTCCTTCCACCCACTTGCCCTTTTAGCTCAATGGTAGAGCAACATCCTTGTAAGATGAAGGTTGTCAGTTCAAATCTGACAAAGGGCTTTTTATTCCCTCGTAGCTCAATGGTAGAGCGTTCGACTGTTAATCGAATGGCTGTAGGTTCGAGTCCTGCCGAGGGAGCCATTTTTAATTATTGAGGAGTCGTCTAACGGCAGGACACCTGACTTTGACTCAGTGAATATGGGTTCGATTCCTATCTCCTCAGCCATTTATATATTATGCAGGTGTGTTGGAATGGTAGACATGCGAGTTTTAGACACTCGTGCCTTAAAAAGCGTGGAGGTTCAAATCCTCTCACCTGTATTATTAAGCGGGTATGGTATATAGGTTGTGCCTCAGCCTTCCAAGCTGATGAAGGGAGTTCGATTCTCCCTACCCGCTCCATTTTTTATTAGCTTATTGTGTTTTACTAAAATTAGCTTATTGTGCTTCCTCCAAAGTTTGTAACATTATATTAATTATTAAAGAGAAGGTATTGACTGCCTTCTCTATTTTTGTTATACTAAAATTATGAGATATTATAAAGAACCAAGAAATAGTTTCCATTTAGAATTTGGATACTACTTATATAAAGTAGATGAAGATGACTATACCTATATGTATGATTATAAAAGAAATAATTGGACAGTTCTTGCAGAGTCGGTTCCTTATGATAGGATATCAGATAAAATAAAAAGATTGGTAAAAGTAAATCAGGTACAAGAAATAACAGAAGAAGACTGTACTAAAATAATAACCATGACAGAGTTAATACGCTAAGGAGATAAGCTATGATTAATAACGAAGAAGAATATGAGGAACCCATCGAAGCTACTATACATTGGTCGGACATACATGATGTTGGAGCTTACTAACTAATGAAAAGTTCTCGTGTAGTACATAACATATACACAGTAGACCAAGAATACTACGAATTAATTAAGAATGAAAAAGGTCTTGAGTTCTCTGCTATTGCATCTCATTATTTATATGATAAAGAGGGTAATGTCTCTGATACTTCTATCGATAGGGACAGTACTATGGATAATATTTATAAACCTAACAAGACTTCTAAAGAATTAGATGAATGGTTATCTGGCATTAATAACATTTGGAATATATACTATAGGGTAGAATGTGAACATGATATTGCTAGAAAATTAGGTCTTGGAGAAGAGTATATTCTAGCTAACATTAAAGATAAAAATTACCTAGTTAGGTTTGATTCTTATGGTAAAAATATAGAATATTATACTGGTAGAAATAATGACAGGTATATGAATAGTTGGGATTATGCTTTTAGTCATCCAAGTTTAGCTGGGTCTGAGGTTTTTAATTTTATAAAGACTCTTCCTAGAATATATTGTAAATTCGAGGATGCTCTAAGAAGTCTTCATGCTATGGAAGAACTTATAGGTGCCTAATATGTTACAAGACATAGAAGAACAGACAAGTGATAGTTTATTATCTGATTTAGTTTGGATAGATAATGAGTTATCTGGTATGAGTTCTTATATGAATAGAGAGTACTATGATTTAGAATGTTACTATGAGATTATAGAAAAAGAACTTATTGATAGGGGATTGACTTCTGAAGAGATAAATGCTAAAGTAGACTTAGGAAGATATATGAAAGAACTTACAAAATGAAAAAGATAGATGACTTATTAAGAAAGGCTTGGAGCTTTGATTATAATAAAACATATTATCTTTTGTATGAAGAGTTTGAAAAAGCCATCTTAATAAAAAGACTCAAATTAGTTTCTTATCAAATAGAGTCTAAGAGAGACTATAATGGTATTTGGCATCAGACAGGAACTTTCAAATTTATAAATGAAGACAATTGGGAATGCTATCTTCATGACAGTAATCATCCACACGAATGTCAAAAATATGAGGGAGTTCTTTACGAACCAGAAACGGATAATCCAGAAGAAGAGTTACGTTCTTTATTAATGATGAGAGAATTAATATCATGAGATATGCTAGGATAAGAGAAGACTTCCCTATTGATGAAGGTGCCAGATATTTTGAATTTTATGTTGAAAAGGATGGCAGACTCTACTATGCAAATGAAATAGGTTACTTACATAAAAGTAACAGCTATACCCTAGAAGAATTATTAAAACACTATTATGGTCAATACAGGGAAGCTACAGAAGAAGAATACTTTGCTTATTTAGCTATGCAGGAGCTAACTTCATGATAAGAATATATTCTGACGACAGTAAAGAAAAAGGTTATAAGTATGACATGCGGGACGATAAATACTATTACGTCCAACATAAACATGGCTTTTATAAAAATATTTTTATAACTGGAAAAGAACAAAAACACTATGTAAACCTTAGTGAAACTTTTGATAAGCCCCACGACTTTGAAAGAAGTAAAACTCTAGGGAATTTCTATTGGTTCTGGAACGATTTCATGGTATTTGAAATGTCTGAAGACGAAATGGTTGCTGTCCGTAGTATGGAGGAACTTGTAAATTAATCTTAATAAATACTTTACTTATTGTTATAATTATGCTATGATTATATAAAAGGAGAAATACTATGGGAATTAAAAGAAATATCGGAAATGATGACAGTGGAGCTAGTGTTATACTTGGGTTAATATTTTTTCTATTAGGTTATAGACTTAACAATTTCGGGATAGAGCACGTGCCTAAAGAATGTCTAATATTAAAAGAAAGAACTTATCCAGAAATTGTTAAGTCTATAACCTATGGTCGTTCTTTCCTAGATGGAGATTACTGTGTTATAGCTACCGATAAAGATGTCTATACAGAATCTCATACAAGTACTTGTGTCAAAAATAAAGTTGGAAGTAAACTAATAATAGCCGACTGGGAAAACGGAGCTTGTGAAGAATGAAAAAACACGAAGAAGATTACAACTTTAGATTCAATGAAGAGAAGATAGACGAACTGTTCAATAAATTGAGACAGTACAAACGCAAGCATCCCTATCTGAGAGTCGGACAAATAATTTCTAATCTCGACCCTAAAAGAAATGTGTTTAATATAGAGGACTCAGAACTCTTAGAAAATATAACAAAAGAATTGGAGAAAGAATAAATGGAAGCATTAATCTTAGTACCATTACAGATGTTGGGTATGATGGCATGTATTGTAGGAATGTTATTTTTAATAAAATTATTAGGTAGCAACTAATGTCTGTGGTTAAATATTTTAAAGTTACTATGGTAGATTATAAAATAAATAAGATTAAATTAATACAATATACCCCAACTATCCATAAAAGTATATTTCGTGTATGGACGGGTAAACAATGGGCTATTTGTTTTGAGTGGTATAATTTGTTTGACTTATTAGCAGAGGCTGGATATAATAAACATTATCATTCTAGTTATACCTCAGAGCTTATAACTGAAGAAGAATGTATAGTACAACAAAGTATGATGGAGTTAATAGGATGAACGTAGAAAAGTTAGAAAGAGTTATCCGAGTTTTAGTAAGTGAATTAGAATCAATGGCTAAGAAGATGGGAGTGTATCACTTGGTTAAACCCTTGGTAGAAAAAGTAAGAAAAGAATTGGATTCTGAATAATAAGATGAGAACTAAATTTAATGGAAGAATATAAATATTATAAAAGTGTATATAACAATGATGAAGATAGTCCCGTCTTCTATAGAAGATGTGGGGCTAACTTTCGTACTTCTAATACAATATGTATTCTTAAAGACGGTGAATGGTGTAGGTCATCTTATATGGATTACGAGTTTGTAAATTTTTTACAAGCTAATCCATTGACTACTTTTGAACTAACCGAAGAGGAAATAGAAGCTGTTCTTGTAATGGTAGAATTAGTATCCAAACCTAAAGAAGAAAACTTTTTTGAACTCAGTCAATTAAATAAAATACGTGAAGGTATAGCGGATGCTGTTAAAATTCCAATAAGATATTTATTTGGAGAAGATAATGATAAAACTTAATCATATTCCTAAAAGGGACGAGTTTAACAGTAAATTCTATTATGAACCTGCCACGAATAGTAAAGTGGCTATAGTCTTTAATCCCAAAACAGACGAATGGGTCGGTGTTGGATATTATGTCAAAGGTAAAAGATGTGGTATTGAAATATACAACAATGAAGTTAGTAAAGACTTGTATAAATGTTTTATAAACAGTTTAATAGATAACGACGATATGTATGAAATAACAGAAGAAGAGATAGACAGTTTATTAGCTATGAATGAACTAATCGGATGAGTCATATAAAATATTTTAAAAGTAAAGCGAATCCTGAAGTCTTCTATAAATTATATGGAGATAATAAGTTTCTTTATTTTTACAACTTTAAATATGAAGAGTGGTGTTTTATAAATAATATTGAAAAGACTATATCTAATTATATTCCCGATATGTATGTTAATGAAATAACAGAAGAAGAATGTCTAATCTTTATAGATTCTGTAAAAATGATAAGGGAGCTAACAGCTTGAAAGAAATAGGTAGATTTTTATATATGAAAGAGTTGGTATCATGAGCAACAAGAGAAAAACAAATTCACAGTACTTATTCGCTAATAAGGATAAGACCCCCCAAAGAAATCGACTTCTTCACCTTATGAATCGATTTCAAGGAAGACACGGAATCAATTTATCTAAATTAGACATTGATGATATGTTCTCCCAGATTGATACTGGGAATGCCGAATTAATAAATAGATTTGGTAAGACAACTAGAATATATAAAGTTAAATGTAGAAACAAGGATATTGTTATTGTCTGTAAGGGCAAAGGTGATACTAGATATTTTGTAACTACTTATAAGTTAGAACAAAAACATTTAGATATATTGGAACAAAAAAGAAAACATGCCGAGGAGGTCAGAGGACATATTGTGGTAGAAGAGGAAGATTATAGAATAGAAAATAAACCTGCTAAAATTATAGCTTCACTTATCTTAATATTTATAGTTTTAGTATTGACATTTAGTATCGTAGCTATTATACTATAGAGAGTACTAATTAAAAGGAGTAAAAATGTTTATCTTATTGTTGATAATAGCATTTGACAGTACTTTAAGTTTTAATGGTTTAACAGTAAATGGACTATTCCATTATTTTAACTTACATCCCTTCTTAGCAATGTTTGTTCTATCGGAGATGTTTAGTTATAGTGTTACCGTTAATCACAATAAGTAATATGAATAGTTTCTCTGAAGATTATAAAACTCTTCCTCCAAGAGAAAAAGAACACATAGCAGAAGCTATGAGATACCAGCTCGATTATTATGGATTAGACTTGTTTAATGAAATGTGGATGTATGGAATTCTCGATGAGGTAGTAGATATCAAAGCATCTCAATATGAAAAACGTGATGTACAAAGAGTTATGAGTGAATTAATAGAGGAGACCCTGTGATTAAAGTTGTAAAAGAAGCGGTAAATGTAAAGAATCATGTTAATAATGAAAATCTTACGGAGACTTTGAACGAAATATTAACTAGATTTAATATCCCAGAGGAATCGATACTGGGAATACAAAGTAATATAGAAGGAATTAAATCTCCTTACAATCAAGCTAACTCCTATATCGTAACTTTCTTTATTACTTACAAGGAATAGTATGAAACTTTGTTGTAAAAATTGTAAATACTATTTAGATGGTACTTGTTCTGTGGGCGACAATGTTACTGACCCAGAACAAGAGTTTTGTGAAGATTGGCAGGAACCGTGAAAGAATATAGATTAAGACATAAAGCTAAGAACGAATTCTTAAAAGTAAGATTATCCTCTAACGAAGGAGGAGATTTCTGTGGAGAATTTCAATATATCCTAGAAGTGGATAATGACAATATAAATTGTTGGATGTCTATGACTCCTGAACATGCAGAATGGGTAAGACATAACTCTACTGAGTGGTATAATGCTGACTATGCTACTCCTACTCATTATTACAAAGCAGATGAACTAGAAATAGTCGAAGTGGAAATAATAATGGATGCAAAACCAATAGATGTTAAAATTCCCACCCACATAGAAATGTTTAGATATAAACAAGAGAAATATCCCAGAGAATTTCAATTTTATGAAAATTGTATTAAAGAATTTATAAAAGATTGTGAAAAGAAAGAAATAGACCCAGACCAAGTATACTGTAGAGATTATTATTCTTTGTCAGAGTATCTTTGGAAAAGAGATAATCCTCCTAAGCCTAAAAGAACTAGAAAGAAAAAAGATGGACAGAGTTAGATTCTGTAAAAGATATTGTACCATCTGGGGTATCTGGGAATATTATATGATTTATCCAGACGACCGAGAAAAGTATCCTAAGATATTTGATACTATGATGTATCGTTATGATTTAAACGGCTGGTGTACTTCTTTTCATAGTGTTCCTCCTCTCGGAGATAGACACGTTGTAGAACTTACAAGAGAACAGTGTAAAGATGAGATACGAGCTTATCATGCTATGAAAGAATTAGTAGGTGATATAAATGCCTGATGAAAGTCTTAGAAGAAAACCTTTCTACTTAGTTCATGACCCAGATGGTAAAGTCATGATAATTAAGATAGAAGGAAATTATTTAGCTAGGTTAATTAAATGTAATGTAAGTAGTTATACTGGAAACTATACATCTAATGGTTGGTATATAATTAATCATAACGGTGATATTAAAAATTATGGTAAAAGAAATTTTTTAGAAGTTCACATGGGTTATAAAATAATAGACAATACTCATGATATAGAAAAATTAAAAATAATGAGAGAACTTGTGAGTGGCTAAATATTTTAAATATACAACTAATTTAGGCTCCTCCTATTATAGGACTTCTCCAACTGGATTTCTATACTTTTGGGACGAAGTTAAACATAGTTGGGAGCATTCTGGTATACCAATGAAATCAGCCTATACGTCGTTAGAGGAAATAGATGAAGACCATTTCTTATCTTATATGACATTAAGGGAGTTAGTATCATGATATCTAGTTTTATACTATTCTTATTAATATTTTCTATATCATTTTTATATCTAATATCGTGGATATATAATATTCCTAGGAGAAGAGCTGTGGAAAATAAAAAAACATATTTCATAGATATGGCAGGTTCTACCCTAAGATTTATGCCTAGGATAACTTGTCTAATCTGCAATAAAACTTCTTATCATCCAATGGACGTACAACATAAATATTGTGGTAATTGTAATAAATTTCATAAGGACTAATCCATGACTATCTGTACATCCTATTACGCTAACTGGAGAAAATTTCCAAAAGAAACAATATTATTTATAATTTCTAGGACTTTCCCTAGAGGAGAAATTACAGATAAAGCTAGGAAACTTCCCTGTTTATACCCTTCTGAAACCTTATTTAATCTACATAAAGCAGAAGCAATAAATAAAGATAAATTTAAAGAAATGTATATAAAAGGAATTGAAAAATATTTTGAAACTTCTACTGATGGCAGAGCAGTATTAAATATAATAAAACAAATGCACAAGGAGAAAACTCTTTATCTTTTTCTTTGCTATGAGGGTAAGAATAAATTTTGTCATAGAAGAATATTTGCTGATTGGTTTGAAGAAAAATTTAAACTAAAGATAGAAGAATTATAGGATTGACAATAGAATCACAAAATGGTATAATGTAGAAGTATATTAGTATGAAAGGAAATTACTATGTCAGAATTACAACCAATAGGTGATAGAATTATTATTGAACCTTTTGATGGCGAAGCTGTCTCCCAAGGTGGAATTGTTCTACCAGAATCTACAAATAAAAGAGAAACAACTCAGAAAGCTAAAGTTATAGCTGTAGGAACTGGTCTAGTTCTTAGCAATGGTGCTAGAATTGAACCTGAAGTCTCGGTAGGAGATACAGTTGTATTTAATAGAATGGCTGGTGTTGAAATAAAAGTAGACCATAAACCATATAAGATTATTACTGAAAGAGATATTATAGGAATATTAAGAGATTAATGTTTACTTTTAAGAATAATATCTGGTCATATATTTGGGACTTTTGTGAATTTTATAAAATAAGTTTACCTTGGGGTCTAGCTCCTTGGTTATTTCATAAGATGCTCGGAAGCAAACCCTACAAAAAAGTAGAGGAAGAACATGAAAGATAAAGTTGAAAGATTAAAACAAATAAAAGATGAGATGGATAAACTCGGAGAAGAAAAATCAAGATTAGAAGAAAATCTCGACGACATGGTTATCTATGAAAATAGTGATGGTACTTGGACAAGATTCACTAAGATAGATAATGTGGAAGAACTTAAAGAAGGTAAGACTGTGTTTCGTTCTCACCCCTTCAACAGATACAGTACAAAACTGGAGACTCTTAAAAATCCTCCAAAAGAATTGAAACAGATTAATAGTTAAAGGAGATTGGAATTGTCGGATTTTCTAAAAGGAATATTAGAATTCAGAGCTTCCAGCGAGATTGAAGCTTATGATAAGAAAATTTCAAAGTGGCTACTAGAGGCTAAAGAGGGAGGATATGCGGAACAGTTGTTAGACGAAATGATTTTCTTTGCGGAGAAGGCAGAGAAAAGACAAGTCGAAGAAGCAACTAAGAATAATGAAGAAAAGAAATTTGGTTTCAGTGATGGTTCCCGAATAGCCACATTAAAATAAATTGTAACAATAATTTAATATTTACAGTGAGAGTCTTGACGGCTCTCTCTTTTTATGGTAGTATTATAAATAGGTAGGGGATACGCAACGATACCTCATATAGTAGGAGCTATTCTTTCGTATCCTATATCTTATATTCAAAAAGGTATATGAGATAAGAGGTATTTAAATGACACATAGTTTAGAAATTGAAGTGCCCGATAAGAAAGTTCTTGATGATTTGATTAATCTAGTGGGTCAAGAAAATGCAAGTATAGAAAAAGTTGAATGGAAAAGTAAATACAATAGTTATGTGGTTTATGACTACGAACCATTTTGTTCGGATGGATTTGGTATTCACGTCAACATAGTTTCAAGTGATAAAAATACTCTGGAATTTATTAAATACCTTTATGAGAAAAAACAGAAGGAGTTAGAATTAATTAAAACATGTTACGAACTTTCAACGAAAAACAAATTGAAAAAATAAAGAAATACGGTAATTTAATACAATGTGTTATTAGTTGTACCATAATAGCATATCTTAATTCTCTGCATAGTGAAAAAGCTCATATAGGGGCTTGGGTAGTATGTTTTACTACTGTGGGAATAAGTATGCTTAATTTTTGGATACAAGAAAGAAAATACAAAAATGATATGCTTAAGAGAAGAATGATGAATGAATTGACACAAGACGAATCAGAAGTCTGGGATGAGTGGTATTGGAGATGATGGAAGCTTTCGGAATAGGAGTTGCTGTTTATATAATAATGACATTGGCTTGTGTTGGGGTACCCCTCGTTATAAATATCTATATCGATATTAGGGAGAAGAATATCAAGCTGAAAACAGATATGATGAAAGAATTAATTCAAGAAAATGATAACGAAAGAGATGAAGACCCAGTTATAAAATCCTTGTTAGATAATTTGAATAAGATGATAAAATGAGAAGATTTATTACTATAGAAATAATAGAAGGAATCAAGCATACTACATATTTTTACGAAAAAGGTAAATATGTATTCTTTGAGCGTTATTCTAATAAAAAATTGCAGGATGATGGAATGTGGGTAAAATCTTATGATGATATGTTATATCTGGCTAAAAAGGGTATTAAAAGAGAAGTAATAGAAGATGAGAATAGAGTAAATATCATGCTTACTATGTTGGAACTAACTTTATGAAACCTATAGACTACGTATATTATTTATTTGACAATGGTTATAATTATAAGTCCTTTTATAGATTAAATGTTTGGTCTGGGATATTGTCGTGTTATTTAGGTAAAAATAATTGGAGTATTTCTGATGAAAGACTAGATAAATTACTTGAATGTGGTAATGGTAAACGAAGCTTGGAACAACTAATAGATTGGTCTTTCCTAGCTAAGGAAGAAATTGAAGAATGTATATTTAAATACTATGTAATGAAAGAATTGACACTATGAGCTATTTACTAACAGGTTGGTTAAATGATGCTATGGTTGTTTATGAATTTAAAGATAACAAGGTTTATTTAGCATTAGATGTTGGTTTAAATAAGGAAGCAAATACTTTATTAGAGGGTCAAAGTAGAGAAGACGTGTTATCAACTATTAAAAAGGATTGGAGATGTAATATAATAAAAGAATTTGAAAGTTTAGATGAACTAGAAAGTATTTTAGTCATGTTAGAGTTAAGTAATTAATCTCGAAGACACTTGATAAATAATAACATTTATGATATTATGTAGGTAGGTAATTAAAAAGGAGAATAAAATGATTAAACTATCTTTAATAGTAGTACAAAAAATAGCAGAAATAATGGAATTTCTGAAATCCAAAATTGTAGACGAAAAGAAAATAGAAGAGAAAGCTTTTAAGATTCTGTCCATAGCTAAAAGTGTGGAAGGGTTTGTAGGAAATGGGTGGTCTTCTAAGGAACAACTAATAATAAGAATAAAAAATGAGATAAGAACCCATAAGATTGTTGGAATAGTGTATACTATTATTGCTCTTATAGCCTTTCCTATAATGTCTCTATTCTGGGGAATATCCTCAGGATTAATAAACTCCGTAGGATTGTTTTTATTCTCGTATGCCTTCTTCTCAATATTCACAGTTACAGGAATAATTCTAGTTTTAAGAATGAAATAGAAACATGATAAATCCAAGGATAGATATAGAAATAACTAATAGTATACATGGTGAAATTCAATGTAGTATAAATATTGAATTCTTTACAGATGATTGTATTTCAGACCCTTTACGAACTGAACTATTAAAATTGATAGTTCAGAAGACCTACGAGGAAGAGATATTTAATTGTATAAGCACAGCCTTTCTATACTCTCATGTATCTAGGATAACTTCCGATGCAATAAAATTCAAGATAATAGAACGAATTTATAATCTATGCGGAGAAGATTTTCAGAAACTTCACGACATGCCCGATTTTATGATTCAGCAAGAGATAGATAAAATCAAAGTTATGGAAGAACTTGTCAGATGATAATATACATAGGAGATGAATGCCAACTATGTAAGCATTGTGAGTATTATTGTCCTGAAGTTTTTCTAATAGATAGCCCTCGTTCTTTCTTCTTGATAGAGATAAAGGAGCAGAACATAGAAGGTAATGAACTAAAGATAATAAAGGCAGTAGAACATTGTCCCTATGATTGTCTTACGATAGATGACGAAAGTATGGCTAAGTGGAAACATATACGGGAACTAACGGAATGAGTAAAATTACTAATAAAGTCAAAAAGATTAAACTATCTAACATAACTAAGAATTATAAAATTCCTAGTGAGCTATTCAAGGAAGGTAAATTCTATGCTATAGCTTTCCCTACCACATTATTTAAAAATGACGACTTTAAAGAATTGGCTATAAAAAGAGATAAGAGCGGTATCTATCTTAAAGACGATAAGGGTAGATGGCATTGCTTAAAAGTAAATCATCTGGTTTCTTATCTAACTAAGCATTTTGGGTACGCTCATGTTTATTATGAAAAACCTCACATGGACTTATTAGAGTTTGAAAACGAGTCTCACTACAATAGTTACTTTATGATGAAGGAGTTGGTATCTTAAAATTATAACCTATCTATTATGTTTTTAAATAATAAATATAACCTATAGATAATAAAGTAAAATGTAACCTATAGGTTACAATCAGTAGAGTAAAATGTAACCTATAGGTTACAATTAAGAGGAAATAATGTCGGAGTATTACAGAGACCCTTATGGATATGTCCATTTAATAAATGACTGGGGGCTAACACATAGCTATCATATCAATGAGATATTTACTAAAAAATATTATACTCTAACTACAACAGGTTCCAGTGAGTTGGCTAAAAGGAATTGGACTAAAATAACCAAAGAGGAATTCTGGGAAGCGGTAGATAACTATAAAACTATGAGAGAACTCATATCATGAAAGAAATAAAGATAAGAGGATTTCTAAAATTAAATTCCTATACTTTAATATATTGCCCCGATAGTAGAATACTTAGCGGTAATACTTGGGCTACTTATAAGATAAGTAAGAAAGGTAAAGTATTCTATAAACAACAAACGAAACCAGATAAGTTTAGAAGAACTGAGTTCTCTGGAATTTCTGAATTAGAAAGATGGTTCGTAGAGGAACAGGTATACGATTCTAGGGTAAAGCTATTTGAATTTGATAGTGAAGAAGAATTGGACGACTATGTATTGACGATGGGTACTATGGAAGAATTAACATCATGACGGTATATCACAAATTAAGAGTACGTGCTCCTTGGTTCAGCAGTGATGAAGCTGACGATGTTGCTATTTATAAACAGAAGAGTAGGAGTAAATATTTGTATGTTTTGTACAATTACCAAGGTAAGTTTCACGATACCCGATACACAAGTATACAAGAGGTAATTGATGTCTACTCTGAAGATGGGGGATTAATATCTTACGAATGTATGACCTATACTGAATATAAAAATCATCTAATGATAAAGGAACTTATAGGATGAGTTGTGTAAACTGTAACGGAGGAAAAGCTAAGTGTAATGCAAGTAGATGTATCTATAGGACGTGTAGAATATGTGAGCATAATGAAAGTAAATCCGAGCCTTGCCATAATGCCAGATATGAAAGAAATGCCCAGAAGTGCCATAGGTTTAGATTATCCTATAAATTTAGGGAAGCTAGAAAGTATATGCAGGAGTTAATCCAATAATGAGACTTATAGACCCTCCTGAAAAATTAAATCCCCTTAAAGTATACTGTTATAAGAAAACTGGAGTGCATCATTGGGATTCTTCTCTCTCCAAGTTTCCTGAGTATAGATTCTTTTACACCTGCGGAGGAAAGAAAAGTAAATGGAGAGAATATCGTTACGGAAATCCCAGACAGGATAATACTATTTTAACAGAAGGTCTCCTGATAGACGTATTTAAGGGTAAGATAGGATATTTTGAGTATGGATTTAGATTAAGAAGCTATGACATTAAAATATTTGAATTGGATAATATAGATGAGATAATCAGTATAAAGATGATGGATGAATTAATAAAATGAAAAGAATAACTTCCATAGATGAGGCTACGGAAAATAAATATTACATAAGAATATCTAGGAATTTTTTGGGGAATTCTTATTTAGTTATTAAAACTATGCCTAATAATAACTATTGGGTATGGGAATTTGAAAACATAAATGATATATACAACTATTTCCGCAGTGTTATTAATTTAGTAAACGATAGAGTTAGACCCTGTTGGAAAAGTAGGATAAAAGTTTGGCTTAGTAGAAATACGGGAAGTGTCTATGAAGTAGATGTATACTCTAAAGAAGATGTAGAGATATTTGGCACCATGCACGAATTAGTAAATTAGTGTTAAAAAACAATTGATTAATTTATATTTTAAATAGATAATTATTGTTTTTAGCATTAGTTGAGGGAATACTAAAATGTCGGAAATACAAGATAAAATAAATTCGGGGGAGATACTTGGAAAAGAATTAATTTTGGATTTACACAATTGTAATTTAAAAGATTTCAATAAAGACAGAGTAGAGAAGTTTACCCAAGATTTATGTGATTTCATAGATATGACTTCGGTAGAAATACATACTTGGGAATACACAGTACAAGACCCTGATAAAACACCTGAAGAGTTTGAGCACCTTAAAGGATGTTCCACTGTATTATTCTTAAAAACATCTAATATAACTATACACACCTTTGATAATCTTAATAGGGTTTCATTAAATATTTACTCCTGTAAAAATTATGACGAAAAAATGGCAGAAGAGTATTGTAGAAATTACTTTAATGCTAAAGTAAAACAAGCGGTAATGATACTGAGATATTAAAATGTTCAAGAAGATATTGGAAAATGTAGAAAACACAAAGCTGTTCGAGGAGATATCAAATAAGGGTACTCCTACTAGAGATGCTATGGATAAATCCGCAATAAGCTTATATAGAAAAGCATACTATGATTATCGAGAGCATAAATCAGAAAAGAATAAATATTATTTAAGGGGTATACAAGATGCCCTGATATCCTCTCTTGGAGAATCCAAATTTGGTATAATGAGGGAACGTATTAAAAAAGAGTATACTAAGAATAGAATAGTTTGAGGTTTTAAAATGTCGTTTAAAAAAATACAAAAGATAGTAAATGAGGGATACAACTACGAAGACAGCTCGGAGTTGTCTGACTTAGTAAAAGAATTAGAGGAGATAGAAGACGGTCTATACTATTCTATGAGTACCGATTCTGACTCCGAGGAAGTAAGAAGAATATTAAAACCCTTTATTAACAAGTTAAAATCTTTTATTGATGGAAGAGAATAATTAATGGGCTTGGATAAAGTTAAAAAAATAGTTGAGGGTATCTTAAAGGGAGATGTGGAAATATCATATCCTCCTGCTACTAATCTTGCTATTTATCCAGAATCTCCTAAGAAACATAAAAAGAAAAAGAAGAAACTGAAACAGGTAACTGAAGAATTCTTTGATTACGTTGAGGCTGACGTAGATGGTGAACTCTATCCAGTAGAACATAATCCAGATTTGTATTTAATAAAGAATATGCTTTATAAGAATAGAGCTATTAGACTGTTAGTCTGGGATAATGACTACTACGTGTGGAATGCTAAAGCATTACATCATGACGTAATGGAACAATTAGGATTAGAAGGAATCCAATTGCATCTATATTATTGGAAAAAAGATTTAATTTTAGATGTTGATGGTTACTATTCAGATTCAGATGTAGAAGAATTTAAAAATAAATTTATCTCTCAACTGATGGATTCCTATTTTATAAAAGAGATAGCTCTCAAATTAGGAGTAAAAGAAGTATCCTTTCAAAACGATACTACTGTAGAAATAACTAACTCGAATAATTCCCAAGACGAATCCATGAATGAAGGTTTATCTGATATGTACAACAAGTACTATTCAGCTATTGATAATGGGTTGTTTTGGAAACTTGTTAATCTCGACCCTACCTACAGAGGAGGAGATATCGCTGGAAATTATGCCAGATGGATATTAAAACTTTGGACTACTAATAATTTAAAGGAAGAAGATTTCTATAAAGTTACTGAGTACTTAAATGATTTTGAAGCTAATAAAAAGAAATTTCCTAATAAAGATATATTCCAATTCAAGACATTACCCGACTTAGCTGTAGGATTGGATTCTGTTCAAGACCAAGAACTAGCTTTATCTAATAAACAAAGACAAAGACAAATTAAAAAACAAGGTTTTCAAAGGGCAGAAAAAGCTTATGAGGACGAAGAGTGGCAAGTTTGGAATCCTAACAGTTATGAAGCATCTTGTAACCTAGGCTCTGGAACTAGGTGGTGTACTGCTTCTACTTCTGATAGGTCTTATTATGATACTTATAGTGGACAAGGTATTCTATACGTAATAATAAATAATCAAAACCCTTCTGAAAAATATCAATTTCAGTTTGAAACAGGTTCCTTTATGGATAAAGATGATAGGAAGATAAATCTATTAGAGTTTTTATCAGAACATAAAGGTCTTAAAGATTTCTTCTCCGAGGTGGCAGAAGCACATCTGGAAGAGCACCCTGAACTGTTTATGTTAGTAGATAACCCCTCTAGTGAAGCTATATCCGAGGGGATGAACAAACTTACTGGATATGCTTTCAAAGTAAAAGATAATTGGGTTTATCAAGAAGTTCAGATCAAAGAATTTTTGAAAGAGATGGATAGTGATATAGCAGATTTTATAGATATTGTTTATGCAGACGAAACTAAAGAATCTATCTGGAGGTCTTTAACTCAGAATGAAGAAATATCCAGTTATGTTAAAAAATTCTTTGATGTTAATATGAGAGAACAGTCCCTCGATTCTTTCTTAACTCTGTATCCAAGTATGCACGGAGATTTAGTTAATTTACTACATAGATATGGTGTTATAAGTTCGGAAACTATAAAACAGATAGAAGATATAGTAGGATATGAGAAAAAAGATTTTCATGGTTCTTATCTTAAATACTTATGGGTTCCTTTTCAATACTATGAATTAAAATCTGACTTTGGAGATATTGGGGAAAGTATAAAAAGTAATGCACAGTGGATGGCGGAAGAGAATCTAAGATACAATGAGATATATTTAGACGAAAACCAAGAAGAGAAGATAGAAGATATAATGGAAGACTTTAAAAAGCCTTTCGAGGAGTCTGAAGAATTCTTTAATGATGTTATGAAAGTATTCCAAAAATATAAAGACATATTAACAGACAAGAGAAATAAACAACAAAAATTAAAATTAGGTCATGAAAGTATAAAAGCTATTCTCAAACAATTAGACCTAATGGAAGACTAATTCCCAAGTGCCATGAGTACTTACACTATAGGTGTAATGGGTTATCGAAACGTCATGATAAATGACGTTTCTTTTATATTTTAAATGAGAAGAAACATTGGTAGAATGTATTGGAGAAGTGGTGGGTAAACTATGTTAAAAAGAATTTTAGAACTATTAGATTATATAAAATCAGATGTTCCTCCTCGAGGACTAGATTATGTATTTCCAGAAGTGCAGAATGTATTTTATTTAAATACAAAGGGAGATACTGATTTTGTTTATACCAGAGTAGATGGGGATACCTTTCACGTAGCCAAAAGTCTCTATAAAAGAAATGAACCTGACTTTGAAGCGGAATTAAATAATAAAGATATGCTAGACACTATTAAGCAATCTCAGCCAGATTACGAAATAAGAATTCAAAAGACTAATAAAGACTATGATATAACTTTAATAGAATTAGAATAATATTATCACTTGACAAATAACTAAATAGTGGTATAATAAAAGTATACACATTTTTTGCCTTTTCTCTTATAGTAGTTAAAAATGTAGCTGTTTGCCCTACAAACTTAACTACTTTTTTATTGCTTGACATTTTAAATATCTCATGGTATAATGTTTTTAAAAAGGAGTATATTCATGTGTGGAGATAGAGATTGTTTGGAAGTAAAATATTGTTCTAATTGTAGCTACTCTGAATTAAAAACAATTGGAGAAGGAAGTACGGATAATGGAGGTTACTCCTTCGATTTAGAGTTCTTCTGTATCAAAAGAAAACAATTTTGTGAAGAGATATTAGAATCCATGGAAGATTGTGAGTTCTATGAAGAGATGACTGAAGAGTTTGATGAGAGAGGTTAATCGGTGAGACAAGTTAAATGTACTGTTAAAACTGATGAATACACTGAAAAAATATCGAAATGTTTTGATTATGAATTTAGTGGTGTTAATATATTTAATTGTTGGGAAAAACCTAATCTAAGCGATAATAACTATAATGTAGGTTTAATAGTGGGTTCTTCGGGTAGTGGGAAGACTACGCTTCTTAGAGAATTCGGGAAAGAACTCCATAGTGTGTGGGATTATGATAGATGTATTGCGAGTCATTTTGATACTCCTGAAGAAGCTATAGATAAATTATCAGCAGTTGGTCTAAACACCATACCTTCTTGGACAAAACCTTACTATGTTTTATCTAATGGAGAAAAATTCAGGGCTGAGTTAGCTATGTCTTTAAGAGATAATGCTATTATAGATGAATTCACTTCAGTAGTAGATAGAAATGTAGCTAAGGCTTGTTCTGTTGCGATATCTAAGTATATAAGGAAGAATAATTTAAAGAACATAACTATATCAAGTTGTCATAGAGATATAGTGGAGTGGTTAGACCCAGATTGGATTTTTGATACTGATTCTGGACAACTAACCGAACGGAGGTTACTTCGATGTAGACCTCAAATCAAAATCGACATATATGAGACAGATTATAAAACTTGGAACTTGTTCTCAAAACATCATTATCTAAATAATGATATGAATATAGCAGCGAAGTGTTATGTGGGATTGTGGGGAAATCAAGAAATAGTGTTTTCTGGTAATTTATCTTTACCTAGTAGAATTCCTCCTCTATACGAAGGAGATAATAGGAATAAATTTAGAGAAAGTAGATTGGTAGTTCTCCCTGATTATCAAGGAATGGGAATAGGTACCCGATTCTCTGATAGCATTGGAGAAATGTTTCTAAATAAGGGATATAGATATTTTTCTAAAACAGCTCATATAAGAATGGGGGAGTATAGACAAACGAGTAGTTTGTGGAGACCCACTTCCACAAATTTAAAAAGTAGGGAGAAGTCTCAAAAACAAAGTAAAAAAGATTTATGGCATCACATGAAACTAGATACCAGAAGATTATGTTACTCCCATGAGTACGTAGGTAGATTAAATAACCCATATAGGATAAAATATGAAGAAAACTTACAAAATTATACCAAGATATGATGTTTATAAAAGAATGTCTTTAGGAGTATCTTATGGTCGTTAAAGCATATTTTTTATTAAGAGAAGACTTAAATATGTCCATCTCAAAGTTGGGAATACAAGTTGGACATGGAACTGACCTTATTTGGTCTGGTGCAAAGGATAACCACGCTAAGTGGGTGCAAGAATCATATAGAAGAAAAATATTATTAAAAGTTTCTTCTTTGGAGAAACTAAACAATCTTAGAAAAACTTTAGAAGACAATAATATCGCATATAATGACATTATTGATGAAGGATTTACCGAATTTAATGGTAGAACTCTCACAGGAATAGTTATTTATCCTATAGAAGAAAGTTTATTACCAAAATCTTTAGCGAGATTACGATTATGGGTGTAGAAAAATATAATATAGATAAATTTCCTCACTATACTTACGAGCCTTCAACAGGGGCACCTTGTATAGGCTGTTGTTGTCAATGTACTCACCACAGACTTGTGTGCGGGCACCCGTGGCACAACGGAAAATCCATTTCTACTCCCTATTGTTATGTATGTTCTTTCACATATAACGAAACAGAGAGTTTTATGTTATCTGGAAGACATGGTATAGGATGTGAAATGTTTGAGGGTAATGAAGAATGGAAAGATATAATGCTTAAATACGATATGATACATGAATTAAAAGAAGAAAAAAGATTTAAAGGATAATTTGTAACAATAATTTAATACTCATGACCTAGGACTTGAAAAAGTCCTTTTTCTTTGCTATACTAATTTTAGAAAGGAAATAATATATGGGTAAAAAGCCTTTTGGAATGCACTTAAATAAATTAGGGCACGTTCACAATAATAACTTGTACGGTAAAAATAATATTCCCAAGCCTATAGTAAAAACTACAAAATCTTCTGAGTACGTTATGGGTATTGATATGGCAATGCGTAATATATGGGGTATGGAAGTTAAGGTAAGAACAAGATTTGTTGGAGGGTATCCCCAAATGAAAGTAGCCAGTTGTAGAGAGGCTACTAAAGCTACGGCTAATTTAATAGCTCAAGATGTTTTTAAGAATCTTAAGTTACTCCCCGATAAGGTTTTTGAAACAGAAGCGAATTTAACCCCCGTGATGTCAAGAGCTTTATATAAGGCAGAGATGTTAGAAGAAGCTAAAGAAGAATTCATGAATAAAATAGAATACGAACAATTAGTAAGTATGATTATATGGCATTCTGAAATATTTTTAGATGCTTTTCCACACTATGAAACAATGCAGGAGCTGGTAGAATAATGAAAGATAATCTTATTTATACTTTATATCTAATCCATGAAGATGTTCGTAACATGTGGATTACTATGGGTAGCTATAAATCTAACTACGGTTCTTACTCTGCCAGCAGTATAGAGGTTGTTGGAGTATTCACCTCTGGCTACGAAGCTAATAGACTCAGAGATGAATACAATGCTAAATTTGAAGAGGAGGAAATTCCTTCTATAGCTAGAGTAGAATATTTTATACCTGATGAATACTCTGATTATTCTGTAGGAGTTCCTTGTACTATAAAAGCAAGTGAAGACAAAGACGGGATAAAACTAGAAGAAGACGAAGACTTCCCTAAACTTGTACCAACCAGAGACATCAGAAAGATAGAAGAGATAGAATTACATAAGAGTATTGCTTCTAAAGATAAAACATTTATAACTTTTACTGGGTACGACAGGGCAAAAGTAAAAAGAAGAGCTAAGAGCACTATGGAAAAATTAAACCGTGTTAGGAAAACTATGATAGAACTTGTTGAATAATGTAACAATTTATTAACAAACCCCTTGTAAAAATTAATAAGCTGTGGTATATTAATAACATAACAAAAAAGAAAGCAGACATCATGAAGTGTTCTAAGTGTAAAGACAAAGAGATAAAAAGAGATAAAGCTATAGAGATAAAATGTAAAGTATGTAAGAAAAAATTTAAAACTAGCTTTACTAATGTTTGTTACACTTGTCAAATGAATCATCATTGTATATTATGTGGAGAGAAACTTTAATGGATACTGACGGAAGACAGGTAATCTACGTAAAGAAAAGTAGAAAATCATTTGTGTGTGATGGGTGCAAAAAATGGATAGATAAAGGAAGCAGTTGTATTAATATCAAAGAAAAAACAGGAATGTGGTACAGTAGCAAAAGATACCATAATCAAGATTGTGTGAATAGAGAGAGAGTGATGAAAGAATTAATAAGATAATAAATCCCTTTCCCTTTCCCCAGAGTTGGCAACAACTCTATTTTTATTAGGAGAATCAATGCGTAAAATAAAAGATATAAACCCTAGTTATTACTACTTGGTATATGACGAAGAAACTTATTACGTTATTAAGAACGTAACATCATTATGTTATGTAGCTTATGACCATAACTGTGAATTAGTGAATACTATGAATAATTGGGATGCAGAAAACTTTATAAACAGTAATATAAAAGATGGTTGTAAATTAAAAATATTCAAAGATATAAAAAGTTATGGCGAGTTCATGATTAAGTTTGTAGCTATGAGGGAACTTATTGGATGAACATAGAATTAGAATTATATTCTTTAATAGAATTTTTAAAAGTCGAAGAATCTATCTGGGAAGGTAATGTAGTTACCTATATAAATCCATACGTGGAAAATTCAGACATATCCTCTGAGGCTTATAATTCTTTTGATGTAGTTCTATTTAAAGAGGATTGGAAAAAACCTAATGCAGAAAAGATAAAAGAGTATGGTAAAGATACCAGAGAATTGATGAAGACACTACAAGCTAATAAACCTGCTTCTAAAGTGTTAGTAGTATTGAAAAATAATAACGTACCTTTATTCCTTCAACACACTTCTAGTGTTATTTATGGTGTTGGAGTAGGATTTATAAAATATAGGTATGACTCTACAACTAATATAAATGATAAGTTTGAAATATACTTAAGATGTAAAGGAGTCAAAACAACATACACTATGATGAGAGAACTTGTGCTGTGATAATAAATATAATAGGGAACGGAATAATAGATACTAAAGAAGTAGCTGGATATGTTATCAAGATAAGTAAATTTAGTGAAAACTCAGAAAGTGAGTGGATTGGCATAGAATTTACTTTTAAATCTTCTGCTAAACTATTTATTCCTGTAGACATGATAGACAACACACGAGAGAAATCCTATTCAAAATTTAATAAAGTATTAAATTTGGTAGCTGATTGTTTTAACCCTAAAAATACAGAAGAATATAGAGATATATCTATAGAAGTAATAAGGTCTTTGATAGAACTAACGGAGTAACAAGATGTTTGAACTGGAAATATTTGATTTTTTAAGAATATATTTATTTAAGTATTGTTTATTTGGGTTTTCTATTAGTATCCCCTTTAAGGAAGCTCAATTTAAATTATATCTTGTACCAATATCTGTAGATGACTTTTGGTTTAGGTATGTAAACGGGTGTAAATGTTGCGATATGTTTTTATTCAACTTAGAAATACCCTTTACCATAGAAACATCCTTATATTTTTATACGGGTAAAGATTAATGAATGAACAACCTAAGATAAAATGGGAACCTCATAAGCCTAGAAAATTAAAATGTATTCCTTGGATGGTTTGTTCTGGATGTGGATTAGTTTATTTAAATAATGAAACAACCAGAAAGGCAATTCAAAAAGGACATGAGAATTACCTAGATTAATATTTCTTAACAAGTACTTTAAAAATAAATTAAATCATGTTATAGTATATAAAGAATTAAAAGAAGGAGAAATTATGTTAGTTAGAATTTTATTAGGTATTATTACTATAGTTATAGTGGCTGTATTTTTTATCGGAAGCATGTTTGTAAATTATTCAAATCAAGAAGTAACCCTTAGAACAGCTATTGAAACTAAACAAGAAGATAATTCTAGTGAGTATGATAATATGTGGAAAAAGATTAGCCAAGTGGCTCAGGTAACTCAGGGTCAAAAAGATGCTCTTAAAGAAATTATCGTAGGGTATGCCGATGCAAGAAAGGGTAAAGATTCTGGTCAAGCTATTATGAACTGGGTTCAAGAGAGTTGTCCTACCATAGATACAAAAACCTTTCAGAACTTGCAAAATATTATTACCTCTTCGAGAGATTCTTTCACGATGAGACAAAAGGAATTACTTGACTTGAATAGACAACATAAACAACTTTTAAGACAATTTCCAAGCGGACTATTCTTAAGTTTATTAGGAAGACATGAAATAGAAGTAACTATAGTAACATCAACTAGAACGGACAATTCATTCAAAACTGGAAAAGACGACGACGTTAAAGTATTCAATAAATAGGGGAGAACCGATGTCCTACAAGAAATTAAAAAGTATACTTGAAGACGGTTACTTAAAAATATATGTAGACGAACTCAAGGATAAACTAAAAGAACATGGCATAGAGATAACTAATGCAGAAGAAGAAAACTACGAAGTAACTATAAGTTTTTCTATCCACGGTATACCTAGTAGAAGTCAGATAGTGGAGATTAAAAATTTATTTAAAGATTTCCCCGACTTTGAAGGAGTAGAGAATCCTAAAGATTTAATATTCATCTATAGATTTAGTAAGTTAGTAGAATTAATTTAATTGTAACAATAGCTTAACCTTATGTAACTCAGGACTTGAAAAAGTCCTTTTTCTTTGCTATACTATTTAAGTAAGGTTAAATAAAAGGAGATTATAAAATGAAAAGAAGAAGCGGATTTACTTTAGCAGAGACATTATTGGTTCTAGTTATTATAGGAGTTGTATGTGCTTTAACAATTCCCACGACAATAACAAAAATAAGAGACATTAAAAGAAGAAGTCAGGTTCAAGTTATAGCTAGTGTATTAAGTAATGCTGGAAGTTTGGCTTCCAACGAAAATGGCGGAAGTTTAAAAAATCTAAATAGTGATTTCTTAAAAAAATACTTAATAGTCCTTAAAACAGCTTCAGGTAATGATAACAGTCTTGGATTAAGAAATGTATCATTACAAGACGGAAGTATGTTCCCAGAGACATTTAATAATGAGAAGTATGCTCTGGCTAATGGTATAGTCATAATGCCTAGAATGATATTCCCTAATTGTGATTACGCTCAACAACACATGAATAATATTTGTGGAGATATCATAGTAAACGTAGATGGAGCTAAAGGTAGAAGTGTTGCAGGAGAAGATGTGTTCTATTTCTGGATTACATCTACGGGTATTGTTGCTAATAGAGTTGATTCTCCTAACGATGCTTACCCTATATACTTAAAAGGTTACACTAATGATTGTCAGAAGAATGGAACTGGTTGGGCTTGTTCGGGACAATTAATAACAGGAGGTAACTTACCTTAATGAAATATTACGAAGATTCCTGCTACATCATCGAGATTGATGATGAAAGTAAAGAGATGAAAGTATTCGCCAGAACAACGGATGCACACGGAAATGAAGGAATACTATTCCCAGTAGTAACCTTAGATTTCTTACAAGATACTTACGACTTTATTAAACACTTAACAAAAGTTATAAAAGGAGAAAGAAAGTGAGAGTAAAATTTTTTCAAACTAGCCTACAATTAGATGTATTAGAAGAGAAAGTTAATGGTTACATAGAAGACTATTTAAAAAAAGGTGGAGACCCTGAAGTATATGATGTGAGACTTACCACTGATGGAGGCTTAAGGATAGCTACAATAACCCATAAATAGTAGCTGTAAACTTAATAAATAAAATGTAGTAGTTTTTGAACAATTCTACTACATTTCTTTTAAATTATAAATAGGATAAATGTTTGATGGGTATGTTATATGAACTTTAATAAGATTACAAAGTTAGTCGATAAATTAATATATGAGGGTATTGCGGAGATTAAAAAATATTTTCCTAACATAGAGGAAGATATGATTAGAAAGCTTATAGCCTTAGACCCTACCTATAGGGGTAATGAGAATTTGGGTAATTACGGTAGGTGGATTCTTTCTATATACAATAAAGGAAATTTAAAGGAAGAAGATTTCTATAAAGTAACAGATTATTTAAATACTTTTGAAGAAAATAAAAAGAAATTTACTAACAAAGATATATTCCAATTTAAATCTCTTCCTGATTTGTATAATGCTATACAACAAATATCTGGAGAAGATACTGAACTATCAGCCAGACAACAACAAAGAGAATTAAAAAAGCAAGGCATGAAAGATGCCAAGCTTTTATTTGAAGATGAAAAGTGGCAAGTCTGGACTCCTACTTCCTATGAAGCATCTTGTAAGTTGGGGGCTGGAACTGCTTGGTGTACCGCTAGTGGAAAACATAGCGGATACTACGACGACTATACAAGGAATGGAACCTTGTATATAATGATAAATAAAGAAGACCCAGAAGATAAATATCAGTTCCATTTTGAAACAAGTTCTTTTATGGACAGTGATGACCGTAGTATAGAACTTATGGATTTCTTAGACTATAACCCATCACTTAAAATGTTCTATGCTAATCTGACTAAAGAAAAACCAGAGATACTAGAGCATGCTCCTCAATTGTTCTTTCTGATAGAAGAACATACTGATGAAGAGATATATAAATTTGTACAAGGTGTTGATAGTAATTTACAATACGACCCAGAAACTAAAAAAATAGCATATAAAGAAAATATCCCTTCGTTCATAGAAAGTACCGTTACAGAAAGCGGAAGAGGAGATTACGTAAGCCCTGACTCAGCCACTGAAATATTGACGGGAGAATCCAACATTTTTTACGATATAGATATAGACGATAGTAGTATTGGACATGCTCTAAAATACTTAAAAAGTGAAAGATATGCAAACATAGACGAGTATCTGTATAAAATTGATTTATCCCTGAAAGATATAATTAATTATTTTGATGAAAGAAGAGACGATGATATCCTCGAAGAGCTTAAAGAGAAATCAGGATTTGATGATATAGAGGAAATGCTAGACGAGATAAGCAGTAGTGCTAGAAACGCTAAGACCTCTGGTACTGAATCAGAAGCCTACAACGGAATAATGAGTGCTATAAAAGATGATTTCCCCGATATAGTTCGTGAAGACGATAATTTTATTTTCCATTTTACCCTAGACGATATAAAAGATACTATAGATTACTTTGGTAGTTATGAAGACATGGAGTATGATGGATTTCTAACTTCCTATGTTAAATCTAGGAATAAGGGGGACATGATTAGAATCAGTGAACCTTATTATGGTTTTGATGGTTTTGATGAAGAATATTTTGCAGACGAAACATTATCTGCTGTTAAATATTCTATTACTAATTTTATACACAAAGAGGATGAAGAATAATATTATGAAAAATGAATATTTAATGGATAGTGATAAGATTACCATATTCATTAAAAGTAAAAAATATGGAAATTTAGAAACATTTATCTCTTCTGACAAATTATACATAAAAAATGCTAGAAAAAATCTAATGCCCTACTCTCAAGAAGCTTTAGTTTAAATTAGTAAGGAAAGTAAAAATGATAGACAAAAGAAAATCTAAAGATGTGATAATAAAAGAACTTTTAGATAAATATGAACGTACTGGAAAAATAGGAAATACTACTCCTAGGGATATGAAACATGCTCAGGAGATAGCTAGTGGTATTGCATATAGTTCAAAAAAAGAATCCTTTGATACTATAATTGCTTTATGTAATTCTGTAGAAGTTCCTCAAGAGATAGACGAGAAGAGAAAAAAGAAAAAACATAAGAAAAGAAAATCTCGTAAGGGGATTATTGGATTCCCTTATTTAGGGCATTATGGGGATGATGATAATGACGGAGACGGGGATGGTGGAGACGGAGGAGGAGAATAATGTCCCTTGAGAGATTAAAGAAAATAACAGAAGACATTTTGGGGGAAGCAGTTATTCCTATGGATATTGCAAAAAATAGAACAGGCTTAGGAATGACAACCCTCCTTTATAATATAGCCTCCCATAGAAGCCCAGAAGAAGGATTTAAAACTATAAATGATATAAGAATGCAACTTCATTCTGCTATAGCTAATCAGTACATAACTAAAGATATGAAAGGTAAATATTATCTCACTAAGAGGGGTGAATCAAAACTTAGGGAATTATATTCGAGAAAGTAACATGTTTAAAAAAATTATTAGTTTAATAGAAAAATTAGATTTCACTCAAACCTGTGTTGGTATATGTAAAAAAGACCAAAAGAGGTATTATGAGGCTACTTATTATGGGGAAGATATCACTAAAGAAGAATTCTTTAGTAAATGTAATGTAGATAAAAATGTATTGTTGGACATGAAAAAATACCCCAATGATTATCAATATGGTAGAAGTGAAGATGGCAGGATTTATTATTTTCAGCATAGTGGAATAGAGCATTTTTATGAGTAACTATTTTAAAAAATTAAAACAACTTACAGAAAGTTTATTGGAAGACTACCTCGACTTGGATAATATGCTAGTAGAGATAGGAGTTTTAACATATCTAGCTCAGGCTGGAAAACTTAACGATAGTAAAGAAAACCAACTAAGAGAATATATCCTAGAAGCAACAGAACAAATATCTGAGGATGTAATAAGTAAGTGGTTATTTGAACACGGTCTCAGAAATAGGGGAGAGTCGGTTGGAGGAGATTATGAAAATTTTAGGGAAGAGTATTCAGAATTTTATCAATTGGATTCACTCAGGGAATACTTAGAGGAAGCTATTAGGGATGAGGAATACTCTCCTAGTCTACTAGATACTATAACAGACGTGCTTGGCGGAAAACACTACTTTGGTAGTGTCGACGAAAATAAATTAAGAGAGTTAGTTGAGCCTTATATATACGAAGAAGACAACTATGAAGATACCGAAGAGGGTGTTTCCTCTACAAAATACTTAAACGCTGATGATGACGATTTATTTGATATATTAAACGAATTAAAAGGAGAACAAGTTCAAAACGATTCTGCTTTTATGGAAATGGCTGAATCTTTTACAGATGCTATAAAAGAAATAAAAGAAGGAATAGATATTGACGACATAAAAGATTTAGTAGTTAAGTTTGATAAACTGAAGGATTTAAGTCATTATAACGGAAAATTACTAGATAAATATAATACAGTAGACTTTAACTGGGTTAATAATGAAATAGAAGAACGTGTTAAAGGAATGACTGGAAAATAACATGTTTAAGAAGATTCTAAAGATAATAAAAGAAAATTTCTTAGACTACAATTCTTGGAGACTTCCTGACGATAAAGAATTGAGTCAGGAATATCACTGGGAATATGAAATAAGAAATATTAAAAATTGGAGCCTCTTTGATAACGAGAAAGAGTTTATAAAGAAAGCTAAAGAAGGAAAACTTGTAGAGATAGATAAAAGCTTTGATGATAAAATAGATTATAGAAGTCAAACCAGTTCTATAGAAGACCTCAAAGAGCTTGTGAGCCACTATAAATTTCCAAGAGATGTCAATAGGATAGTAAAAGGATTTAAAAACAACGAAGCTATGCCTGTCCCAATAGTACTAAAATTCAGCAGAGGGTATAGAATTATGTCGGGTAATACTAGATTAGATACTGCTTTTATCCTAGGGGTTAAACCTAAAGTTTTAATCGTAGATGTGAGTGATAGAAGATAATGTTTAATAAGATATTAAAATTAATAAAAGAAGAATATGTAACTTCCTATAAATTTCCTTGGACACATGACGAAACAGATGTGTTCAAAAATCCTACTATATCAGATATAAATCACATAAAAGATAATAGAGGATATTTTGATAAAAAATTTAGAATGAGATTTGTTGTAGATTTAGAAAATGAAGATGTCTATGTTTGGGATGTAACAGCTCTTCACCAACCCGTTGTAGATAAATTAAATAAAGCTGGAGAAAAGTTAAATTGGAAATATCTTGTCGGAGGAGTTATAGAACTAAAAGATGGAAAATATGTAGCTGACTGGGATAACATGACTTTTAGTAATACTCCCAAAAAGATACAAAAAGGTGGTATGATACTTAACTTATATATAAAACACGGTTTAAAAGAAGAGTACTACAAAAGTGTAGTATTACCTCCTCTTGGTTGGAGAAAAGATTATGGCGGAACAAATATAGATGTTTTTAAAAATCCTTCAAGACAAGAACTTGCTAAGTTGCTCAAAGAATTTAGGTATCTAAGATTTTCTATGGGTGATGCTTTATACGTTTGGAACGGATTAGGACTACATGCTGATATTTTAGCTGACGACTATAGCAAAATGGACGGAGAATATAAAGGTAAAATATTCCCAGATTCTATTTCTATCTATATGAACTCTTTCGGTTATAGGGATGAAGAAGAATTTTTAAAGGAAGAAGATACCGACGAATTAGCAGAATCCTTCTGTAATGACCCAGACATAAAAAGACTTGGATATACTAAAGAACAAATTGAATGGGAATGGGGTTAGCCCCTTGACAAAATAATACGGTTGTGGTATAATAATATCATGTGAGACGTATTCTTCCCAGCAAGTAGGGAGTAGCTATCCACGAAAGCTAAGTTGCGTTTCGGAGGTAAATAAAAACAGTACGTCATCAGTCAATTACGTGCTGTTATAAATACTCTGGTTCCGTGTAGTGTGGCAGACTACGGGTACTCTATTAGTAGCCAAAGGAATCTTAGACTGAGGGATTCCTTTTAATTTAGAGAGTAGTCGAGCTGGACTACTCTTTTTATTTGTAAATTTTTATAACGAAATAGTTGATATTTAATTAATTGTGTGCTAATATGATATTATTGCATATAATAAGGAGACAATAATGGGTGCATTATATTTGATTTGTTTTATCCCTCTTATAGTAGGATTTTATCTTTGGATAACACAAAAAGAAATAGTTTGGTGGGAGTGGCTACTTAGTGTTTTAATAGGATTCGCAACAGTTGGAATTATTCACGGATGTTTATATGCTGGAATGACCTCCGATACAGAAACTTGGTCGGGTCATATAATAAGAGCTACCTATTATCCAGAGTGGATAGAAGAATATCAAGAAGCCCATACATCTTGCTCGGGTAGCGGTAAGAACGAAGTTTGTACTACCTATTACACTACCGAACATAGAACTCATGAAAGATATTGGGAAGCTGATTCTTCTACTGGGGAAAGTAACAAGATAGAGGAAGCCACATTTAAACAGATATCTAATATTTTTGGAAATTATAATACAGAAGATGGTAATAAGTCGGGATTTGACGGAGGAGACCCCAACATTTATGCTACCTATAATAGAACGGGTCAAATTTACTTTCCTACAACTACCACAAGAAGTTGGACTAATATTATAAAAGCAACTAAATCTAACTTCTCCTTCGTAGAAATTCCTAAAAATATGAAGACCCTCGAGTATCCTCAAAATAATAATTGGTTTCAAAGTGATAGACTTATCAACGTGTCTACTATAACTCCCCATGCTTGGGATGTTTTGAATACTGAGCTTGGAGCTACTAAAAAAATCAACTTAATTATGATTTACTTTGGAAACAAAGATAAAGAACAGGCTATGTACCAAGAATCTGCTTGGGTTGGGGGTAAGAAGAATGACTTAGTGATTTGTTATGGGGGAATAGAAGGAAATAGATGGTCTTATGTTTTCGGATGGACTGAAAAATCTCTAGTGAAAAGAAATTTAGAATCTATAATACTAGACAATAAGATGAATGACGGTATAATCCCTTTAATAAAGAAGGAGGTACAAGAAAATTATCAGATAAAAGACTTCAGTAAGTTTAATTATATGCAAATAGACCCTCCCTCTTGGGCTTATTTAGTTACTTTCATAATAGTTTTACTGACCCAAGTAGGGTATTGGATGTACTCATTTTCAAATGAATACGGGAGATATAATCAATGATGAATTTACGTGAGATATTGCTTCTCAAAGAAGCCTTCTATAGCTGTCAAATAGAGGGAATAAATGAAGGTATGACTTTTGAGCAATTCCTTAAAAATGAAACAGTTAGGAGAAGCACTAAAAACAAATTTAAGCTAAAAGGACAAAAGAGATATGCAACTAGGGAGGAATTAGCAGAGAACCTAGAGGGGGATAACAAATATGTGGGAGACTTTTGGATTCCTCACATGAGAGCAGTGTGTACTGTTTTTAATAATGCTAATCCAAACTTAGATAAAGGTCATAAAAGTTATCCTTTTTTATTTTTTAATTATGATGGTCTTCCCGTTATATCTGCTTTTGATGATGAGCAGTGGGAATCTTTGGAGAAATTTAAAATATGAATCCTGAAAAATTAACTAGCATAGTTAATATATTAATATCGAGGTATTATCCCCATTCTAGTATAAAACTATACATAAATGACGATAGAAAATTTATATTATTCTCTGACATGATGGGGCATTATCAAATTTGGTACGCTACGGATGATAATTTAATAAGAGAGGTCGTCAAAGGAATTATTAGAACATTTCCCAGAATACCAAAAGAAGCCATAGAAGAGTTCTTTATAGGATTTGCTATCCTAGCTAAAGATGAAGCAACTAAATTATTTACAATGTTGGAGCTAACCACTTAATGGATTTTAAAAGTTATGTAATACGTGAAGTATATGAAAATAATAAATGTTATCTTATAGAACCTATTAAGGAAAGATACGATAGATGCTTCTGGAAATCTAAATTCATATACAGAGAAGGAGATAACTTATCAATAGAAACCGTAAGTAATTATATATCCTCCGAGGGCAAGGTCAAGAAGAAAACAATAGAACCCAAAGATTTTCATTCTATGGCAGGTTGTTATGACTACATGATAAATTATGGATTGTCAGATTTGGAATATAGTAAATTCAAATGTACTGAGTATCCAGACATAGAGCCTTATTTAATAATGAGAGAATTAACTAATGACAACTAAAATAATAAATGAATATTATTACCTAGACCCTGTATGGCTTAATAAAGAATGGTTCCCAAAAAATTCTATAGGGTATAATATGGGGCATAGAAATTTAGATGAGATTAGCTATTTTCTCATGTTAGTTAAAAGAAATATAGTTAATACAAATACTGGTAGAAAACTATGTATCCGTTCTCAAATAAAGTATCTGGGAAACCATATAGTTTTCGTACTTCTGAACGAAACTCAATTTAAAGATTCTTCAGAATTGCATACTTTACTTAATAAGGAAGATATGCTAAAATTATTAAATAACAAAAAATTAAAAACAGGTATACTGGAAGTGCTAGAAAAATATCCAAATGAGTACTATCATGAATTATTAGTAATGAATGAATTGGTGAATTAAGAATGTCCCTAAATAATCCTTATGGTTTTACAGCGGGTCAGGTAATTACCACCTCCAACGTAAATTTAAATACGGTACAAGCAATAAACGGTACGTCTTGGAGCGATGTGGCTACAAAAGATTACGTAGATGCTCAAACAAAGATAGAAGAATTAAAAACTGGATTTATGTTATCCTTAGTTTTCACCACTAATCCCGATATAGCTTTTAAAATGAGCATGGATAGAGAAGAAAAAGAAAAAGGATTTATTGAAAAATTGAGTCTTAGAGAATATTTTACAGAAGACCAGAAGAAAGTATACGATACAATGAAAGAATTAATAAATTAGGAGAATGTTATGAGTAAAGAAATTTTAGAAGGTTTCAAAAGATTTAGAACGAAGGCTGTTGAGATAGGAAATAAAGTACTTAATGCCGAAAGAAAATTTGAGCAGGATAAAGCTTGTGCTGAAAAGAATTTTGACCATTGGAGTTTTCAGGATTATGGCTTTGAGTTCAATGATGACAATAGAGTCAGTGTAGATTTATATCCCGTCGATGATATAGAAGAATATGTAGAACTCACTCAACAAGACGGAGATGAAGACACTAGAATAATAGGTTTTCCAATAAGATTTTTCTATGAAGATTTTGAAAAAGAACTAGCTGATAAATATGAAGAAGAATTAAAAATTATTAGAGAAAATAGGAAAATTATAGATGATAGATTAAAAAAGAAAAAAGAGGAAGATGAAACTAAAAAAGCAGAGGAAGAACATAAATTATATTTAAAGCTTAAAGAGAAATATGAAAAATAAAATAATTAATTACTTTAAAAAGAAATTTTGTTTTCATGACTGGATAATCGTAAAAAATATGAGCGAGCCTTTCTTATCTCCAGATGACCATGTATTCTACCAATGTCAAAAATGTGGGGTATACAAAGAGACGGAAAAAGATTATGGATATGGAGTAGAATTAGATTATATAAACAAATACTATTACGATGATAAAAAATATTTAGAAATAATAATGGAGGAATTGATAAAATGAAAACTTGGAAAAAAAGCAAAAGACAACGTAGAGCCAAAAAGGTTCTGAAAGGGAAATTGTTTAGGGTTAGTTTTGACGGATTTGATAAAGACGAGATGTTAAGAATGAAGTTATATGCTAAAGAACTCGGTATGAGTAGTGTATCGGAACTAATAAAACATGCTCTTATTTTTGGTATAAAACAAAAAGACGGTACAGTTGCTTGGAATCTAAAAGATGGATTAGGTAATGATGATTAATGAAAATAAAGCTATGGAAATCATCTTCAATATACTGAAAGAATATAGAACTAAGGTTAAAAATTCATGGCTTGTTCCAGTCAATGCCAAAACAAGTTTTCTTTACGATACTTCTGAATATTGGATGATTGGAAGAGCGGTAGATATTGTATATGGAAACGGAATTCCCCACGATATAAATACTTCTAAGGGAAAAGAAAAACAATTATACATAAATCTTCAGAAGGAAATAGTTTCCATAGAAGGAATGTCTGAATACCTAGAAAAAGAACGTATTAGAGTATCTAATGAGAATTTGATAAGAAGGTCCATGTCTGAACTAACTGGATAACTTTTATTTTACATTATAATTAGATTATCTAGTTAGAGACTAAAACAATGAAATTAAATAAAACTATCTATTTATGTAATTTTTTAAATGAAACATTTAAAAAAGGGATGAAGGTCATGGTACAAGACGAGCATAGTACTGTTCCAGAGGTAAAAACAGGTATCGATGCAGAGGTAGTGAGTGATTCTAGCCCTTCTGAAAATGAAGTTAATGTAAAATATATTCTTAATGGCAAGGAAGTACAAGTATATCTACCAAAATATAAGATAAGACCTAGAAATAGTGTGGTTTTATAGGATTCCTTACGAAAAGTGTAAAAATATCGTAAAACTCCTTACGAAAAGTGTAACAATATCTTAATAATTATTAACGAAGAACTTGAAATATAGTTCTTTTTCTGTTATGATAATTATATAAGGTTAAGTCAAGGAGAAAATTATGAGTACCACAACTAAAATAAATAAAGTCCTTAAAAGATTAGAATTAGAAATATATGCTGAAGACGTAGAAAAATCAGACTTAGTTCAGTATCTTAAAATACGTGGATTTGAAAAAATAGCAGATGCTTTCTTTAATAAAGATTTTTGTATAATAGGAGAAACAATGCACGACAACGGCATGCTGTCCTACAGCGATATACTTGATGTCATAGTTACAGCAACATTCTACATTAACAATTAACGTAACAGAGGTTAGTTTTTCCTGTCTTGACCTTTAACCTTACTTTTCACTAACCTCTTCCTTTTTCTTTAGGAGTAATATGAAATTAGTAAAACCATCCTACGAATGTAAAATATATGAAATATTTGAACCCCTTAGATTAGAACTAAAATTTATGGAAATTTTAGAAATAACAAATATAATCACTGCCCTATTCCATCGTACCTATAAGTATGAAATATTATATATAAAAAGTAATACCGATTATGTGTTTAGCCATATCAGTATATTGGAAAAAGAAACTAAGGAATTAAAGTATTCATTCCCCTTTAACCTGCAACATAGAGGTTCAGAAGGTTATAGTAGATTATATGCTAAATTATTAATCCCCTTAGAAGACGAAGAAATTGTAGGACTTTTAGATACTTATTTCAGTATGCAGGAACTTGTATCATGATAATATTAGAGAAGCATGTTAAAATAAATAGCATATATCAAGATAAGATTTATCTTTTTAAATCTGGAAAGAATTACCACTGGTACCTATTCGATAAAGATGAAAAATTGTGGAAATTTTATCAAGAAGATAGTTCTGGATATCCTTATGGTAATATCCACTTTGACCACGGTTTGTGGGAGAGGGAATTATTACAAGAGATAAATATCTATTTAACTTATATAAAACGTCCTTACTTCTCAAAGGAGAAAGTTTATGAACTTGATAGTTTGGATGAACTTCATGCTGTTAAAAGTATGGAGGAGCTAGTAGGATGAATTTAAATATCATAAAACCTTTTGGAGAAACCATAAATAGCATATTAAAATATATGGCTTTGTGGAATATGGAAGTTATTTTTGTAAGAGAACGTTTTGTAGGAATACTAGATAGTGAATTAGGTGTTATACGACCAGATAATCCAGAAGAATATTATATAATAAATGATTGTATCAAATCGAGATGCTATGAAAAGTTCTATAATGAATATTCTCTAATAGATAGAATTGTAGAATTTATGTTCTATGACCACAACACCACTGAAAAAGTTTTCTATCGGGCATTAAAAATTATAGATGAGAAGTTAGAGGGAGGAGATAAACCTTTAATTATGGGATATTTAATAGAAAGTTATGAAAAGCATAAAGTTATGGAAGAGTTGACAAATTAATGAGACTAGATTTACCTATATATGCTATGGTTCCTAATGGAAAAAACAGTCTCCGAAGGGATACTGTATTTACTTTGAAAACATTAGACTCTGGAAAATTCTATGTTATAGAGGGAACCCATCGTATCTGTCATATCAAAAAATATTTTCATCTAACCATAGGAGATAAATGGAAACAGTACCAATATGTTAGAGCTTTTGATGTCGATAGTATAGGAGATAATGGTTGGCATAGTGCCACCTGCTTTGGAATATCTAATGTTTTATTAAATTTAACTAATTTTACTAGCTATAGAGAGTTTAAAATACATGAATTTGAAGATAAAGAAGAGTTTGAGTCCCTTTTAGTAATGAAGGAGTTATCAGAATGAATAAAATAGCTAATGTTTTTAAGGGTGAGTAGGCTATGGAAAATATAAGAGAGATAATAGATACTTATAATGAATCTTTGGGAGGTACAGGTATTGTATATTACTACAGGATAACTTATTTAAATTTTTATAAAGAATACAAATGTGATTCTTTAGAAGAAAATATATCTAATTTCTTATTCGTACCCTTTCAGAATACAAATAATCCTATAAATTTTACTCTTCCTTCTTGTATAAGAGGAGATTTAGGGAATCTTAAAGAATTTCAAATATTTGACTCTCAAAAACATAGATTCTATTGGGATAGTCCAATTATCCGTGTGTACAGTTGTTCCTCTGGGAGTTTGGGGTCTCCCTCTACCTTAAGTATCCAATCAGATACACTATCTAACCCTCTAATCTTAAATAACAACGGAAAAGATTTTTATTTAACTTTGTCAGAACGAGATATCAAAAAATTCCCTTGGGATACTCCTTTAGACCTAAGAGTCGTACATGCTAAGGATTGGGAAAAAATAAAAAGTACTATTAATATTATTAATGTTAATCGGGAGTTGAGTTACTTTTCCTATCAGGGTAACGCTAGGCAGGGTTTTCCTATGGGTTCTGATGGTAAATTAAAATTAGATTATGCGATAAAAGTAGAAGTTGTAATGGGTAAAGATTTTATGCAAGAGGATAGTATAGCTCAATATAATGATATAGAGCTATACAAAACAATATATGATATTTCAAATGACTTTGACAAAGTTACTGAAAAATTGCAATCCTTAAGAACTATGATAGAACTTACAGTAGGGTAACATGAAAATAATATTAAATAAAAATGACCTGTCTATAGATAAAAAATATATTATTAAAAGGAATAGGTATTTTATCTTATTATATTCTATAGATAATATTATCTATAGAAGTCAAATGTTTAGTATGAGAACTAACTTGTCAGATTTATTCAAATATGTCTATAAAATAAATTATAGAAAATGGAAAGATAGTCTTATTTTGGGTATACGAAGACAAGATTTATACGAGATAGAGAATTTCTCAGATATTCAAAGTGTGGTAATAATGCAGGAGTTAATAGGATAATGTTTTGTATAAGATGTGCTAGAAGGATAGGTTTCCCTTGTGTGGCTAAATCTAAATGTATTGTATGTGGAGAAGAATTTTTAAAAAGTAATTCTTTTATTAAAATATGTCATGAATGTAGAAAAACAAGATGTATCTGTTGTGGTCTTAAGATAATTAACATTACTTAATAAATACTTGAAATTATTTCCGATATATGATATTATTTAAATATGCAGGGTTAGTTCAATGGTAGAATAAGAGTCTCCAAAACTCAAGACGGTATTTGGGTTCGATTCCCCCACCTTGCGATTTTATTTAAGGAAATATACTATGCTAGAAAAATTCTTTGTATATCATAAAGAAATAAAACATTTATGTCAAGTTTTAAAATTTGGCTTAGGAGTTTATACTATAGAATACGATTGCTATTATAGAGAATGGGGTATGAAATTTCAAGCTACTGATTTTGATGACCTCTATAAAAATTGTTGTGCCAATCCTTTTGAAATAGTAACAGAAGAACTAGATACTATAAAAACTATGATAGAGTTAATCTCATGATAATAGATAAATGGGTTATTCTAAATATTATGTTGGATGATATGGAAAAATATCGGGGTGAGGTACGTAGGTATTATAAACAACAAGCTAAGAGTTCCCATGTTTATGACAGATTGTCCCGTATAATAAATATTTTTTATCTTAGAAATTGTCCCTGCGAAATAATAAAAGAATTAAATGAATTAATTTCTGAAGATACTCCTGTAACTAAGTTACTTCGTTGTCTTAAAGAAAGAATATTGGCAAACGAAATAGTACACGATTTTATTATTCCTTCAATAACTATGGAGGAGTTAGTCGGATGATATTCTGGAATAGGTTACTTAAAACTGGATATCTATTGGTAGAAGGATATGATGGTTGGAAACTTCAATCTCGAAATAAAATACCTCAAACAGGAAATTTCCATGAGATGTTTCATAATAAGCATGGAATGAATAGAAAAGAGTTAAAAGAGTATATACTAAAAAATAAAAATTTTATAGCTTTAGATGAATTTAGATTTGAGATGATGGATGAATTAGTTAATTAAGGAGATGAATATGAAATGTAGATTTTGTAAAGAAGAAAAAGACAACTTTATAGGAGATGGAGATTTATTAATCTGTACGGATTGTGCAAAGCTTTGTAAAAAATTAATGAACTCTAAGATAAATAGGGATAAGAAAATAATAAATTTTCCAGAAAGAAATATATTAGCCTAATGAAAGAAACTTCCGTAAGAAACTATAAAGTAGAATTGTGTGCTAGAAAAGACATAAAAGACTTTGTAGAAAAATGGCATTATAGCCAAAGCATAAATGGACTAAGAATAGATTACTGTTTTAAATTAATGAATGGTAATGAGATGATTGGTGCCATGATTTATGGTAAAATGGCTATGGCTAATTGTTGGAAGAAGTATGCTGACGAAGAGAAAGATGTGATAGAGTTAAGAAGATTATGTTGTATAGACGATACTCCCAGAAATACAGAGAGTTATTTCATAGGTAAAACATTAAAATGGTTAAAGAAGAATACAGACATTAAAAAAGTAATTTCCTATGCAGACCAAACTTTTGGTCATACTGGAATAATATATAAAGCTACTAATTTTAAGCATATAGGATATACCAGTGCTGGAAGAGTTATCTTGTATAAAGATAAAAGGTACCACGATAAATGTATAAGAACAAAAAATAAAGGAGAGCTTAAACCTTTCGCTAAAGAAATTAAAAAAGCCTTAGAAACGGGAGAAGCCGTATATGTAAAAACTAAACCTAAAGTAACATATCTTTATGATTTAAGAAAATAGCTTGAAATATATAAAAATTTATGTTATGCTTGTAATATATAGATAATTGGAGAAAAATAATGATAAATTTAGAAGGTAAATACAGTAATGCTATAGTTTATACTGATAATATAGAGAAGGAAGCGTTAGGTCAAGTAATAGAACTTATAAATACTCCTGCTTTCGTAGATACTAACGTAAGAATCATGCCCGATACTCATGCTGGTAAGGGATGTGTGATAGGTTTTACTGCTCTTATGAAAGATAGGGTTGTCCCTAATTTAATAGGAGTAGATATTGGTTGTGGTATGCTTACAGTTAAGTTAGATAAATCGGAATTAAATCTCTCGAACATAGATGATTATATAAGACATAATATCCCCCACGGATTTAAAAATAACAATAAAGTTGTTGCTAATGTTTCTAATATAGAGGACGATGTTAAGAAGATAGGTAAGAAACTTGGGAGAGACTTTGGGGATTTCCTTAAGGGAATAGGCTCTTTAGGAGGAGGAAATCACTTTATCGAACTTAACGAGGGCACTTACGGGGATAAATACCTAGTAATTCATAGTGGTTCTAGGAATTTTGGTAAATGTGTTGCCGAGTATCATCAAAGAATAGCTGAGAAATATTGTGCTAGTAAAGTAAAAGATTTCCATAAAGAAAAAATGGAGTCTTTCAAACAAGCAGGTAAATTTGAAGAGCTACAGAGTTATATAGAAGAGACTAAACAGTATAATGAAAAATATAAAACTCCTAAACATTTATGTTTCCTAGAAGGAGAATTTAAGGACGAGTACCTTTATGATTTAAAAGTTGCTCAAAAATATGCTTCTATCAGTAGACACAATATGGCTAATAGAATAGTAAAATCTATGGGTTTAAACGAGATAGAAAGATTTGAAACTATTCATAACTATATTGATGAAAATGGTATAATAAGAAAAGGTGCCATTTCGGCAGAGTTAGAGGAATTAGTTTTAATTCCTCTAAATATGAGAGACGGTTCTATCTTAGCTGTAGGTAAAGGTAATAAAGATTGGAATTATTCTGCTCCTCATGGTGCTGGAAGATTGATGTCTAGGTCTAAAGCCAAGGATACTTTAAAATTAGAAGATTTTGAAAAAGAAATGGCTAATGTTTATTCTACTTCTGTTAAACAGTCCACTTTAGATGAGGCTCCCATGGCTTATAAACCAGCAGAGGAGATAATTATGCTCGTACAGGACACTGTAGAAATATTAGATATTATAAAACCCCTTTATAACTTTAAATCTACCTAAGGATTAATATGAGTACCTATTTAAAATTAAAAGATTTGGACAATCTAATATTGGCTACAACTCTAGTAGAAAAACTCTCTATCGAAGGAGGTTTCATACTATTAAAATCTGAAGATAAGCAGAGAGCCGATAAAATAGTATTTTTGTCGGACAATATTCTTTATCACGATAAAGGAGAACTATATTATAACTATCTAGCTAATCAAGAAGGTTATGGTATTTTTGATGGTAACTATTGCCTAGAATTAGAAGAACTTGAAGCTAATAATTTTAAACCCATTCATTTTGAAAATAAAGAATCTTTAGTAGAATATCTTGATAGCATATACTTATCGTCAAGAGTTATGGCAGAGCTAGTAGATAATACTGAAAAAGATACTTTGGAAGATATGCTTAAAGGTATAATACATGCTCCCTACATGCCTCTAATCATTAATGGAGGATTACCCTATTTAATTCCTGAATTCGGAATTAACCTGAATATATTTAATTTGGATGACGAAGATTAATTTATATTATAAACGAAGATGTTTATTGGGGCTGAGGTATGTTTAGAAAAATATTAAAGTTATCTAACAAAATAACGGAAGTTAAAGACATCGCTCAAACAAGTTCTTTTAAAAAATGGTTCGGAGATTCTAAAATAATAGACGAACATGGAAATCCCCTGATGGTATACCACGGGACAAGTAAGGATTTTAATCGTTTTAATTGGAGGTTTTCTGCTCAAGGGGTTCATTGGTTTAGTAGTGATAAAGATGTTATCCTTAGAGGCGAGTCTGGGGCTAACTCTAGTAAAATTTTATTAAATTGTTATCTGAGGGTTAATAAATTAGCAGGTTGGAGTGAATATGATAGGTATTCATTACAAGAAATTCGTTCTATGGGATTTGACGGGATAAAATTAGATGATAATTATGTGGTTTATGATGCTAATCAAATTAAAATAGTAGGAAGAGATGTTCAATAAAATAATTAATTTAATAAATGAAATACACTATACTGATTATTATCCAAAGCAGTTCGTTAATTTTGTGGAGAAGTACAAAACTCAGAACTTAGATAATCTGTATATTCATTTTTCTAATTTTAAATCGGATGTTTTAGATAAAAGGATAGTCTACGACCCCGCTGGAACTCATGAAGACCCTGCTGGAGTATATGCTTTTCCCGCTGACTATGTTGTGCATCATCCTTCTGACATAGGATTTGGAACAAATAGAAGGTATTTAGCGGTTGTTAAAAATATTGTTCCTAACCAAACTCTATACTTACAAGATATGAGTAAAGACCAATTTATTCATTATCTAAGTATAATGTTTCCAGAAGAAAGATGGGATGTCATCTATCAAAACTATGTAGTTAATAGGGGAGTAAGAGCTGGATACCAATTTTATAGGATGATAACTGTGGGTTTAACCAATAAAAAAGTATTGAGTCCCAAAATAAGTAATCAGTTGTTGGTAAAAGCGGGGATAAAAGTTTTAGTTGACAATGCTGAAGAAAAAAGTAAATCCATTATACACCCAGACGAACCTCACCAAGCTATATTTTTGACTAGGGATTCTTTTGAGATAATAGAAACTTTTGAACTAAGGCAAGAAAAAGCTACTGGAAAGATAACTCAAAAAAGAGATGAATATTTAGAAACTAACATAGTAGAAAAAATGTTAGGAATGTTATCTAATAAATTAAGGGATAAGTTCAAAATAGTTAGAAATTATCCTTACGGAGAAAAGTTTCTTAGAACTACAATTGGGTTTAAAGGGAAACTTTTTGGTGGCATGATTACTATTTATTATAATGCTGGGAAGGAACACAAAGAATATCAAGAATATTCTGATATTCAGGTAGATATTAAAATAGGTAAAACTGGAGATAAGAAAAGATTATCTTTTGAGTTCTCTGGAGATACTAAGATAGAAGATATGATAGATAAAATTTATAATAGCTTGACATAATCCTGTTATCATGATATAATTAATTAAAAAGATATCGTATAGTATTCATAAAAGGAGAAATTTGTCGTGGGATTAATTGAAAACATTATTGGTACCCTTAGTGGAGTATTTTCTATTGGTAAAGCTAACAAAACTACCCTTACCTCAGATGCAAGTGGATTAACCATCGATAAAAAGACTATAGTTCCTAATTTAAAAATTGGTACTCTTGCTGGTATACTGAAAAGCACTACGGGAGATGTGTCTGGAAGTGCTACTGCTACTGATTTACCTTTCACTCCTACAGGTAACTTAACATCCACTAACGTACAGAATGCAATAAAAGAAGTATATGATGAAATAGGTAAAATTGTAGGAGATTTTAGCCATATCGATTTTGGTTCGGGATACCTCTCTATAGGAAATACTTATGACGGGTATTTTGTGGATAGAGTAGTAATAGAAGTAGAAAGTGCTTTTGATGAAGGTACCGTAACAGTAGGTGATTCCCTCACTGCTGACCTATTCACGGATGCTACAGATTCAGAACTAACAGTGCCAAACTTATATGAGAAAGCAAGCGGTTTTGAATATTCTTATAATTCAGATATAAGAATATATTTTACTGGAAGTCCAACTCAAGGTTCTGGAAGAGTTATAGTGCATTTAAAATAATGAGTAAACGTTGGGAAAAAACTAAACAACCTAAACAATTTCAATTAGCTCCTAAGAAATGCTACATGGAAGCTTATGAGAAACATTTAGTTAGAGAAACTATGAGAGAACTCACACAGGATGTGGTAGAGGAACCCAGTTATACTTATCTTCGTCATCCTTGGGTAACTGTACAGATTCAAGATTGGTCAGTAATTGCTCCTAACCATATCGTACAAATTAAAGTAACTAAAGACAGATAAATATTTCTTTACAAAAGGGTTGACAACAACCCTTTTATTTATTATAATGGATGTAAAAGGAGAAATTATATGTCAAAAACAAAAAATTCATTATTAGAAAAATTGTTATCGCCACAATATTATGTAAAAGAAGATATAATAAATTTATCGGTAGAGGACTTATTAAATACTAATGACGAGTTATTAAAAAATATAACTGTTCCCGCTATAGAAGTTAAAAGATTATTAAAACATGTACAAGAAAACGGTATCTAGCATGAATTTAAAAGAATACCTTAAATCATCATATAAACGCTCTCCCCTTTTGGAATATAGTCTACCCAGACCTGCTATAGTTTGTAAAGATGGGTTTACTGTTAGCATCCAAGGTAGTTCTCATCACTACTGTACCCCCAAAGATGAAAATGTGGAGTATTCCCATTTAGAGATAGGATTTCCAGAACCTTTTGATAACTGGTTAGCAGAAACATTAAATGAACCTGTTCAAGACGTATATGGGTACGTTCCTTGTAATATAATTAATACTCTATTAGAAAGACATGGTGGGATAGACGAAGATAAAATGTTGTCCGTGCTAACTATGGTGGAATTAACGGATGAAACTTGCTGAAGTAGGAAATATAAACCCTAATAAAACATACGTAAGAGAATCTAAAGACGATTCTCCATTAGAACTACTCTATAGATACGATAAACAAGTATTCCATGAGGAATACTATAAAAGTAATCGGATGGATTATATTAAAATACCATTTTCTGTGTTTATGTTTACTATAAACTATTCTTTGGATACTGACGAGAATAGTACTTGGTATGAATTTAATACTGTTAAAGAAGCAAAAGACTATATAAATACAAAAATAATGATGGAGGAGTTAATATCTTGAAACCTAATGTATTTTTTATAGCAGATACTCACATAAGAAGTAAAAATATTATAGGGTATTGCAACAGACCTTATAAATGTGTCGAGGAGATGGACGAAGCTTTAATAAATAACTGGAATTCTGTTGTTACGAAAAAAGATACTATTTGGATGCTGGGAGACATGATATGGGGACATCAGAATTATAGGCACATCCTACCCATGCTAAACGGACAGAAATTTTTAATTCTTGGAAACCACGATACGGAACAAGTATATAAAAAGATGCAGATAGACGGTTTAATCCAAGGTATGTATAAAGGTAAGAGTATAACGGTAGAAGGTCAATATATTTACCTCTCCCACTATCCACATAGAAGCTGGAATCGTTCTTTCCACGGTGCTTGGCATCTCTATGGTCATGTACACAATACCTGTCCCGATTATGGATTATCCACTGACGTGGGAGTGGATAAGTGGAATTATACTCCCGTATCCTTTGAACAGCTTAAAGGGTACTTCAAAGATAGAGATAAATATTATAATAGTTCAGTAAGAGACGACTACGAAACCTACAATAGAGACTATCATGGGCACTTTATATCCAAATATAAAGAAAGAATCTCGGAGGAAGCCAAGATTCTGGAGGGATTGGTATGTTAGATAGGATAAGGAAAGTATTCTGTAATCATAATTATGAAAAAGTATACGAAAAAGAAGAGTATCCTACTTCCAATTGTGGAGTATGTAAACACCTAATAAAAAAATATCGTGAAACTCTAAGAGGTGAAATGGAAAGGGAATTCCAATTTGAAAAATGTGCCTACCATAGAACTTATTGTAAGGTATCTTCTACCATCTCTTCTATAAGAGGAGGTAATGGTTGTAAAGAATTCTCTCCTCCCTATAAACTTAGAGCTGTTTATGTATGCACTAAATGTACTAAGACCGTGGAGCTTTTACTTTAGCTAATTGAGCATTATAAAAATTTACAATATGTTGAAGTTTAGCCATAGTTTCATCTTTTATATTGCTAGTAAGAGCTATTGGGATATCTTTTACCATTGTGGTAACATTGGAATAGAAATTTTTATAAGTAATTAATTGTTCTTTAGTCTCCTCAAGTTCGGTTTCTAAAGATTTTTTAATGTCTTCAGCAGTATCTATTTTATTTTGTGCAAGTATTTGTACTTCGTCAATTTTAGTTTGTACTTCGTTAGTTTTCTCAAAGAATTTTTTAATGAAGTTGAACATAATCTATCTCCTGTATCTACCTCTACTTATAATATAAGCTACACATTTCTTAACATAGCTTGACTTTTAGATATTTCTTTGGTATAATTTTATTAGTATATAATAAGGAGAAATATTAACATGGAAAGAAAATTAGCAACTATAAGACAGATAGACAAAATAACCCCTATAGAAGGAGCAGATGCTATCGAGGCTCTACATTTAGGTGGTTGGATTGTCGTAGCTAAGAAAAATGAATTTAAAGAAGCCGACAAAGTTTGTTATTTTGAGATAGATTCTTTTATACCTACTGAAATAGCTCCCTTTCTTACCAGAGAAGGATATGAACCTAAAGAATATGAAGGTGTAAGGGGAGAACGTCTCAGAACAGTGAAATTGCGTGGTCAACTCAGCCAAGGATTAGTGTTAGACCCCCATAAATTATTTAGTCATGAATTTGTTTCTGGTTTACAGGTAGGAGATGATGTTACTGAGAACTTAGGTATACTAAAATACGAGCCTCCTCTTCCAGCTAACTTAGCAGGTAATATAAAAGGTAATTTTCCTTCTGGGATATCAAAAACAGACCAAGAAAGAATTCAGAATTTACCCGACTACTTAGAAAAATATAAGTATGAGGAATTTGAAATAACTGAAAAAGAAGATGGTAGTTCTTGTACTATCTTTAGAAAAGATGGAGAACAAGGTGTTTGTTCTAGGAACTATGAGTTGAAGGAGACTCAGGGAAATACTTTCTGGGATACTGTTAGAAGTTTAAGAATACTGGAAAAGTTAGAAATTTACGGTAAAAATATATCCCTACAGGGAGAATTAGTAGGAGAAGGTATACAAAAGAATAGAGGTAAATACAAAGGACATCACTTCAAGCTCTTTGATATCTTTGACATTGACAAAAAAAGATATATGACTCCTGAAGAGAGATTAAATACTCTTAAAGAATTAAATACTATTGATGGGATAGAAATACCTCATGTTCCTATCTTAGGTTATACTAATTTGGATAATTTAACAGTAGCCGATTTATTAAAGATGGCTGAAGGTAAATCTGTCATATCTGGCTCTGAAAGAGAAGGTCTGGTATTCAAAGCTAAAAATCTTATTAACGGACAAGTAATAAGTTTTAAAGCTATCAGTAATAAATACCTGCTAAAGAACGAGGAATAGATGAAACGTAAAAAGACTATGTATTATATAATTAGGGATAACAAAGGGTTATCCCTAAAATACATAAATGAGATTAGCGTAATCCATGCAGGTCTGAAGACTCCCATAGATGGTGTCAGTCATGGTTTTATTTCTAATAGTGGTAGATTTGTAGATATGGGACAGAATTTTAAATACATTAATTTCTCTAAAGCCTTAGAAGACTATGAAAAGAATACAGACGTTATATATAAATCGGAAGATATGGACGAGATTACACACAGGTATCTTGCCCTATCGGAATTGTGTGATTAATATATGAATTTTGATTTTATAACATGTGTAGATTATCAAAAGTTAAATGACTTTTTAAATAGGAATTACTATCGAGAAGATGTATGCCTAGATATAGTAATAAACTTAATAAAAAACAACCAAGCTCCTAGCATTTACAGAGATGTTTTACCATTGCATCCTCAATTAGTGGAAAAGATACCAGAATATGTCTTCCAGCAAGCCGTTATAAATGCTTATATGGGGCATGATAAAGAAAATATAGTATATTTCTATTTTATGTATAAAGCACATAGAGATGTTTTTGCATTAGAGATGTTATTAGATACTTTACATACTTGTGATAGAGATATGATAGTATTAAATTTTTTATTTAAAGACGAGATACCTCCTTTACCTGAATCCTTTTGGTTAAAATATATAGATGATAGTATATTAGTAGAAAATTATCTAAGACATTGTAAATATATGTACTTATATGAAGACCTTTTTTGGAAAATGTTTCACTCTATATGTCCTAAGCATCATAATAGAGAATACATGCTGAGTGGGGATTTCAAGAATATACCAGAAGATTTTAAGATAAGAATAAAGTTAATGCAAGAACTTACCGAAGACTAAAAGTTGAAATTATTATAAATATTTGTTATAATAAGAGAGTGATATAAATGGAGGAATTATGTTAGCTGGAGAAAAAGTACTTCTGTATCTTTCAAGATTAGAAACTCTAGTAGAACAAATAAATGATTTAAGAAAAGATACTATGAAAGAACATTTAAAATGTGTGGAAGAAAATAGTATAGATGAAGAAACCTACCAACCCTCGGAACAACTGAGGGGGCAAATAACCACATTATACGGTATGGTAAGACTTAAAGAAGAATTTGTTACTAGGATTAAAAATTATCTATCCTTGTATAAGATAGACCCAGAAGTAAAAAAAGAAGATTTGGAAGATTTTGATATAATACTTGATGGATTTAAAAAAGAGGGGGAGCAAGATAAAGATTTCTTAAAAGCTATGAAAGAAATGAACGACTTTAAAGGAAGTATAAAAGTTATTCTTTACGATGATAAGGGAGAATTAGTAGAGGAGATAGTTCTGTCAGAAGATGAAAAAGATAACTAAAGAAGTAAAACTATCTAAGTGGTACGACTACACTAAAATTTTTTCTGATATAGAAGATAATAAATATAGGTGGTTTTCTCTTACCCACGGTCATTCTTGTAGAAAACTAAAAATGGGTAGAGTAGAAAAAGAGTTAGAACTTGAAGAAGGTATTTTATTGAATGCTTTAGTTAAACAGGTGTTTGGAGACCCTCATAACTATACCGAAATTACTTATGTTAAATTAAATTATACAGAAAGATTTTTAGATAGCCATTTAGATATCCTAATACGTTCAAAAAATGATAACATAATAGATATAAGTACTGTAATCCCCTTACTAAAAATACAAAAGTTATCTGAATATTCCTGTATTCATTTATTAGAATTAATAAAATTGGAGTGCCCCGAGAATTTTAAAGAAGTTTCTAGGATGCTTTCTAAATTTCAAAAGCTGTCTGAAGAATTCATTTTAAAGAATTTAGACTTATTGGATATTAAATATCTAAAATTATCCCATCTGCCAACACAAGCTCAATTTAAACTTAAAATGATGAGAGAATTAACATGAAAACTATTTATATGCTAGATAAGTTGGATATCTATAAATTAACTGAAACTGGAACTTTACATAAAACAGTAATTATGGAGGAAATTCCAAGTACTAATTATTCTGTTATAAATAATACGTCATTAAAAGAACTAAAGAAAATATTTGAGACAGAGGGTAGAATATTTAGTGATAATGTACAAAGTTTAATATCTATGAGAGAATTATTAGATTAATATTAGGAGAATAAATTATGTTAAGCCCAAAAGCAATTAAAAGTTTTGAACCTAGAGAAGAAACTATTTTTACAAAAGTGGACGATTTTGTATTCCACAATGATTTTGTTTATGCTATAAATAAACAATTTAGATTTTTGGAAAGATTAATTAAATGGATTCCTGTTTTATATAATGACGAGGATTGGGATTTTTGGTATCTCTTAAAAATTATAGATTTTAAATTAGGGAGATTAAGAAAAGTAATAGCTGAAGATGATATCCATTATGATGCTCCTTGGACAGTTAAGAAAATAGATGTAATTCGTGGTCGTATGGACAGGTTTCTAAATTCTGAGAAATACATAGGAGATATGCCTAGTAGAGGAGAGGTAGATGACTGGTTCGAGAGAACAGAGGAAGGTCATTTGAGAATGAAAGAATCTACCCCAGAACAAAAAGAGTATATAAAAGGAATGATTAAGTTTGAAGAAAAAAACTATAAGGGATTTTTTAAATCTTTAGAAAAATATTTAACTCAAATCTGGAGTTAAATAAACTTAACATATTGTTGAAAAATATTATTTTAAGTGGTATAATACGTTAAAAGAGATTATCGGAGAACTTTAATGAATCCCAGATTTGTAGCAATATCCTTAGTGGTAACTTTACTAAATATAGCAGTTTTATATATTTTTCCTATATCTCTATTATACCATTTAATGGGTATTCTGGGAGGAACTAACCTAGTACTTAATGGAGTTCTTTCTATTTTATGTGTTAGTGTCTTTTATAGATATAATAAGGGAATATTCAACGACATAGTAAGAAATTTTAATTATTACCTAGTTTATATAATAACTAATGGAAGTATAGCTATGTTAGCTCCCACTAAAGAAGACTATTTTAAACTTTTAGATGAACAAAAGGGAAACAAAGAGGAAGAGGAGAAATAAATATGATTAATAAATACGAAGGTGCTAATAATTGTACCTTTAAAGTCGGATATGTTGAATGTGAATGTTGTTGTGCTCACCATGTACTGCGTTTCTATACCGTAGAGGGAGATGATACTGTTTATGCAGATGTCAGACTTAATCCAAAACAGCATAACTTCTTTAAAAGACTATGGCTAGGTGTTAGATATGCTTTTAATAAGGATGTTGGAGACTATGAATGTGGTCTTATAGAAAAGAAAGAAATAGATAAATTTATAAGTATTCTTGAGGATATGAAAAATTAATAATATGAGTAACCTAGCTTCTTTTATGGAAAAGTATAATATTAAACCAAGGGATTATGGAAATAATGCTATAAAAGGTAATACTAAAAATATAAGAATATTAGAATCTTCCATGCAGATAGAAGAGATAAAGTATTATAACAATGACCCTTCTGAGTTAATAATACCAAACAAAGCTACGGAGATAATAGCTCTTGGGTATTATTACATAGAGTTACCTAATCATACAATACATATTCCAAAAGAAAAAGTGAATTATAAAGAATTTCAATGTTTCATAACTAGGACAGTTTTTCATGGAAAATTAAAAAGAACCAATATAACAGAAAAGGATATCCTTCATATAATAATAAATAGATTTGCGTTTAATAAAGCAAAGTTTGATGTTAGATTGATGGATTTCTCGTTTAGTAATTTTTTTACATTTTTTATAGGTCAGTGTCCTACTGAGTTAGTTCAATATATTTTAGATAATGAAGGATATGACCAAATAGAAAATTATCAATTAAAGAATATCTTAGAAAATTCAAATTTATCAGAGGATTTAAAATGTAGATTAGGTATGTTACTAGAACTCACAGGCAATTAATTATGTACCCTAATGAGATAGAGATTTCAACTGTTATAGAAAATCCTACATTAAGCAAATTGTTATATTCCATAAAAGCTCTCGATAGAAAGTATGATATAATACTACATAGGTTAGATATAGATAATTTTGAAGTATCCCTAAGATTTAGCTGGGGGAATAACATAGAGATTAGTTACTATAAGGTCAGAAACGATGATATTCAGGATATTTTTAATAAAATAATTGTATTTATGTTAGACAATGAGCTATTGGGTAAAGAAATGATAAAAACGTATACTAGATACAGGTTCTCCACTGAGCTGTTGCATATAAATGAAGAGGATATCAATAAATATCTCGTACTAAAAGAACTGATAGATTAGTTTGTTACATACTTATTTTAAATTATAAATAGATAGAGTACAATTAATTCTGGAAATTTGGTATGGAACAGGGATTAGAAAAAATTAAACAATTATTAATGAACATTAGCAGTTTGGTAGATGAGAAGAAAAGTAAAGAGCTTAGACCTCTTACAGAAGAAAAGAAATAATGTCATTAAAAAAGATTAAAAACATTATTGGCGGATTAAATGAGTCCTCCATAGATTTTCCTCATGAGAAACCTTCTGAGGATGTTTGGCTTTTTAAAGATAGTGGGGATTACGTCCTAAGAAAAGATGTAAAAAACAAAATATTTAGAGCACTAAGAGCTTATCCATACTATAACCTTATAGAATTAGCCAGAGATATTTATATCATAGGTTCTATAACATCCAATATATACGATGATGAATCGGATATAGATATTCATATAATTCCTAATGTTGACCAAATAGAGGGAGAAGATAATTTAGAATTTACTAAAAAAGTAATGAAATGGTATAAAGACAATAGAGATGAAAATAATTGGTATGCTGGTATTCATCCTTTTGAAGTATATGTGGAGTTTGATGAAGAGTCGGATTTAAAAAGTATAGGAGTTTATTCACTCCTACAAAATACTTGGATTAAAAAACCAATACTAAAACAAGACACGTATAATCCCTATGAAGTATTTAAAGACGTGTTTTCTAAAATAGAGTATCTCACTAAAGATGCAGATTTAGATATTGGTAAATTAAGGAGAGATTTGATAGATTATAGGTATCTTAGAAGTGTTATGGGAAGAGTTCCTGAAGAAACTAAAATACAATTGAGAGATTTACTACAAGATAAATTAGATTCTATGGAACAAGAAATAGCATCTCTTTCTCAAGATAAAAAACATTGGAAAGAGATAAGAAGAAAGCACAGTGCGGATACTCCAGAGTGGGAAGATGACAATGCTCAATATAAATTATTATCCCGATTTTTATATAATAGATTAGTATCTGATTTAGAAGATTTAATAGATGACAAGGAATTAGACGATTCTGAAGTAGATGACGTAGAGAAGGCTTTACAAAAATTCATGAATTTTTAGCTTGACTTTTATCTCCTTGTTTGGTATAATCAAATAAAAGGAGATATTTTTATGTTTAGAATTTTACTGTCTATTTTATTTTGTTTTTTATTAACTACCCAATGTTGTGCCAAAGATATTCTTCTAAAAAGATGTCAGGACGATAGAATTGTTCTAATTATAGGAGTAGCAGATAAGAATCATATAGCCTACGGTCATGGTTTTATTGTTGGAAAAAATAAAATAATAACAGCTACCCATATATTAAATAATAATTTTAAATATGTTTTTATAGATATTAAAGGCAAAGCTAGATTAATAAGTCAGAACCAAGTTAAATATTTAACTAATACTATAACTACTATAAATATAAATACAGAAGGAATAGCTCCTTATCCTATAGGTACCATTAAAAAAGGAGATAGGATAAAAATTAATAATTGTGTTAGTTCTTCTTCTGGTCAAATATTCGGAGTTGCCAACAACTATCTTATCTCAGACTCTTTTATAGCTAAAGGATGGTCTGGTAGTCCAGTATTAAATAGTAAAGGAGAGGCAGTAGGTATAGTAGAAGCTCTTATTAACTTAAATGGAGATGAAAAATTTAGTGGAGCTAGTATTTTAACTAGAATAGATAAGTCTTGTAAAGTTAAATTTTAAGGAGTAGTATGTTTTTTAATGTAGAAGGGTATTTTAGAGACCTTATAGAAAAAAAAGGCGGATTTTATAATTGTCATGCTCATTTGGATAGAGCTTATACTCTTACAGATGAAAATTTTAACGTGTCTAATAAGGATTTAAAACAAAAATGGCATCTAGTAGATAGTATAAAGAAAGAAATAACTTTAAAACAACTAACTACCAATATGATGAATGCTGTTACTTATCAAAAAATGAATGGAGCTAAAGGAATATGCACCTTTTTAGACTTTGATGAAGTGTCAGAATCTAAACCTTATGAAGCTTTTGAAAATGTTAAAGGAAATTTTGGAGCTTTAATAGACCTAAAATGTGCTAACCAAACTCTAAAAGGTATCTTAGACGAGAAAAATAGATACTACTTTGATATGGGTTCTGCTTATTGTGATATTATAGGTTCTTTGCCAGCTAGAGATGTAGACTCAAAGGCTCATTTGGATATAGTATTTAAAAGAGCTAAACAATTATCTAAGAAAGTTCATGTTCATGTAGACCAATTCAATTCTTCTGAAGAAAAAGAAACAGAGTTAGTGTTAGACAAGGTAGTAGAACACGGGTTAGAGGGTCAAGTATCTTTAATCCATTGTATTTCTCTTTCTAGTCATCCCAGAAATTATAGAAATTTTATCTACGACTATTTAAAAGAGACGGGAACTTCTATTATCTGTTGTCCTAGGGCATGGTTGGATTCTCCCAGAAAAGAAGACTTACAACCAGTACATAATTCTATAACACCAGTAGACGAGATGTTGGAGTACGAAATACAAGTAGGAATAGGAACCGATAATATATCTGATTTAATGCTACCCTTTAATGATGGGGATATGTATAAAGAATTAGAAACTTTGGCTATATCTACAAGACTGTACGATGTAGATAAACTTATAGCAATTGCTACTAATGGTAAAAATTTTATATGATTTTTAATGGAATTATAGTAGGCGGAATTATAGGTATTCTATATTCATTTTTGAAGTACAAGTATGAAAATTATAGAACAGAAAAACAATTTAAGAAAATACATTACTGTGGTGATTTCTTAACTGAATGTATGAGATGCCAAGAATTGGGAGTAAGCCAATACCCTTTTATACTCTATCAAATATTCAATAATGCAAATAGGAATAGTTTTACTTATGAAATACACTATTTTAATGAGAGATGTTTATCTTTTGAAGATAGAGAAATATGGAAAACAGTATTCAAAAATGATATATCCTACGAAACTATAACAAATACTTTCTTGGAATTTCTATTAATTAATAGTTTTGACAAGATATTAATTAATGTTAAAGATTTTAAATGTATTCAAGAGAAAGATATTGACTTAACATATCTACCATGTTATAATAGGTTATTAACAAGATTGTCAATGCGGGAATTAACAACATAAAGGAAAACTAGATGAAAGATTACTACAACTCTTTTCAAAATTTAGTAGATACTAATGAAAATTTTATAAAGTCAGTTCAGGTTTATAAAGATTACGAATTAACTTCTTTTAACTATAGATTAGCTTCTTATTCTGATTTCTTACTTCCTAATGCTTTGGAAGCTAGAGGTAAAACATTTATAAAAGATAAAGAAGGAAACATAGAACTATTTTGTACTAATTTTGAAAAATTTTTTAATTATGAGGAAAATCCTTTCACAGACAAGTTATTAGTATCTAAATTGACCCCTATATCCATCACAGAGAAGGTAGATGGTTCTTTAATAACCGTCGGAATGCTTCCAGACGGTGAAATACTTGCTAAGACAAAATCAACAATAGAATCGGAGCAATCTAAAAGAGCTACTGAGATTATCAATAACAGTAAAGAGTTTAAGGATTTTTGTACTTACTGGATTAATCAAGGTTATACCCCACTTATGGAATATGTAGCACCCACTAACCAAATAGTTTTATTTTATCCCGAAGAAAAATTGGTTTTATTGGCTCTTAGAAATATGTTTACTGGAGAATATCATTCAGTACATGACTTAGGGGGATGCCCTTTTGAAATTGTAAAAGAATATAATATAAGTTTAGAAGATGTTGCTAAATTACAAGAGACTGCCTCTGGCAGAGAAGGGTTTGTAATAGTTTTCGATAATGGTCAGAGAATTTATCTTTTACTCGATGTTTACGTACGTAAACATCGAGTAAAAGATAGTATTTCTAATAAAAAACACTTATCTGAACTTATTTTAAGTAATGGTTTAGACGATGTACTTCCTTTATTCAAAGAAGATAAAGATTTATTAAAGTATTTAGAAGAATTCAGGGTAAAATTAGTAGTTTTGTACAACGAACTGATTCAGGAAATAGATAATTTCTATGCTACTAATAAAAATTTACCTAGAAAAGATTATGCCATAAAAGCTACTTCTGAATTAAATAATAAGATGTCCCTAGCTATGAATTTATATGTGGGGAGAGAAAGTGGAATAGCTGATTTCCTTATAAAAAATAAGTTATATGAATTAATTTAAAAATCTATAAAAATATACCTAAAAAAGTCTCAGTTATTTACTGGGACTTTTATATTTTAAATAGAGAACTTTATGATGAATAAGCACGTAATTTAATTTAAGGAAATTAATAATAATGTTACTTAATATTCTTGGTACTTTGATAGACACATTTACTATCGGAAAAGGAACTAATAAAGTAGGTATCAGGTCTAACTCTGGAGTTTTACAAGGACAGGATAATGGTGGGTCTTGGACTAATATACTAGGTCAGACAGGGAGTTCTGGTTTTACTTTTGTAGTAGTAAGTAGTACTGACTATAGTATGGCTAACAATGAAAGTTTCGCTACTGTTACTACTGGAAGTTCGGATAGAACCATAACCCTACCCCCCGCTGCTAATGTTACTGGCAAAGAAGTAATTGTTAAAAAAGTTGATTCTGGAACAGGTAACGTGATAATAGAAGGCGATTTAACAGACACTCTGGATGGAAGTTTAAATAAAACTATAGGTGGTCAATATGCCTATATGAGGGTTGTTAGCGATGGGGATAACTGGCATATTGTATCAAATGCTATGTGGAGTTAATAATATATGACTTTAAGTAAACCATACGATTTTACTGGAAATACAATAAGTTTATCTGCTCAGGTAAACAGTGATTTTGATACTTTATATAATGGTATTAATGCTACATTTCTGAGAGATTCTGGGGCACCTGAAGGTGCCGTTACTGCCAATATAGGTATCTTGTACGAAGACACTGCTACTGGATATGTATATAGAAAAACATCCGATGGCGGAAATACTGGATGGACTCAAGTAAATACTGGAACTGGTGGGGGAAGTTTAACTATAACATCTTTAGATGTAGATGCTATGTATAAAGAATTCTATATTTCAGATTCTGGTAACAGGTATATAAATTTAACTAACTATACTGGAACTAACCTAGTAAAAAATATATGGTCTTCTAGCGAAAATTTAAATACAACTAGAGTCTCCTTATCTGGATGTGGAACACAAAACTCTGGATTATCTTTTGGGGGTAACACAGGTTCTGTTTCTGCTGTAACAGAGAAGTTTAATGGAAGTACTTGGTCTAATACAGGTAACTTAAATACTGCTAGACGTGCTTTAGCTGGGTGTGGAACTCAAAACTCTGGATTAAGTTTTGGAGGATATACAACTACTTATGTAGGAGCAACTGAGAAGTTTAATGGAGATACTTGGTCTAATACAGGTAACTTAAATACTGCTAGACATCAGTTAGTTGGATGTGGAACTCAAAACTCTGGATTAAGTTTTGGAGGATATGCTGGTTCCTATTCAGCAACAACTGAAAAGTTTAATGGTTCTACTTGGGCTAACACGGGTTCTTTAAATACTGCTAGACGTGGGCTTGGAGGAGCAGGTACTCAAAATTCTGGATTGAGTTTTGGGGGTAGTACTAGTTCTGTTTTTGCTGTAACAGAGAAGTTTAATGGAAGTACTTGGTCTAATACAGGTAACTTAAATACTGCTAGAGATGGACTTGGTGGGGCAGGTACACAAAACTCTGGATTAAGTTTTGGAGGATATACAACTACTTATGTAGGAGCAACTGAGAAGTTTAATGGAGATACTTGGTCTAATACAGGTAACTTAAATACAGTTAGAAACGGGCTTGGAGGAGCAGGTACACAAAACTCTGGATTAAGTTTTGGAGGAGGTAATACGGGTTCTGGTGTCTTAGCCAATACGGAAAAATTCAATGGAGAACCTTTATTCTCTTATTATCTACTAAGTAGTAATAATGACATAATAGAAGTAGATACCTTAAAAGACGATTTAAATACTTTTGAAATATATTGTCCTTGTTATTTAGCAGTAGAAGTAAGACCTTTATCTAATGGATTAACAGAAGAAGAACATAATGATTTAGCATCATTAGGTTTCCTAGATGATGTAATAGGTGGTGTGTGGACTAGCTCAGGTAACTTAAATACTGCTAGATATGCTATGGGAAGTTGTGGATTTGAAAATAGTGGAACATGCTTTGGAGGATATAACGCTTCCACTATATTAAATAATACTGAAAAGTTTAATGGAAGTACTTGGGCTAATAGCGGGAATTTGAACACTACTCGTTATCTACTAGCAGGTTGTGGAACCCAGACAGTGGGGTTAAGTTTTGGAGGTAACACTGGTTCTGTTTCTAATGCAACTGAAAAGTTTAATGGTTCTACTTGGTCTTCTACTGGTAATTTAAATACCGCCAGACACGGACTTGGTGGGGCAGGTACTCAAAATTCTGGATTAAGCTTCGGAGGAAACACTGGCTCTACATCTAACGTAACTGAAAAATTTAATGGAACTGCTTGGTCTGCCACTGGTAATATGAACACGGCTAGACATGTATTAGCAGGGTGCGGAGGTCAAAACTCTGGATTAAGTTCTGGAGGAACTACTACTGGTTCTGATGTCTTAGCCAATACGGAAAAATTCAATGGGGCTACTTGGTCTATCGCTTCTTCGTTAGTATCTGCAAGAACTAATTTAAGCGGATGTGGAACACAATCCTCCGCTTTAAACTTTGGGGGTAGCACTGGTTCTTATGTTGCTAATACAGAAAAATTTAATGGTATTCTTTGGACTAACACAAGTTCTTTAGGAACTGCTAGAATCACCTTATCTGGATGTGGTGGTCAAAACTCTGGATTAGCTATGGGTGGTTGGACTGGAGCCAATTCCGCAATTACTGAAAAGTTTAATACTCAAATAACATTACCTGTCTCTTCTGTAGTGGCTAACATATTCTATTACTAGATTATATTAGTCTCCCCTCTCAAGGATGTTCATATAGAAATACCCCTAGTTATAAAAGGGGTATTTTACTTTGTTACATAAATTCATAAATCCTTGAATATTGAATAAAAGTGTAGTATAATGAATATACATGTGAATAGGAGGATTTTATGGAACTTACCAGAGATGAATTAAGACAAATTGAAGTGTTGAAAGAAGAAATCGAAGAATTAACTCTAAACATTGAAAACAACAAGGATATCTTGGATGATGGTTTAGTAAAGGAATTAATACACGATAGAGATGTATTAATAGACATATTACATGATAATCTCTACTACTAAGGAGAAGCATGATAAGTCTTATTTTATCTATTATATTGTTAATTATTTTATTAACAGTTTCTACTAATATTATGTTAGGAAGTTTCGTTATTTATACTTTAAATATTGACCCTACCTTAAATATTTTGTGTTTAGCATTGGTTTTATCTGATGCCCCTTTAGTTATATATGCTTTAACTACCTTATTATATACAATAAAATTATTTTATTTAAAGAGGAGAAGTAAATAAATGGCTACTTATTCTTATTGGTGTCCCGAATGTGAGACTGAAGAAGAAATTGTTCATGGTATGATGGAAGACCCTATAATAACTTGTAAAAAATGTGGAACTGTCAAAAGAAGAATGATAAAACCTTGCAATTTAATCATACCTAGAGACTTTAATCCCAATTGTTTAGATTAATAAAAGTTAATAACCCTTGTAATTCAAATCAACGTATGCTATATTTAATATGTAGCATATAAGGAGATTATTTATGGTTAGTCGCTATGTGGGTATATACAAATGTTTCAAATGGGTAGAGTTTATTTAGAAAAACATGGAAACAAGTTAAATAATATTTATCCCTTAGTACCTGATAATTGTAGATGTACTTATATAAATAATTTTCATGACAGATTTAAACAAAAAGATTTTCCTATTGAATTTTGTGATAACAAGTTACAATACTTAGGAAAATTATTAGTATCTGGTCATAGAGAATACTTTGAAAAGGATGAATGTTTAGAATACTACACTAAAAGAAGTATGAAGGAATTATGCAGTTAAGGGATTTTATACTTTTAAATATTAACGGTCAGAGACTGTTCTCCAGACAACTTAAAGATTTTAATGTCTTTAAGGAATTAAAAAAGATATTTGACCATTATGGAACTTTCCAATATAGAACTACTGAATTGGAAAGTATAGTTTTTGATATTAATAATAAATTTAAATTATCCTTCAAAGATAAGATATATCATGATTCCCATATTAACTCTTCAGAATTAATATTTACCGATTATGAAATAACTAACAGGACAACATTGAAACAACTTAGAAAAGAATTGGTAAGATGTTTAATATTTAGTGGATATCTTACTAACTATAATACTCTCCCTTATCTTTCTGAAGAAGATATTAACGGATTAAAAATGTTAAGGGAATTAGTATCATGAGAAAAATATATAAATATTCCAAAAATAATAAAATTAGATATGTTATATATTCCTCTCTTAGTTCTATAAGAAAATCTTTAAGTACATTAGACTTTAATGTAATAAGATTAGAAAATATTCACGAATCTGGGGGATACATTTGGAAGGCTGTTGATTGTGATTTAACTCCTCCTCAATTTATAGATAAACTAGATAAGGGAGAATTAATACAATACAGGTCTGGAGATGTTCTAAGAAAGAAAAGAGCTAATATTAGAAAGGATTTAATTCCTTTCATAAAAAAACTTAATAATAAATCTAGTTCCTCCTATTTAACTATCTTGGAAAATCATAGCAGGGAGAAAAGATTAGTTGCAGAAGAAATAGGTAAATTAATAGAAAAAAATAAATGGTGGGATAAGTTATATATTTTTGAGAGTGTTTTAAAGGATATTAAAAATAATACAGGTGCTGTTAGTTATTCCTATTCCCCAGAGACAGCTTTTTCTTCTTGGAATGTAGAGAGTAAAGTTACTATGCAAAAAGAATCTTGGAATCAATATAATGTATTCAAGGAATTAGTAGAATGACAACACCAAAAAAGCCAATAAAATCTCTTAAGAAACAGTTAAAGGACTACGCACGTAAAGTAAATGCTAAATGTTGCTATTGTGGTAGGTCTTTTGACGAAAAAAGAAAGATAAGCTTAGACCACGTGATTCCAAAATCATCGGGAGGGAATACATTTTTAAATAATTTGTTAATTTGTTGTACTCTCTGTAATAACGTTAAAAAGAAAAGTCTTAGTTTAGAAGAATTCATAAGATTAAATCCCAAAGTTAAATTTTTTCTTAAGAAGTACATCCAAAAAATGAAAGGATGTATTATAAATGGGTCTGATTACTACGAAGAGGTCAAATACATAGAGGAATTATTATGATTTATTGTGTAATTAAAGAAGATACTACCATAGACTATAGAACTCATCCTATGGGTTCCGAGTTCTATACAGAGGAATCTTTCCTAGGAGCATTTTTTAGCTACGAAGATGCAGAAAACTATATATGGAACTCTATAAATGATTATATTAAATCATTCAATATAACATCTTCCATGAGTAAACAGGGTAAAAATGTAGTTTTTAAACATGCTAATGAAGAAGAGACAACATTTTCAATAAAAGAAATAAAATCTGACGAATTCATCGAATTATTATATTCAAAATTTAAATTATAAATAGACATACTTATTTATAAAATGGAAAAATGAATATAATAGAGAAAAATTTAAGTACCTTCTTAATTATGTTGTTGCTCTTAAACATATTCATTGGTAGTATAAATTTTTATTTGTCTTATAGATTAGATATACTAATAAGGATTTTGAGAGTATGCTTATAATCTGTCCTAAATGTAAAATTTGCTACAATATTTCAGAAGTAGAAAAAGAAATGGTAAAATGTGGGGATTGTGGAAGTCTCTATTATCAATATGAGAATAGAATAGAAGCTAATATAGAAGAATGCTTAACATTTAGAAAGAGATAATATCATTATGGGTAAAATGGGTAGAATAACAGACTTGGTTAAACTATTAAAACACAGTCAAGACCCAGATTCTGATTTCGATGAGGGTCAATTAAAAAAAGGGGTAGAAGTAGAAAGTGAACATACAAATCACCCAGATATAGCTAAAGCTATTGCTAAAGCACACCTCGCATCATGTGATAGGTATTACGACTATTTAAAAGATATGGAAAAAGAACATGGATGCCAAGACTAATTGTTCTTTATGTGGATATCTTTTTAAAAATAATAAAAGTTTGTCTTCCCATGTCAGACAAGTACATAATATCTCCGTTAAACAATATTATGATTATCTTGAAGATATGGAAAAGAAAATGAATATAGATAAACACTAGAGTACCTACTGTATAAATCGGTATATCTTAGCTCTAAGAAACCCCCCCTATTAAGTTAGGCGGGTTTTTTTGGTATGTAAATGTTTCGTTACAAATACTTGAATATCTAATTAAGTAATGATAAAATTAAGATAGTATTATAAAAGGAGAAAAATATATTTATGAAAAAATGGACTAAACAAGAAACAGAATTATTAAAACAAAATATGGGCAGTACCCTAATAACTCTTAAGAAACTACTTCCAGAAAGAACGGAAGACCAGATATTAGAAAAGATAAAAGTACTATATAGGGGAAGTTCTTTTGACAAATGGACAGATGAAGAATTAAATGTCATAAAAACAAGTCCTAGAATGTCTGTTTTTGAACTAATGAAAATATTACCCGATAGAACCTTCAGTGCTATAACAGCTAAACGTGGGGAGATAAGAGGCATAATGGGAGTCCAACAATTTAAAAATTCTTGGAAAGAGAGTGAAATTGATACTTTAAAGGCTCTTAAAAAAGACAAGTATACTAATTATGAGATTTCAGTTATCCTAGGGAGACCTCTTAATTCAGTAATAGGTAGATTATCCACAGAGAGTGCTGTTGGTAGGAGAAAGTCTCGGGGACATGTCTGGACTCCAGAGCAACTTAACGTAGTAAGAGAAAAAGTTGCTTCTAAAGTAACTGTAGAAACCATAGCGAAAGAGCTTCAATTAACCCCATCTCAAGTATTCCAAAAAGCTATCCATCTAGGCTTTATTTCTGGGAGCATAATTACAGAATCTAAAGTAAGTGTTAAAGATAAAAAACAATTACATCAAGAAATAAAATCTCTAAAATCAAATTTGACTAAGAAAAATAAAGTTATAAATAACTTAGAAAAAGAAAAAGAGAACTATGTAAAGAAACTTGATAAAGCAGATAATAAATTTAACACTGTCTTAGAAAAACAAGAAACCAAATACGCTATTAAGATAGAAAAACTAAAAAATAAACTAAAAAATAAACTAAGGGATAAAAAATAATATGAAGTGGTATCTGGGAGTTATATATAAAAAAGGAGTTACTGGTGATTATAATATATGTAATCATAGAAGTATCCTTAAAATAATATTAAATCCTATTCTTAGAGTATTTGGATTCCAGATTAACTCTCTTTCTTCTGATGGAAAAAACATAACAGGGATAGAGTTAATGAGATTGAAGGACAGATATCCTAATATCATAGAAAACTACAGAAGGTCGATATTTTACGAGTTGGATGAAAAGACTATGTTACATAAAAAACAACGTATTTTTATGTAATCCTTCGTTACAAATGCTTGAATTATTTTTCATTATAATCTATACTAATAATATAGATTAGTTAAGGAGTTGTGCATGAAGATATCGGAAATAAATGGCTCCCTTAAGATAAAAAGAATTCCCTCAAGATATAAAACCATGAAAGAATACCATGTTACTTTATATAGGGGAGCGGAAGAAAAGTTATTGGAAAAATTAAACGGAGATTTATTAAATCTGATAGCTTTCTGTGATAATGGATGCAGGTTTGATGATTTAGTGGCTAGACATTATGGAGGAACAGTAGAGCCTTACACTAATAATGAATCTAAAAAATGTTACAGAGTTCTAATTTATACTGATTAATTAAGGAGACTATATGTTTGAACATCTAACTGATAGTAAAGAAGTGTTTAGAAATAAAGTAATAGATGTAAATAATGAGCTATATGTTATTTCTGAGAATTTTATAAAACAGTCTATGTTCTATTTAAATGAAGATGATTTCAAAATAAAGAAAATGAAAGAATTTTTAGAAGCTCAGGATAAATTAAATCTTTTATTTCTTAACAATTTTTAACTTGACAACTTAACTGTTTTGTGAGATAATACAATTATACATATATTTTATTTAAATTATAAAAGTTTTAGTTTTATTTGAAAGGATGATAGTTATGATTACGTGGGTGTCTAAACCCCACAACCCGAATACTATCTTTAGTAATTTTAATAAAGTGCGAAACCTGCCTTAGTGGTTAATACTTCTGGGAGAGTCCAGATAATACGAATTAAATAAGACCCTTCAGTTAAAGAGGGTCTTATTTTATATTTTAAATGAAAGAGTTAATTTCAATTGGAGAATACTATGCAAAATCATATAGAATTATTTCTTAAACAACTATCAGAATTACCTCCAAGTGGTTATAAAACACAATTAGAAAAATATGGGGAAGCAGTACTTAGAAATATAATTAGTAATAGTATTATAAGTCTTATAGCTGAAATAAGAATAACGGAAAATACTCCCGCCTTTAAACTTCATGAAGCAGACATTAACATTAAAACTAATAAATATATTCCTATTAAAATAAAACTCCCTTGTGATTTAGAAGTTCTTAATGAGCTTGTTTATAAACAAGTCCCTAGAATGGATAAAATAAACGAAGCTTCCAATAAAGTCTCTGCTATCATTAATAACAATTTTATGAATTATATCTTATCCGATATAAACATAACAGTCAATTTATCCAAGAAAGCTGTTTTTGAAAAAAGAGAAAATACAAGAGTTATCATAATAGGTAATGATGTACTAGATTTAAACTATCCTATTCAACCTACTATAGATAATACAAGTTTAAGATTCATAGGGGATACTTTAGAAGGGGATTTATTATTCCATTCCAGTAGGATTCCCTCAAGAGACATATATACCGTTGATTTAGTGGAAGAAAAACCGTTAATATATCATATTAAAGATTCATTGACAATATTTAATAATGAATTTATACACGTTGCGGGACTAGAACTGATTAATCCCGAATTGTTACGTAAATACACAATTAAGTAATTCAGTATTGACAGTTATAACTCCTTGTGGTATCATATACTTAAGGAGTTTTTATGTATACAGAAAGACATAGATATAAATATACTGAAAGATTTCTTAGAGATTACAAAGAAATGGATGATGGTACTTTAAACCTACATTATATAATGTGGGGTTTCCTCAGTTGCCAATGGAGATATAGGCTACCAGAGGATTTTATCTTAAAATATAGAAACCAGTTACATTTCTGGGAACTGTCTAAGAGAAAAAACTATAGCAAAGAACTTTTAGAGTGTGAAGAATTAAAAGAATATTGGAACTATGACATACTGATAGAACATACTATATTATTAACAGATAACATACTTGACCATTTTCTAAATAGACCTCAAATGATTTGGAAAGATAATAACATAGTTAGAGGTATTAACAAAAGAGCTTCTTTGCCTAGGCTAGAAAAACTTATAGTGGATAAACATTCTATAATAGACTGGGAATGGATATCTGAAAGAGACGATTTAACTAAAGAATTTATAGAAAAATATTTAGCTAGTTTTGATTTAGACACTCTTTTAGAATATAGTAATCTTAAAAAACTATATAAAAAAGATAAAGATTTTATATATAAAATAGAAATGTTGAATGAACTCAGAGGGTCTTTATGATTATCTACGAGGGTTCTTATTTATGTTGTCCCAATTGTAGGACAATACTATTCAAAGTTATTAGAAATATAGACACTAATTGTGTAATAAGTGTCGAGGAGGTTATAAGTACTAGAGATAACCAATCTCCCATTCCACATACATATTATACTGGTTGTTGGTCTTGTGGATTAGGTAAAAATCTACATGATTTACTCATTATAAATAATTTATATTATATTTAGATTCATTAAGAGGGTGGTGGGGATACGTGGCGGAATTCAGGAAAACTCTTTGTAATTTAAGTGAGGTTGACTTTTTAATTATCTCCGAAGTTTGTTCTGAGTTAAAGATAAGTATTGAAAATCAAACAGTTAAAGTAAAACCAGATGAAAAGAATACTTATTTTGCATTAAAGAATAATAAGGCAGATAAAGGTATGTTGGAAATATCTATAAAATTAGATATCGTTTCAGAGGATATTAATATATTAAATTATTTATATTTTTTATTAAATAAAAGACGAGAAACTATAAAAAATTTAGAAGAGTGTTTTAGTATCCCGCAACAATAACTACTGGGGCTATCCTATTAGATGCTACTATATACTTACCCTCATAGTACATTTGCGAAGAAGTTCCCCCATCTAAAGATATAGCATCTACTGCTCCTAACTTTTTCATTATATCAGCACATCCCCAGATATTTGACCCTCTAATAACTACTAAAAGAACTTTCCCTTCTTTATTTATGCCTATACATGTTCTTCTAACCACTGAATTTGTGAATTGTTTACTAAAGTGATTATTGGTAAAATATTTTTTTCCGTCTTTTAATAGATAACTTCCTCCCCCTACTGCTAATTTAGCATCAGAGCTTATATTCTTGTCATCTGATATATAAGTTTTATCACCTATGACTATGTAGGGTCTGTTATACACATTTTTAGAGATAACCTTACCTTCTATAATTAAAAGACCACAGGGTTTACGGTTATTCATATTGTAGAAGGAAGCATTTATAGCTCCCCATCCATTATTTTCTTTAACTACGGTTCTAAGATATTTTATTTTACCTTGTTCTTTTATAATTTTTATATTTTTAGCATCTGCTTTTAAAACGTGAACTCTTGTTCCATTAATAATCATAGAACTATATTTATTTTCACAAGAAGATATGGGATTAGAGATAAATAAAACTAATGTGAGGGTCATAATTAGGCTAATAATTTTCTTAATCATATATTTAATTGTCCTTATATTAAAATAACAGATTACTAGCCTCTTGTACTTATAATATAAAGCCTTAAACCCAATAATATCAATACTTTTAAGTGTTTAAATAACAATATTGACTTAACTGGTAACATGTGGTATAATCATTATAATAGTTAATACGAAAGAAATCAAGTGGGAAAATTTTGGAAGTTTAGTGAAGATAAGACAGAACTAAGAAGACTTGATATAGGAACAGTTTCATATATAGAACATATACTAGATTGTTTTGATTTTAAATACTATGACGAGAGATGTGAACATATTGAATCTTTTATGGAAATTAAAAAATCTGGCTATTATCTTGTAGTTAGATACTGGGCAAACAATTCTCAACAAGAATCTGTAGTTAAACTAGACTTATTAGAGAATCGTAATCATTTATTAGATAAATTCATATCCAATAACTTATCTAAAATAGATTTAAATTATTTAGACCTAAAGATTTTTAGTGAAATTGACTATAGAAATAAATATTTGACATTAAAGGAGTTAGTTGATTGATTGAGATTATCACGGGGACAATGGCGAGTGGAAAGAGTGAATTACTTATCAGAAAAATATCTGAAGACGAAGGAGAGTTTAGAGTTTTTTACCCTTCAGTAGATATAAGAACAGAAGACGGGTTTATTACTTCAAGGAGCGGATTAAAATATCCAGCGATAAAGATAGATAACTCCCAAGATATCTTAAGAACAATAAAAGAGCATGAGAGCAGTGATAGTTTATACAGGTTAGAAACTATCTATATAGACGAAGTACAGTTTATAACAGATTGGGTAGTCTTCTTTAGGGATATTGTTAATTATTGTTTAGAGAATAATATAAGTATAATAGCTTCTGGATTAGAATTTGATTTTAAAGGTTCTTCCTTTAATAAAATGAACATGTTCATGGAGCGAGCAGATAAGATTACTAGGTTATTTTCTGAATGTCTTTTTTGTGGAGATAAAAGAGCTACTAAGATTCTAAGAAGAGTAAATGGACTTCCTAGTGAAGTTTGGGAAGATGTAAATATATTGGAGGGAGACGATTTAGAATACCTTCCTATATGTAATTGTTGTTACATTAGGCAATATTATACTTGACATGGTTAATGAAACATGCTATAATTGTAGTATAGATTAAAGGAGATACAAATGAGTGGAAAGAAAAATAAGAAAGCAATAGAAGTGCCAAAAGATAAATATGTAGAATCTTATCTTATATCGAGAGGGCTATCTAGTAAATAATAGGCTACTAGAAGGGCGGTTGGAGGATATTTCTTACGAGGGTTAAAACCCTCGTTTCTTTTATATTATATTTAGGATGAACTATGAAATTATACTAATTATGATATAAAGGTTAAAAACATGACAGTAAATAAACCTTATAACTTTACGAGTAACACATTAGCTCAATCAGCACAAGCTAATTCAAACTTTGATACTATATACTCAGCATTTAATTCTATCGTATTATATGGAAGTGGTTCTCCTGAAGGAGTTGTTACTGCTAACATAGGTACTTTATATGAAGACCAGAATGCAGGTGGAACAGGTTTAGTATACGTGAAAATATCTGGCTCTGGAAATACTGGATGGCAGACTGTTATAGACTCTGGCTCTGGAGGAGGCGGAGGATTCTCAGCAACTATTCTTGACGGTAATGATATGTACGAAGAATTTTATATATCTACTACTGGAAATAAAATATTCAATGTATCTAATTTTATAGGAACTAACTTAGTAAAAAATGTTTGGTCTGCCTCTGGAAACTTAAATACAGCTAGACTACAGTTGGGTGGATGTGGAACTCAAAATTCTGGATTATCTTTTGGGGGAAGTACCGATGGAACTAATCCCTCTGGAACTACTGAAAAGTTTAATGGAGCTACTTGGACTGCTACAGGTTCATTAAATACTGCTAGATTTGTAATAGGGGGATGTGGAACTCAGAACTCTGGTTTGAGTTTTGGGGGGTTTACTACAGTAAACTCTGCCGTTACTGAAAAGTTTAATGGGGCTACTTGGACTGCTACAGGTTCACTAAATACTGCCAAGAGGGCATTTGCAGATTTTGGAACCCAAAATTCTGGTGTATGTGCTGGAGGGTTCACATCAACTACCATAGTAGTAACAGAAAAATTCAACGGTTCTACTTGGGCTACTTCTGGAAACTTAAATACTTCTAGGTATATTCTATCTGGATGCGGAACTCAGAATAGTGGTTTATCTTTTGGAGGTAACACAGGTTCTGTTTCTGCTGTTACCGAGAAATTTAATGGCTCTGTTTGGGTTACTACTGGTTCTTTGAATACAGCTAGACACGGTTTAAAGGGGGGAGGTACTTCTAGTTCAGGTTTATCCTTCGGAGGAAATACGGGTTCTAATTCTGCCGTTGCAGAGAAATTTAATGGTTCTGTTTGGGCTACTACTGGTTCTTTGAACACTGCTAGAAATTATTTATCTGGGTGTGGCACTCAAAATAGTGGACTGTCTTTTGGAGGTTATATTAGTGCCTCTTCCGCCATAACAGAGAAATTTGTTGGGGAACCTCTATTAAATATATATGTAAATTTAAAGAATGACACAAAAGTAGTAGAAGACCAATTTAAAGAATCAAAATCGTTTATATTTAATACTCCTTGTTATTTAGCAGTAGAAGTAAGACCTTCATCTAATGGATTAACAGAAGAAGAACAGAATGACCTAGCAACACTGGGCTTCTTAGATGATGTAATAGGTGGTGTGTGGACTTCTAGTGGGAACTTAAATACTGCTAGGCAACAATTAGCTGGTTTTGGATTTCAAAATTCAGCGGTTTCGGTGGCGGGTATAGATTCTATCGGTAGAACGAATATAACAGAGGAATTCAATGGCTCCTCTTGGAGTTCTGGGGGTAACACAAGTGTAGTAAAGAACATATCATTAGGATGTGGGATACTAAACTCTGGGTTAAACTTTGGAGGATATAATACATCATATCTATCCCTAACAGAAGAATACGACGGAACTTCATGGAGTTCTGGGGGAAACTTAGGCACTGCTAGAGGTTACGGAGGGGGATGCGGAACACAAACAGCTAGTTTATGTTTTGGGGGTTTAGGTACGGGAACCTTAAATACTACAGAAAAGTATAACGGTACTTCATGGAGTTATGGGGGCAATCTGAGTACTGCTAGAGCATATATAATCGGATTTGGAAATTCTAACAATGCTCTAACTGCTGGAGGACAGAGTAGCCTTAGTACCAGTGAGAAATATAATGGAATTATCTGGAGTTATACGTCTAGCCTAAATACTGGTAGAGCGTATGCTAGTGGTGCGGGAACTCAAAACTCTGGATTAAGCTTCGGAGGAGAACTTAACAGTATCATTAGTGAGAAATATAATGGAATTATCTGGAGTTACACGTCTAACCTAAATACTGGTAGAGTTGATTTAGCTGGTGCTGGAACTCAAAACAGTGGATTAAGTTTCGGAGGCTCCAATGGTAGCAAATTAGCTATTACTGAAAAGTTTAATACACAAATTTCTCTTCCTACTGTCGGGCAAAAAAGTTTTGAAATTATTTACGGATAATAAGGGAATAATATATTATGACAATTAATAAACCTTATACATTTACATCTGGGACATTAGCGGTAGCTCCTGAAGTCAATGCTAATTTTAATATTATTTATAATGCTTATAACGCTGTAGTTATACAAGGAAGCGGTTCTCCCGAAGGAGTTGTTGCTTCTACTATCGGTGTACTATATCAAGATATTAATACTTCTGGAACAGGAAAATTATACAGAAAGAGTACTAGCTCTGGAAATACTGGATGGTTAGAAATAACTGGTACTGGGGGAGGTTCTGGCGGTGGAAGTGCCACCATATTAAGTATGGATGATATGTATAAAGAATTCTATATCTCTTCTACTGGAGATAAATATTTTAACATGACTAATTTGATAAGTAGTTTTGTAAAAAATATATGGACTGCTTCTGGTAACTTAAATACTGCCAGAGTAGCCCTTTCTGGTTGTGGAACTCAAAACAGTGGATTAAGTTTCGGAGGTAATACTGGAACAGCATCAGCCGTAACAGAAAAATTCAATGGCTCTATTTGGACAGCTACTGGTAATTTAGTTACTGCTAGACAAAGTTTAGCAGGTTGTGGAACTCAAAACAGTGGATTAAGTTTTGGTGGATTAGTGGTTGCTGGAACCCCTTTAAACAAAACGGAGAAGTTTGACGGTTCTACTTGGTCTAACACTGGTAATTTAGTTACCGCTAGGGCTCGTATAGCAGGATGTGGAACTCAGAACTCTGGATTAAGCATCGGAGGAACAGTAGGTGTAAACACTCCCGTCAATACAGCAGAGAAATTTAATGGTTCTACTTGGGCTACTACTGGTTCCCTAATCAATAATAAAAGCTATTCTAAAGGAATCGGAACCCAAAATTCGGGATTAAGTTTTGGGGGGAGTATTGATGGCTCTGTGGCTTCTAACACTACTGAAAAGTTTAATGGCTCTGTTTGGACTGCTTCTGGTAACTTAAATACCGCCAGAACTACCCTAGGAGGAAGTGGAACTCAGAATTCTGGATTGAGCTTTGGAGGTGCTGGAACTACTGCCTATTTAGATATAACAGAAAAGTTTAATGGTGCTACTTGGATTTTATCTAGTAATTTAAATACTGCTAGAAATTCTTTAGGGGCTTGTGGAACTCAGAATTCTGGATTGAGCTTTGGAGGAACAGTAGGTTCTGTTTCTGCCATAACAGAGAAATTTATAGGGGAACCTTTGTTCTCTCAATATATAAATTTAAAAAATGATACTGATTTTAAAGAGATAACTTCTTTTAATGCTAAAAATATAAAAATAACGGCTCCTTGTTATCTATCAGTAGAAGTAAGACCTTCATCTAATGGATTAACAGAAGAAGAACAGAATGACCTAGCAACACTGGGCTTCTTAGATGATGTAATAGGTGGTGTGTGGACTTCTAGTGGGAACTTAACATACGGAAGAAGATTCCCAGCAGGGGCAGGGTTTGAGAACTCTGGATTAATTTTTGGGGGGTATAGCGGAGCTTCTAATATTGCAATAGCTGAAAAGTTTAATGGCTCTTCTTGGAGTAATACAGGCTCTTTAAATACTCCTAGACACAAATTGGCTGGGTGTGGAACACAAAATGGCGGATTGGCTTCTGGGGGTACTCCTGACGGTAGCACTCTTTCCTCAGTGTCTGAAAAGTTTAATGGTTCTACTTGGACGGGTACTGGAAACTTAAATACTGCTAATTATAATCTAGCGGGTTGTGGAACTCAGAATGCAGGGTTGAGTTTTGGGGGTATAGTATCTCCTTATGATAAGACTGAGAAGTTTAATGGCTCTGTTTGGACTAACACAGGTAATTTAAATACGGGTAGATATTATCTAACTGGATGCGGAACTCAGAACTCTGGGTTAAGTACTGGAGGTAATACTGGAGGGTATTCTTACCAACCTACTACTGAAAAGTTTAACGGAGCTACTTGGTCTAATACCAGCGGTCTAAACGTAGGAAGAAATGCTCCTAGTGCTTGTGGGACTCAAAACTCAGCTTTGGTTTTTGGAGGTAGTGTGCCTACCTATATAGTAAGTACTGAAAAGTTTAACGGAGCTACTTGGACTAACACAGGTAATTTAAATACTGCTAGGGGAGATTTAGCTTCTTCGGGTTCACAAAATGGAGGATTATCTTTTGGCGGTTTTAACGGTAGCTTTCTCAGCACAACTGAAAAGTTTAATACCCAAATAACATTACCAGTAACTTCAACCAAGATAGCGGAAATATCATATTTTTAAATTTACTACTTCTTTAAATTATAATTAGATAGGAGAAACAAAATGTCAAATACTGTTTACAGATGCGTAACATCAGATGGAATAAGCGGTTCTATCCTATGTATAGGAATAGACGAAAATCAAGGTGGGGATAACTACAATGACGTAGGAGTATGGTGTAATTTTATTTTCGATACTATACCTCAGCCTACTGAAGAACTAACAACTTTTATGCAAGTCAATAACTTTATTAATTCCATTATTAAAGTAGTAGACAATGCGGTAGTTCTTAAAACATTAGAAGAATTACAAGCAGAATTACCTCCTGCTTAATAGAATAAATCCATGTGTTTTCACATATCAAAAACCTCCCATTATAGGAGGTTTTTGTACTTAATACCTATTGCCCTTACTTAAATTATCTTTAGCCCATAAAGGTTGTAAATTATTTAAGGAGAAACATTCTTTAACTTGCTCTATGTTCTCTGTTCCATCTTCATTAAAGAAATTAAATTTAGAGATAGGCTTTATGTGGTCTACGTGCCATCCCCTATTAGTCCAATTATCCCAAGACATTCCCTCTTTAAACTGTTTTTCTATATGCTCTCTAAATTCTTCAAAAGTATAATCTACGTATTGAAAAGTTTTATTACTTTTCTTATTGTGTCTAAAGGCTCTATTAAACCACTGTCTGATATTGAAAACAAATTTAAAAGATAAATCGTTCTGTATTCTAAATTTATAATTTTTATTCTTATTATACCAAGTATCCCGATATTTTTTAATTTTATCTTTATTGGCATCTCTATACTTCTTATGGCATTCTGAAGTTTTCTCTTTATTGTTGGAAAACCATTCTCTAGCTTGTTTATTTATAAAATCTTTGTTCTTCTCTTTATATATCTTTCTTTTATTGTATTTTTGTATTTTAGAACATTCTGAGCTACAGGTAATAGCTGACTTTTTAGCTTCAAATTCTTTTTTACATATAACACATATCTTTATCATTAAAAAATCTCCTTATACATAGTATACAAGGAGATTAAAAATTTGTCAATAGACTAAAAATTATATTTTCTTTTTATATTGCTCAGGTATCATTATTGATAATTTACCATTCTCTTCTTTAACTCCTATATAACCTAATTCTACCAAAGATTGAATCTGAGTCCTATCACATCTAATAACTGCATCCTCAAAGCTACCTATCTTTATTATTTCATCTACAGCGAATCTTGCTAAGTAAGTTAAATTGTGAACTTCTCCACTATCCGTAGAACTTTTAACAGCATTAAACTTAGTTAAGAATAAATAGAAATACCCAAGGAGTTGAGCGGAATTTTTATCCCATATTTCTTCGTCTGAAAGACCGTCTGCTCTCATTTCATCTATCATTTCATCTTCAAATTGTTTCCACGCACGATTTTCAGCCATTCTGTACCCCATGGCAATAGCAGATTGTTGTATTTGATAAGCTTTTTCTTGTAATTCTACTGTCTTTTTTCTTATTTCTATATCTTTTTTTCTTATTCTATAAGAAAATTGTTTATATTCACTACTATCTTCTTCATATTCACTTCTTTGTTCTGTTAAATCTGCTATTTCTTCTTTTAGATTCTCTATATCTACATATAACTCTTCTGCATCTAACTTTTGAATTTCTGCATCTTTAGCTAATCTTACAGTTTCATCAACAAATACTTTATTTTCTAGTATAGCTTGGTGAAATTTAAGATGAGTAGTTGGCAACTCAGATAAAATACTACGTTTTTCTGTATTAGTTCTCCATATATGACAATTCTGTTGTACCATGCTCCAACGCTCAGTGTTCTCTATAAAGAACTTCTTATCCTCTGGGGTCATTATATCTGCCCTGTTAGTCATTGCCACAAGATTTTTCGCAATATTGTCTGGATTTACTTCTATAATATTATTACCACGCTCATCCCTTAAAATAACTTCTTGTCTTTTGTCCTCTGACATCCTATTCCTCCCAAGTTACGATTATAAATTTACCACTTTACATATACATTATAACATTTTGTAAATGTTTTGTCAATAGGGTATTGCGTAATTTTTTAAAATATGTTATAATAATCTATGGGGGTTTTATGGGAAAAAATTATTGCGAGGAGCATAGAAAAATAATTATACATGCTCGTAAGATAGAAAACGAGAAAGGATTTGACTTAGTATGCTTTTCAGAATGTCTTAGATGTGGGGAATTATCATTAAAAATACTAAGTAAGAAAAATGTATAAGAATCCTAAAGAAGAATATTTTATAAAGAACTGGAAGAAACTTAACAAGAGAGAAAGAAAAGCTCTTAGTGCTAATGTTTCTTTTTTTAACATAAGTATAAGTTCTACCCATAAATTGACAGTGGCATTCCTAAAAGAGTTTGAATATCAGATGCACTGGGAAGCTTATTCTCTAACTGGAATAATAACTGAAGATATTTTAATAAATTTCAAACATAAATTAAATGTATCCTCTGTTCTATGTAGAAATAATTATCCTCAAAAATTTTTAATAGATAATATGGTACTATTAAGAGAATATATACCTGTAATAGTACAAACTCAGAAATTAACTCTAAATGCTAAATTAAGACTCCAAACCTTCTATGAATTAATATCTTAATATATCTTTACAAGAGCTTGCATTATATAAACTACTATGCTATTCTTTAAATATTAGATTATTTAAAGGAATTTGTATTGAGTGGTTTTCTTAATAATGAATATAACGATATATTCATGAATAATTATAAAATTTTAGATGGGGATTTATTAGCTTGTCTACAGTATAAAGTAAATTTTAAATCTTTAGTGGAAAATTATAAACTTCCTTTAGATTTGATAGAAACTTTTAGTGGATATTTTAACTTAGAACAAATTCTTACTCATCAAATATTAACTATAGAAGAAATAGTTAGAATATTTAAGATATATGAGGTAGACGTTAAAAAAGTAGACAAATATGAATATTATTTATTCATACATCAATTACCTACTATAGATAAAGATATAATAGACCGTATAAAAATGATGCTAGAACTTACAGATAATATTTAATATTTCTTAATAAAGGGTTGACATTTAATAAAATTGGGTTAATAATAAAATTAATAATCATACGAATAACACTTAATCAAGGAGCTAAGAATGACATCTATGACTAAATCAAAAGTAGATATCGAAAAATTAAAAGAAAAAATAACTTTATGTAAATGGAAACTTATCAAAGAATTTCCTTTCTTTGGGATACTTGCATTAAAATTTAAATACCTAGTCGATGAAGAAATTCCCACAGCAGGTACGGATGGCTCCAAAATTATATTTAATCCAGAATTTTTAGAACAGCTTTCACTACCCGAATTAAAATGGTTGATAGCTCATGAAATTATGCACGTATCTAATGGACATATTCGTAGAAGAGATTCAAGAAATGCTACGGTTTTTAACTTAGCTTGTGATTATGCAATACATGATATTTTAAAACAATTCGAGAATAGTGATTTTCGTATGCCTTCTGGTAAAAATGAAGGATTGTACGACCCTAAATATGCTAAAATGTCAGCGGAAGAAATTTATGATATATTATTAAAACAATTTATTAGTCAACAATCCTCTTCTTCCTCTTGTGGACAAGGACAGGGACGAGGACAGAGTAGTAAAAGTGGGAAGTCCTCACAAAATCAGCAAAATCAGAATGACCAACAAGACCAAGATGGGAACGGTAAATCAAAACTGGAAAAATTAACAGAAAAACTTCTCGATGACCACGGTATGTGGGATAAAGATAAAGGTCAGGGAGACGATAAAGATAGTAAAGACGGAAAAGACAAAAATAAAGGACAAGGACAACAATGTATTTCTGGTGAAGGTATGGAAGAAGTTAAAATGTCTCAACAAGAATGGGAACAACTTATGATTAGTGCAGCTAAACAACATCAAGATAAATCCTGTGGTAACCTTCCAGCTTTCTTACAAGAACTTTTAATTAAATTAAAACCCCCTAAAAAGGATTGGAGACAATTATTAAATGAATTTGTAAGCCCCATTGTAAATGATTATTCATTTAATCCTCCAGATAAAAGATTGTATTCTATAACTGATTGTATGCTTCCTGATTTTAATGATACCGAGAATGAAGTAAAAAATATATTATTCTTTATAGATATCTCAGGTTCTATGAGTGATAAAGAAATAGAAGACGTATATTCTGAGGTTGTAGGAGCTATTCAACAATTTGCATCTATGACAGGTTGGTTGGGATATTTTGATACAGCAGTACATAGTTTACAGAAGTTCGAGGATGTTCAAGATGTCCTTCAAAATAAACCTAGGTCTGGCGGAGGAACATGCTTCAGGGTATGTTTTGAAGCTATCCATAAAAGGGATGATTTTAGAACTGAAGACATAGCTGGTATAGTTCTATTGACAGACGGTGAATGTTACTATGACGAATGTGAGGAACTCGCAGAGGGCATCCCTACCCTTTGGATATTCACTCAAAATCATATACAAGAAGCTCCCTTTGGACGTTCTGTATATCTAAACGATGGTAAGAAATAATTGTAACAAATAACTTAACATAAAAAGAAAAAGTATTGACTTAATTAAATTATATTGTTAGTATAATAATATGAAAAGAATTCAAGTAGAAAATTTATTTAAAAAGGAGAACTTTATTTATGGCTGAAAACTTAGGACAAAAACTCAAAGTGAATGAATTAATTAATCTTATGGTTAATTATGCAGGAAATGTTTACACAAAAACAGGCTCATTTAAAAAAGTACAACCTATCATGTTGTGGGGAAGCCCTGGTATAGGTAAATCTCAAGCTATGGGTCAAGTAGTTGAAAAACTGGGTAAAAAATTTAGTAAAAAAACTCATACGAGTGATGTAAGATTATTATTATTTAATCCAGTGGATTTAAGAGGTATCCCTGTTCCATCTGTGGATGACCAAGACATACTAGATAATCCATCTCAAGAAAATATTGATAAATTAAAACCAACTGTGGCTAAATGGTTAAGACCTCAATTATTCAACATGAATCCTTCTAACGAATACATGAACTTTTTAATCTTGGATGAAATATCAGCAGCACCTCCCACTGTACAAGCAGCAGCTTATCAGATAACTTTAGATAGACAGATAGGAGAGCACAAATTACCTGATAACTGTTTAGTTATGTGTGCTGGTAACGAAGTAACCGATAAGTCTGTAGCTTATAAAATGCCTAAAGCATTAGCTAATAGATTAGCCCATCTTAAAATAACCGTAGAAATTGATGACTGGAAAGCTTGGGCTTTACCTAATGGCATCTCTGAAAAAGTAGTAGGATATCTTAACTATCAAAATTCTATGTTACATAAATTTGATGCTAATTCTGATGATAACGCATTCCCCACACCTCGTTCTTGGGAAAAAGTATCCGAAGTTCTTAACTATTTAAGTGTAGAAGATGCTATGCCTTTAATCTCTGGATTAATAGGAGAAGGAAATAGTTTTGACTTTTATCAATACACTAAATTGTATTCTAAACTTCCTAATCCAGAATACATTTTAGAAGGTAATTTCAAACAAGCCCCTATCCCTAATTCCCCTGATGTAATGTTTGCTCTTTGTTCTAGCTTAACAGCTAAAGCACTGAAAGCAGATAAACAACAATTGGAAAATATATTTAGATATACACTACAAGACGGTTTCGTTGGTGAATATGCAGTATTGTTGGCTAGAGATATCCTAAGATTAGACGCTAACATTCAAACTATAATGGCTTCTACTCAAACTTTCTTAGACTTCAGTAAAAAATATAAGTTCATTCTTGGTGCAACTAGAGGATAAATTATAAATATGGGAAGGTACTAACCTACCTTCCCTATTTTAACTTCGGAGTGTGATATGATTCAAATAGCTGTAACAAAAAATAAATTAATAGAATTGCAAGAATCCAATATATCTTATAATATATTAAACAGCTATTATGAAAAGGATTGCAATAGTGAAAGGTACAGAAAAATATACGAGGTAATGCTACAAAATAAACCAATATTTATTCCTAATAAAGAAAAAGATTTAGTTATTTTAGCAAAACTATCCAAATTTGAAAATTTGAAAAATTTTAAGATAGACTACGATTTGACTGGTGGTAAGATATCTAATATATTAGACGTAAATGAAATAAAAATGTGTTGTGGTTTGAAAGAAATTAAAAAATCGTACCTTTTAGTGAACGAAGTATCTAGGAAAAAATGTACTACTGCTTTATACTGTAAAGACTGTTTGAAGACTATTAAAGTAGATATCTTAGATAATAAAATGATAAATAGTTTACAAGATAGAACAAGTAGTATAGCTAACTATTTTCCTATAGAAATATTTTTAGCCAGTGTTATACAGGTATGTGAAGAAGAAAGTGCTTTTGGGGGATGGACATATAATAAAGAAGATACTTCTAATAATACTCCTATAATAGCATGGAATAAATTAATGAAAAATGATATCCCTCGTGAGGAATATATTGAAGAAGCTAAAAATTATATTAATTTGTACAATACAAATATAATGTCTGGAAGGGTATCCGAGTTTTTAGCCAGTATAAAATTATTATCCGATAAAAAATTTGTGTCATACCAAGATATAAATACAGTATCCTTTCTTTATAAAAGTGTTAGAGATTTCTTGGATAGAAATAATCAAAGTTTTGTGGGGGAGGTAGGTAAAGACTTTCAAGGTACCGTAAAATTCTTAACTAGAATACAAACAGAAACAAGATTTGGGTTATGTAACATTTATAAATTTCAACATGAAGGTAATGATTTAACATACATGTCTAATACGTTTTTAGATTTAACAGCAGGTAGTTTTTATCCTATAAAAGGAAAGATAAAAGAACATAGTATATATAAAGATAATAAACAAACAAGAATAAGTAATGTAGAAATGGGAGTTTAAAAAATGATTAAAAGAGCAGAAAAGAATAGTCAAGTTTTATTTGGTCTTCATGAACTACAAGTATCCTTGGGTATTTGTAGAACTAAAGTTAATAATACTTTAAGGATAGAAGATAAAATAACTGAAGAAGGAGTAGATATTATATTTTTTGATTCAGGTGCCATATCCTTAGTTATTAGAAAATTACAAGAATTAAAAAAGGGCATTGTTTCAGAAGAAATTAGAATAAAAAAAGAAAGTAAAAAGAGCAAAAAGAAGGAAGAACCAAAAAATGATTAATGAACAACTCTACAACTATGATGATTGTGTGGAAAATACCTCTCCTGAAATAAGCCTATATGAACACGGAGTAGTACGTAATTCCTATACGGGAGAAACTCTATTCTATAATAAGAAGGAAGAAAAAGTTTCTGAACGTATTATAAGCTTAGAAGATGTTCAGTATGCTTTAGATAATGTAGATGAAGATTTCTTTTCATATACAGATAAAGACAGAGAACATTATGACGGATTATCTGAAGATAGTTTATCAGAAACTATAATGCACTTAAATGAATATTCGAGGTTTTTTCTATAAAATGAACAATCTTAATATCCAAGATTTATTATTCATAGAAAATAATAAAGATAAGAAATTTAAGATATTTATATATAATTTTCTTAAATCGGAGTTTAGTAGGTCGGATATATTTAATAATCCCGATTGTTTTTTCTTCGGTGAAAGAATTACTGAGTCTAATTATACCATGTATGATTTGGGAGATTACCCTATAATGTCAGATTTAGAACCTTCTGACTATCCCATAAAAGGAGAACTCTATGAAGTCAATTCAGAGATATTATTATACCTAGATAAAATACACCATATTTGCAATAGGACGGAGATAAAATTAAACGATGGAACTATATGTGAATCCTATATAGCATCTATAAAATTAAATAATAAAAAGATATTACCCGACATAGATAATAGTTTATCATGGAGAATTAAAAATGATAGTAAACGTAGTTAAAAATACTATATTAATATCTACTGAAGATAAAAAAGTAGCTATAAATGCCTATCTTAATTTTGAAAGAGTGGTGGACTCCGAAGATTTAACAGGAGAGGTGGGAATACTTCCAATATTTTCTATATATGCTATGATTTTAGATACCTCAGAAGAAGCTAAGTCTTTATATAAAGATATGTATAAAGAACTTCTGATAGTTATGGGAGCTCTGTTTCCAGAACCCTATTATATAAATAATTTTGAATCTGTTGAAAAAATATATACCCTAAAAGAAGGTTTATTAGAACAAACTCAAGGTACAAAATTACCCCAACTTACTACTATGAAATTATATAAAGACTAAAAATTGTCAGCCATAAATACGTATTTATTTCTACCCAATCCCAAAAGGATTGGGTTTATATTATATTTGAGAACTGACTCTATTTCATTTATATTATAAATAGTAGAGAGGAATAAATAATGAGAATTAAAAATAAATCATTAAAAAATACAGCTTATGTGTACCTATTAGGAAATCTAAAGATAGCAGAAGATACGACTATAAACGTACCTTTACAATTTACAGAAGCTCAGGTAAGGGAAGCCATATCTCCTTTCCCAGACTTAGTTTTATTGGATGGGTATGTTGTAAGTCAGGACGATATATTGGACGGTAAACAACTTGGTCATGACGGTATCATGGTTAAAGACGTTTACGATGCTAACTTAAATAACATAGTAGACGAAGCTGAAGTTGCTTTATCTGGAGGAAACCCTTCAATAGAGTTAGATTTCATATATTCTGATTTTATCTCTGGTTCCTTAGATATCGGGATATTAAAAGCTAATTTAAATATAGAAGAAATAAAACTTATAATAGATAATCCTTTCGATGTGGGAAGTATAACAGTTGGGGATGCTGGAGACAATTCAAGATTAATGACTTCTACCGATAATGATGTAACCTATGCAAGTAGCTACATAGTTGGAAGCGAATATGTATACCCAGCAGATACTACAGTAAAAATATACTTTACAGGAAATCCTATAACTGGTTCTGGAAAGATTGTAATATTTTCAAGTTAGTACAAATTTTTTAATTTATATTATATATGAAGGCTTGTTGCCAAAAATTAATATAATTATACATACGTAGTAGAAAAGAGTAGGAGAATTAGAATGTCATTATTTTCAGTGTTATTAGGTACTATGAAAACTGATTTCTTAATCGGTGGTCCTAAAGGCATTATGCTTAGAAAAGTAACCAACGGTTTTGAAGTTAGAAGTTTTGATGGTTCGGCTTTAAAAAATCTTACAGTAGACAGTTTAACAGCCAATACTTCAGTTTTAACAGATACTATCACAGAAAAAACAACCGATGCTGGTGTTACCATTGAAACAGTTCTTATTAAAGATGGTTTAGTAGATGGTATGGATGTTTCAACATTAGCAGTTGACTCCACAGTTATTAAAAAAGATGGTACGGTTGCATTTACGGCAGCTCAATCAATGGGTGGTTTTAAATTAACAAGTGTGGCAGACCCTACAGTAGCTCAAGATGCAGCCACAAAAGCATACGTAGACTCAGTAGCTCAGGGTTTAACAGTACATGCTCCTGTTAGACTAGCTAGTGTGGACGTGTTACCTGCTTGTACACCTTCTGGTTCTCAAGTTGGTAAGACTTTAACAGCAGATGCTAATGGTGCTTTATCTATAGATGGTATTGCTGTTGTGGCAGGTGATAGAATATTAGTTAAAAACCAAGTAGCAGGAGTAGATAACGGTATTTATGTTGTAACTGCTGTCGGTGATGTATCCAATCCATTCGTATTAACAAGAGCTACAGATTTTGATGGAAGCCCTGCATCCGAAGTAGTATCGGGTTCATTCTTCTTCGTAGAAGCAGGTAGTACCTTAGCCGATGCAGGTTTTGTATTAACTACAGATAATCCTATCACAGTTGATACAACAGCGTTAGCATTTGCTCAATTCTCTGGTGCTGGTCAAGTTCTGGCTGGTGATGGACTTTCAAAAACAGGTAATACCCTAAGTGTAAACGTAGATGCTACTACTATAGAAATTAATACAGATACGTTAAGAGTTAAAGACTTAGGAATATCTACAGCAAAATTAGCAAACGATTCAGTAGATAAAGATAAAATTAACGCTGATGTGGCGGGTTCTGGTTTAGGTCAAAATGTCGACGGTTCTTTAGAAGTTAAAGTCGACGATTCTACCATTGAAATAAATACAGATATATTAAGAGTTAAAGCTGGCGGAATCACAAACAACGAGGTTTCTGCTACAGCAGCTATAGCATGGTCTAAAATAGACAAAACAGGTTCTTCCTTAGCAGATTTAGCTACAAAAGCTTATACTGATTTAACTGGAAGACCTGCTGACGATAACTTTAATACATTAACAGAAGAAACAAGCATAGCAGATGGAGATTTCTTACCTATATACGATGCTTCTGCTACAGCTTATAGAAAAATGCAAAAATCAAACTTGGTTGCTGGCTTGGCAGTCGATTCCGCAGTTGTCCACTTAGCTGGTGCTGAAGCAATAACTGGTCAAAAAGATTTCCAAGATGACCTTAAAACAGATAATATCTTAGAATCTACCCTTAACGCTGGTGTTACTGTTGATGGAGTTCTTATCAAAGACGGTTTAGTCGATGGTATGGATGTTTCAACATTAGCTACAGATTCAGCAGTTGTCCATTTATCAGGTGCTGAAGTTGTTACAGGTCAAAAAGATTTCTCGGGTGGTATAAAAACTGATGATATCGTAGAATCTACTCTTGATGCTGGTGTTACCATTGAAACAGTTCTTATTAAAGATGGTTTAGTCGATGGTAAAGACGTTTCAACATTAGCTACAGATTCAGCAGTTGTCCATTTAGCTGGTACTGAAACAGTAACAGGAGACAAATCCTTCTCTGGAGCTGTTAAAGTGGACACTATCTCTGAATTAACACCTGCTAATGGTGTTAGCATAGACGGTGTTTTACTTAAAGATAGTAAAGTTTCTGGTAGTTATGTAGACATCGCTAGTCTAACGGCTGCAACATCAGCAGACGACAGTGATGAATTGTTAATTAACGATTCTGGCACTAACAAGAAAATAACAAAAGCTAACTTACTTTCTGGTATCGCTACATCTAACGGTTTAGCAAAACACATAGCGATAACAGTTGGTACTTCGAGCGTAAGTTCCACTACATCAATCCCTGAAAATGCTATTGTTAAATCAGTAACAACTAGAATAAACTCAGTTTATTCAGCAGGTGCTACTCTTCAAGTTATCGTAGACGGTGCTACCGACTTAGAAATTCAAGCTACTGGAGATAATGATGCTGAAACAGCTAACGCATACGAATCAAGACCTTTCTTGACAGTAGGTGCAACTAACGTAGGTGTTGCTAGAGTCGTAGTAGCTGGTTCTCCTGTTATAGGTTCTGCTACGGTACTTATCGAATACGTAGAAGCTCCTTTAGCATAATAGTTAATCTAAAAAATAAATAAACAAGAGGGTGTAAAAAGCCCTCTTGTTTTATTATGGTTGATTTATATTATATTTAGGGAATGGTATTTTACGAGGAAATTAAATATGATAGATTTAGGTGCTACTACATTAAAAGATTGTTTATCCTTTTTAAGTATACCAGCTTACTATGCCAGTAGCATTGGTATCATAGTATTAATTATAAAATATGCAGGTAAGTGGATATTTAAGAAAGTAGTAGAAGATATAATTAAAAAATATTATGAGGACAATTTGCAAAAAGGGGTAAGCTCTGAGATAGATAAAAAAGTAAAAGACTGTAAAGAAGAATTAAAAGAAGAATTAAAAGAAGAAATATTTGAAGAAACAGAGAATTTAATAGAGAACCATACTATTAAATGTAAAAATACTAACTTAGAACACAATGACCAAAGATATCTATTGAGACAAGAGTTCAAAATGTTCTTAGACAGTCAAGCAAAAACTAATGAAAAATTAGAGATATCTATATCTGAGATAAGAAATACATGTAATCAGATATTGTTAAAATTAACAGATTAATCATTACTCGTATATCATCTGTATAAATCGAAATACGTAGTCGTTATAGAGCCTTTATGAGGCTCTATTTCTATATTCAAAATATAACAAATAAAAACTGAGCAGTAAAGGAGGAAACCTGCTCAGAAAAACTTCATAGTAAATTGTATATAGTATTCAATTATAATATAAAATACAATTTCTTATATTATTAAATTTTTTGCTGTTTCTAATAAACTTTTTGCTGTTAATTGTACTTCTGAATCTTTATCAATATTTGCTAGATTAATAAAAGTACAGATTAAAGACTTCAATAACTCTTCCCTATTTTCCCCAGACTGGTAAAGTTCAAAAACCAGCTCCTCTAGGCTATCCTTCCCTAAACCCATTATCCAGTATCCTCTCAATCAGTATTTGCTCTTCTAAAGTTAAGTTACCTAAGGATACCCAACTATCCTCTAATTTTTTTTGTATAACAATACCTGTATCACTATCCCTGTATATTCTTAAATTGGTACCTATGTGTTCAAAATAATCCATGTATAGAGTTCTCTGGGTCTCGTCTAATTTATTTAAAAACCAATCTGGAGCTTTTTGTCTATAATTGGATATTTTAGCTTTTTCCATAACATAATAATTTCTATAGGCTTCTACAGAATTTCCTTCCATTTTATACCTATCTGGAAGTAACTGAGGAAATTCCATAAGTCCTCCTTTGGGTAATTCAGGAACTATAATGGAAGATAAATCTATAGTAGTATTATGATATTTACCATAAATGGTATAAAAATGACGTTGCACGGATTGAGCGTATTCTACTAACCATTCAAAATTAGATTTAGAGATACTAGCCCAACTAACTACAGCGTTACTTTTATTTATTACTTTTTGAGGCATAGAAGAATCGGTGTAATTTTCCAATACCGTACAAATTACAGTACAAGCACTTCCCAGTTGACAAGATAGATGTTTATCCGACAAATAGATTCCTGCTAATTCTGGATTATTGTCTAAAAAATAAATCATAATTTTAATATTTCCTTATTTATTATATATACATTGTAACATATTGTTAATGTTTTGTCAAGATGTATTGATATAATTGATTATTGGTGGTATGATATACACTATATTAAGGAGTTAATTATGAATGATTTAGATTGCCAAATAACCCTCTGGAACAAGAACTTAACTAATTACTACAATCCAAAAAGAGTGGCAGAGATTAGATACTACAGTAAAAACAGGCTTTCATTTAAATTATATATTAAAAAAGAAAGTGAACTATTAGATAACAATTTTAGAAAATTTTTTCAGGATAAAAGAAACAGTACTAAGTTAGGGGGAATTTTAAAAAAATTATTAAACGATTATAAATTTATTCAAGATTCTGGGTCATTCTTCAAAGGATTTTTTAACCCGATAAATTGGAAAAGATATGAGAAAGATTATATAGTTTACGAATATTTTATATCTAAGTAAGGTTTATATTATATTTAGGCTTAGATAATCAAGTATAAGGGTATGATTAAAGATAAAGATATAAGATTAAAGTATATTTTAGAAAATAAAGAATTTTTTAATCAGGGAATTTTTATTAACGAATATGATATAAATGGGAAGAATAGAGTTGACTTCGCATTACTTAAAGATGAGCATTTTATAGGATATGAAATAAAGTCCGAGGCAGATAATCTAAAGAGATTTATACCTCAGCTAAGGACATATCTTAAATTTTTTGACTACATCTACTTAATTATACATCATAAACATTCTGAAGAAGTTTGTAGCGTTTTAAAGAGATATAAATTAAATAAGGTGGGGATTGTTTCAGTTAAGGATGATTTATCTTTTGAAATAAGCAGGGAAGCTCTTATAAATGATAAAATAAATAAGTTACATAGTAAACTAAGAAATTTAAAACAAGAAGATTTATTAGATTTATGTAAAAATAAAAATTTGAAGATAAATAATTTATTAAAAGAAACTTTATTGAATCAGTTAATAGGTAAAATAACTTTAGAAGAGGTCTCTAATAAGCTGACACAGAGGTTAAAAGATACTTATGTTCACAATTGCCCTAAATGTAGAAGTAACCTAACTTTTAGGACAATTACAAAAAATATAAAAGAAACAATAGATAAAAAAATAGATGTTTTAGAGAACAAATGTAAAATAACTTGTTTTGAAGTAATAGTAACTTCAAAAATTATTAAATGTATTGAATGTTCCCATGAATTTAAACATTCCGAAAGTAGAGTATCTAGTAAAAAAATAAAATACATAAAGGAATATAAACTGTAGAAGACATTAGTTTATATTATAAATAGATATATTATAAGGAACTCACTATGATTAGTAAATTTCAAAAAATAATAGAATTTTGTAGTGTTCTTAATGAAAAAGAGACTTGTAATGTTTATGGGGATAACTATAAAGTACAAGACATTATAAACTTTGCTAGAAAATTTGACCCAACTTTAATTACTTTATCCAAAGCTCTTGAAGTAATAGATAATATGGAGTTGGAACAAGAACTAAAGAGAGTTTTAAAAAATAAAGACACAAGTTATAATTATTAAACAGGAGTATTAAAATGAACGAAAGATTCGACAGCTCTTATGACTTTATAGCTAGACTGCAATTAAGAAAGATGCAAGAATCAGCTAAAGAAGTAGAAATACAACACACTACCCCTAGTGATATATCTGGGGAAGGTACTACTCAAAAAGTAGACCTTAAGAGAGTTAAAAAAAGAGTGGATAAAGCTCAACTAGCTAAATCTAAAGACGATAAAGCTCCAGACATTGAACACACTGTTCCTAAAAGTATATCTGGAGAAGGTAAAGCTAAGGCTAAGTCAGAAGAATTAATGAATGAAAATATTCTTATGTTGAGTGCTTTGGAAAAAATTATGAATCCTAACTCAACTGGAAAAGAAGGGGCTCTAGGAGTTGCTGAATATCTTAAATCTGCTATGGGAGGTCAGATGGACCCACAACTTCAACAGTATATTGATAACATTATGGGTATCATAACAAGGAAAAGTACTGCTGATAAAGTAGACAAAAATGTACAATCTGGAGGCAACCCTTCAATTAAACCTAGCGTATAATAATTAACTATAATAAGTTTGTATCCGTCGACCCTAAATCGACGGATATTTTTATATTATATTTAGAAAACATAATACGTCAGGGTGGATTTATGTCTTTAGATTTTATAAAACAGATAATGGATAAGTTAGATTTAGAAAAAGAAGATGTTCTTCATGACGAAGAAGAGGAAATAATTAAATCAGATATCTACGATGTCATGAAAATTTTAGACAGGTATAAAAAAGAGGAAGCTTTAGGAAAGTTGTATAAAGCAAAATTTGATTATCATAGAGACGGTAATTCTATATGCTTAATAGTTAGTTTTAACAATCTTAAGAAAACAGATAGATTACATAACCTATTTAATTCTGAATTTATTCAGAATCTTTTCAATGAATTAGCAGAGTTAAATATTAGTAATAATTTTAAAAAAAGAATAGCAGATAAAAGAAATTATAAGTTAGACTTATTTGGAGATATGGGAGTTTATAAAACTCCTTATTATAGAGTTTAATATTATATAAATATATTTATATTTCTTTTCTCTTTAGAGAATTAATCTTAATAACAAGAAATGAAACTATACAAACTTACATAGTAGTAATTGTATCTTGTCGGAAACTGAAGGAATTAAAATCTTGACATAATTGTTATAATATGCTAAAATGTTATCAGATGGGTAAAATGCTGAAGAAATGGTTAATACTCTTCTGTATGCAACAACGAAATCTCCCTGTAAGTAAATTGTTAAACCATCTCGTAGAGATGAATGTACTGGGTGAAACGCTGATAAAAAAAGCAATCTCACTTAAATAGTTACAGAAGTTTCCCATACAGTTGTTCTTTTAAAGCCCTAACCTGTTATAATAATAGGTTAAAAAGCACGTTCACAGTTATCTCTCTTTGAGGAGAATAGGTTATTAATACCTGTTAAGAAGAGTAAGCTTGGATTGTATATGGAAAACTACTATCATTAATCTTAATAACAAGAAATGAAACTATACAAACTTACATAGTAGTAATTGTATCTTGTCATCACTGACTTTAGGCTAAATTACTTTTGCTCATTGACCACACTCTGTCATCTTAGCGTTTTGTAATACTTGCCTCATTTTAATTAAAATTTAATCTTGTAACGGTATTGACATATCCTTTGTGTTATGTTATAATGTTGTTATGGGTGAATATTGAGGATTGGGTTTGTTAGAGGATTTTATAAAACTTTATAAACATTCTATACCTGTGTGTGGGTTAGTTCCAGAAACTAATGAAAACTATACATGTTTTCAATTGAAGAAGGGATTACCTGTGGGTTTAGTTTTTGTTAAGGATACTATAAAATATCAGTATCCTATTAAAAGTTTTTGGAAGTATTTTGAAGAAAATCCTTGTTTTTGGATGATTCCTTTAGCTACCCCCAGTAAAAAAATCATAGGTTTTGTTTTGAGAAGTTATGATAAAAAAGAGTATAGAACTATTTTTGATTATAAAAACAACATTCCCCCTATATTTGGGTGGGAGGATTTTTCTGATTTTGACTATACCAAACCTGTTATAATTTGTGAAGGTGTTAAAGATGCTATATGGTTAAAACAATATTACAAATATTGCCTAGCTTTAAATGGCTCTGAGATAACTATTAGCAATTTAGAAATATTTAAGAATACTGTCTCTAAGATAATATTTTGTTACGATAATGATGAAGATAAAATAGACAACGTAGGTAAGAAATCTGTAAATAAAGAAGAAAATAGAATACATAGAATTTTAACTACTTCCACAGATTGGCATGTTCAGCATAAAGTTGTTACTCCAGCACATAAAGATTGTGCTATGTTTTTAAGTAATCCTTCGGGATTAAATATTTTTTTAGATAAACTAAAATTTGCTATAGAAGATTTAGGAGGAATATATGAAACTAATTAGGGATAAATACTTAAACGGGGAAATCTATAATTTAAGTGTTAAGGAGATTGATAAATTTTTCGAGGACAATTATCCTTTTAAAATGTCTAATTCAGGTATTGAAACCTTTCTTAAAACCTTAAAAATACCTGTAAATTATTTTATAAAACAGCCCGTAGAAACTCAGATGGAATTATTATTAAATCAGAAACAGCTATTTACTCCTCAAGACAAGGAATTAATAATTTTAAAAAGAAATGATATAGTGGAATTTGTTACTTTGTTAGATTCTGATTATTTTACTGAGTTGGGAGATAGGGTTCCTATTAGCAATGATTGGATTTTTATAGAGGAGGATTTAAAAGCGGGATATCAAAGATATTTTATGACTGCGGATAAGGTGGTTAATGATACCTATATGCTCGGAACTTTTATTGACTATCCTATTTTATTCTCTAAATCGATGGTGGTTAATGTAGGTTTCTACAAAATTAGTTCGGTGGATTCGGAGAAAAATTCTGAAATATTGATTCCAGATACGAAGATAAAATTAAAAAATGAAGTTCTTCCAGAGACAGACCATAATAGATATTTTTTAGATTTAATCGACAATACTAAGAAAACTAATATTGACAAAACTATTCAACATTTACAAAATATTAATACTGATTCTGAATCCTGCATCAATCTTTTATTATCCTTCGAGAAAGATAAACTCATAAATAAATCTCAGAGTAAGAAAATAAGAAGGTACATAGAAAAAGAAGAACTTCAATTATTAAATGTGTTAGAACTTGTAGAATTAAGTAATTTATTTTTACCTAATTTAAGAACATACAGTTCTAAATTTAAATTTAAACATGATGTTATCTATTCCATTTTATTGAAACACAATAAACTACCTAATGTGGATTTTATACAAGACTTTCAGGAGGGATACTAGAATGGGAGAAGACCATAAACACGAGGAATTAGAGTTAGAATGTCCTAATTGTAAATGCAAGCTGAAAGTGGTTCCAGAAGAACCCCAAAAAGAAAATAAAACAGAAGATAAAAAAATGAATTTAAATGATAATATAGATAATTCACATAACTTCAATTTGAATGATTAAGGAAACTATATGTCTGAAACACCAAAAAAATTATACGGCAATTATAAAAAGATACAGGATATCTATGATAACGAAGGTCTCTGTAGTAGAGAGTTCTATTTTCAAATAATTGCTTATGTTAAAAGACTTTTAAATAAATATCTGTTACAAAAACAATTCAATGAGGATAATATCAATGATTGTTTTGTAGTTATTTATGAGAAAGTTTCCCAAAACTATGATGTTAATAAAGGATGTTTAGGGACTTTTATTCATACAATAGTTAGGAATTACTGTACTAAGGTTAATTATCGTTTGATAAATAATCAAAATCCTATATCTTTAGACTTTGAATATATAAATAAAGATGAGTTAAGGCTAAAGGCTAACGACTCGTTAGAAGATGAGGAAATAGAAGACGATAATTTAGACAACGTAGAAAATTATTGTGGTAAGCTAAAGTATGACGATGCTTATGAGGATATAGAATACTATTGTGATATCGTAAAGCAATATGAAAAGTTAAAAGAATTAGAAAATGTTGATATAAATGAGTTACATAAGCTAGATGTGGTGAGGAAAGATTTATTATGGAACATGCTGAAACAACAGTTCAACCATCGTTAAAAATACCAGTGAATAGAACCACTTGTATCTTGTTCTATATTAGTAGGAACATGAATATAGACTTTCCTACTTTATATTCTATATACAAAGATGTTGGAGTAGATATCTTTAAGTTCTTTTTTATGTGTGCTGGTAAGAAGGTAAGTTTTCCTAAAGAAGAAAAGTTATATGGGTTTATACAAGAAGCTGAAGAGATATTCTCTAAGGTTACTGTCAATCCTAAAAAGAAAATAGATAAAGCTAAGACTTTAGATATTTATCAAGAATTTATAGAAATAATCGACAACGATTCTATGGAAATAAACATTTAGTTGATTAAGGGTACGGGGTTAAGATGGATTCTAACGACAATAAAGATAAAATAATAGATATCACTTCTGAGGTAAAATCTTTAGTTGAGAATAAAACTCGTATTAAGAGGAATTTGACACCTGACAAGTTTATGAGTCTTGTTTCAAACGAAATGGGATGTATTAGAAAATGTAACAGGATAATTAGAAAGATAGAGAAGTATTTGTGTTCCGATGAATTTATCTTTGCGTTAGAACCTAAAGATTTAATACAGCTATTGAATAGCGTGGTTAAGTCTAAGTACGCTAGTCTTGGTTTTTTGACTAAACTGTATGATATTTCAACAAAAAATGAGATAATAAGAGCTTATTTTCAAGATAGTCCTCCTGCTAAAGGAGGAAATCTTCCACAGGATGCCCGAATAAGAGAATTTGTTAATGAAATGAAACGAAGGGCTAGAGAAAATAATGACTTACCTTCAGAGGATTAATTATACTGAAGATGTTTTTACCAATTACAAAGACCTTTCCATTTGGGATAAAGGGGAGGCTATTTATTATGCTGAAGAAGATTCTTATACGGAGAAACCTGTAGATATAGTTACTTTTATAAAAGACCCTTATTATTTAGGAAATTCTTTAGGGGACGAGATATACGATTACTGGTTAGAACTACTTCAAGAAGTACATCCGCACCCTTGTATTAACATGTATAACGAATTTATTCTCTCAACTGCAATAGGAGTAGGTAAGACGACTATAGCAATAGCCTCTATGGTATATGAAATGTACAAATTGATGTGTTTAAAAGACCCCTATACCTATTATTTACAGACAAAACGCTTAGACCCTTTTGCTTTTACAATAATGACACCAGATAAAGCTCAGGGAAGTTCTGTTGCTTTCTCTAAGTTTTTGGGGATGGTTAATACTTCTCCCTATTTTATAGAGAGAAAAGCAACTCCAAAAGCTAGAACCACTGCTTCAGACGAGGGTGTTATAATTAACGATATCATCCTAGTTAATATTGGTTCAAATATTAACCATTTATTAGGTAAGATGAATTTCGGGTGTTTAATGGACGAAGTTTCTTATTACTTAGGGAAGGAGTCTATAAAAAAAGCTCAAGATATTCATAACCTGTTCAAGACGAGAAGAAAATCTAGGTTTGATAAATTTAGCGATTTTATGCCTGGTATTTTATGGTTAGTAAGTTCCCCCATAGACGAACAAGACTATTTAAATACTGCTATTGAAGAAATACAGACTAACCCATTCGGAAATTTTAGGGATAACTTGTCAGCTTGGCAAGTTAAGGGTACTTTTACAAAAGATACTTTTAGGGTTTTCTTAGGGGATTCTAAAAGAGACCCCCGATTAGTTGATGATGAAGAAATAATTTCTCCAGAGATGGAAGAAAATACAATAGATGTTCCTTATACTTATTATGAAGATTTTAGTGGTACTAGATTAATAGGGAGTATAAGGGATGTAGCTGGACGTAGGGTTCATGCAGATATATCTTTGTTTAAATCTAAACAACTCGTTAGGAACTTATTTGTTAATCCAAACAGATTCAAAAATGATATTATTAGCATGAGTTTTAATGACCCAAACGATAAGTTAGAGAATTATGTTCATAGTTTAGATTATTTTAAAAAACCTCTTCATCAGGATAGTTACAGGTTTGTTCATTTAGATATAGCTACTAAGAAAGATAGATTTGGACTATCTTCAGTATATAGCACACTAGAGGAATTTGAAATAAGACCTACTATAGAGAATCCTAGTATTCCTGTAACTAAAAAAAGAGAAAGAATGTTCTATGTAGATTTTGCTATAGGGATAGAAGCCAAAAAAGGGGAAGAAATAAATATAATTAAAGTCATAGATTTTTTATTTTTATTGATAAAAATGGGATACCCTATTAAAGTTATAACTACTGACATGTTTCAAGGAGATGTTACTCGTCAGTTACTTAGAACAAGTAATGTAGAAACAGAATATTTATCTGTGGATAGAACTAAGGAACCTTATTACACTTTAAGAGAATTAATGTATACTAATAAACTAATAGGGGTTAAAAACGAACTACTAATAACAGAACTGTTAGGGCTAAGAGATTTAGAAAAGAAGATAGACCATATATCAAATAACAGCAAAGATATTGCTGACTCTGTGTGTGGGGGTATCTGGAAATGTATCAATTCTAAAGATTATATGAACAGAAATCAGGTTTACGTAGACCTGTCTAATAAAGATGGACTGACTCCAGATTTAGGACTTGGTTTATCTCAGTTAATGAGACAGGCTAGGACACAACAACAAAAAGAACAGATAAATAAAACATGGAACTTTAAATAATTTATATTATAAGTAGATTTATTCGGAGGTTTTTATATGCCTTTTGGTGGCGGTTTTGAATTAAGTCAAGCAATGAACATATTTAGAGGACTAACGGGACATTATGATTTAAAACCCGACAGTACTAAGACGTTTGATTTAACTAACAGATATAATTTACCCGTGGACTCTTATGGGGACTATTCCAGAAGTAATGTTATCGGTCAGATAATGAAACAGATGGGGGCTAGTTTCAAGTCTAGGGAAGATTTAATAAAAAATTTAATGACTGTACGAGATAATGAACTTGTACAAACTTTATTGACTTCTTTATATAACGATGCTTTCAGTAGTGTATCTGATGATAAATTTATATCCATAGAATATTCTCCTAATAGAGAAAAAAGATATAAAACAGATGAAGATATACAAAAAATAATGGACGGGTTTGTAGACCAGCATGATTTAGCTGGTCTCTCTTCGGATATTCTTCCAGACTTTATGCTAATGGGAGAATACTTCCTTAAGACTAAGATAGTAAAAGGTGTTGGAGTAGTAGAAATTACAGATAATTGTGATTTAGACGATTACTTGGCTATTTATAAGGGAAGAGATATTGATTCATTTTTCAGATTTAACAGAAAGGCTTCTAAGTTTGAGCTTATAGATAAGGACGAGATAGTACACTTCTGTTTAAATAACAACAGACTGAGAGTAAAAGTAGAAACAGATACAGATATTATAGATGTTCCAGAGTCTGTAAGAGTTGGAACATCGGTAATATATCCCGTATTATCTTCAGTTAAAAAATTAAGTGTATTAGAGACTACTGCCCTAGCCTCAGAGTTGAAAAGGGTATTAGCCCCCATTATAGTATCTGTAGACATGAACGCAGATATGGATAATACTAATACTTCAGAAGCTATAGACAGATACGAGAACATACTTAACAGTATGAACACTGAAGCCTTAAATATGGAAAATCTTAACGTAGGAGATATTCTACAGACAGCTTCTAGGTTTAAAGTTATCCCAAGATTCTCAGACGGTAAGGGTGGTATAGAACAAATACAGTTTAATTTTGATAGTTCTGATTTAAATAATAGAATAAACGATGTAAGGAAAAACATAGCTTTGGCTATGGGAGTTCCTTCTTTTTATTTAGCATACGGAGACCAATTATTAGGTAAGACAGATATGCTAAAAGTTTATTCTGCTTACTCTACCAAGCTAGTAAATATTCAAACATGTTACGGTAATGGTATCAAAGATATAATGTGGAAACATTTATTCCATAAGGGGTATTATGTTGAGAAAAATGATATAAAAGTAAAATTTAAATCTGTTACTAATGTGGATTTAATGGACGATATGGAAGTAATAGTAGCAGTAATGACTACACTTAAAGATTTTGTAGCTTTATTAAACGAGATTTCTTCATCTGACCAGATAGCTTTAGAAGTAGACAGTAAAGAGTTACTTGAATTCTTTAAAATGTATACCGCTGCTTTCCCTAAAATGCAAAAAGTTTTAAAATTATATGCTGATGGTAAGGGTAGGGTATCATTACCCGATAGGGGGGGAGAACTTATGACTCCTTCTGGAACTCCTAGCAGAGGAAATACTTCTTTCCAAGGTCCTCAATTATCTACTCAATCTCCTCAAGGAGCTCCTAGTACTTCTAGTACTCCTACAGGAGAAACTCCAACTATAACAGCAGAGGCTCCAACACCTCCAGAAACCCCTAGTGGTGGTAGTGTTAATGTAGCTGATACGTTTTAATTTTATAATTAATTAAGTCTAATTTATATTATAATTAGAGGCTTAATACATAATATGTATATTATATAAGTTTGGAGAATTGAAGATGGATAAGAAAAAATCACTTTTAGAAAGTCTTAGAGAACTAACTCCTAGTTTTAAATATGAAAAAGACGACGAGTTGGAAGATTTATCTGTTAGAGCTATAGCAGAACCAGAAGAAGACGATGAAGAATCTTTGGATAGTCAAAGTTTGGATGATGAAGAACATTCAGACCACGAAGAAGATGACGAAAATGGAGAAGATGTTGACGGAGATGGAGATGAGGATAATGTTCATGCTTTATCTAAATTAACAAATGCTTTTGAATCATCTCCAGAAGAAGTTCAGCATGCTTTAATAATGTTTACTAGAATTATGATAGATACAAACGTAGACATAGACACTCTTCAACAATTTATAGACGATGTAGATGAGGGCGAAGAGGAAGAAAGCGAAGAAGATTACGAAGATGACGGTGAAGGTTTCGACAACGAAGATGATATGTATGGCGAAGAGGATGAAGAAGGCGAAGAAAGTTCAGAAGAAGATGAAGAAGAGCCAAATGAATCCTTAAGCGACGAAGATGAAGAATATAACGAATTTAAAAATGAGTTGTTTGAATCAAGTAGAAGTACTTATTTTACTAACGAGTCTATAGTAGCTGATGAATTCGACATGTTTGATTTATTGGATTAATAATGTTTAAAAGAATTAATGAACTAGTTAGAATAATTTGCGAAGGTGGTGGGTCTGCTGTGGAGATAACAGAATCACCACGTCGCCATGATGGTGAAGAGACCAACTCTGAAGACGAGGAGGACGAGTTAAAGGAGGAACTTTTCACTAAAAAAGTTGAACACGGAAGAGTTAAGAACATTAGAAATAAGTTGGGGGATGTGGAAGAGGTAGACGATTTACACAATAAAGCTACTTTAATAAAAGCTAGGTTGAAATCGAGAACCCCCCAAGCAAAATTAGCCAAAAAACATTCACTATTAATAAGAAGAAGGAAAGTAGACGGTGAAAGGTAAATTACAAAAAGTATTAGAGTTGACTGAAAAAGTAGGGATACCCAGAGATGTAAATATAGAAAGTCCTCTAGTTTCCTTAAGTTTAAGACACTTTAAATACGATTTAAATTCTACCACAGCACCTCTTATCTGGGATATAACATCAGAAAATCAGAATAAAACTATAAAAGTAAAGATAACAATAGACAAAAGAGCTATGGACGAGGATACAGAAATAGAAGAATATGTATTAAAATCAATTAAGAATAATGAAAGTTTTTCAGATTTGGTACATGCTCTTCAACAATTCGAGCCTCACAATAAACAAATTAAAAATTTATTTAATTTAGCATCTTGGAAAAAAACGGAAACAACTAATCAAGTCATCTATTCAAAAACAATAAATTTTGGAGAGTATGAAAGTAATGAGTAAAAATTTTCAATATGAGCTTTGGGACATACCCGATAATAAATGGGAATTAAAAGAAGATTATTTAAATGAATCTTCTAATAAATCTGTTGCAGACGGTAGAAATATCTTGGCAGTTGTTCAAGGTGTTTTCTTTGTTCCAGACGGTGTTTCAAGAAATGAAAGATATTATCCTAAAGTATTTTGGGAAACTATTATAGGTCATCCAGATTTAAGAAGAAGACTGGACGATAAAGTTATGTTTGGTTGTATAGGTCATGAAGATAGAGGTATAACTGAATCAGATATAACGGATGGCAAAGTTTCTCATATTGTTACTAAATTATGGATTGACGAAGAAACTAAGATGGGTATGGGCGAGGCATATATTCTAGGTACTCCTGCTGGAAGAAACCTTTATGTTGTTATGAAAGCAGGTTCGAGAATAAAAGTATCTTCCAGAGCATCTGGGGACTATAAATCCAACGAGACTCACGAAGGTATGCCAATAGTTGACGAAAATAGTTATTATTTGGAAACTTTTGACTTCGTATTGAATCCAGGTTTTACAGAAACTAATCCTTTGATTAAAGAAAATATCAAAAAGATAAAAGAAGACATGAGGAGACTAGAGATGGAATTTACCCAAAAAATTTATGAAGACTTAAGAACAGAAAAGAATTCTCTTAACGAAGAAGTTATGAAACTTAGGGAAGAGAAAGCTATTTCTGAAGCTAAAGCAAAACAATTAGATGAAGAAGTTATTAAGAAAAATGCTGAGATAGCTAGTCTTACAGAAAAATTAGCTAAAGCAGAAGAAGTAGAAACAGAAAAAAATCAGATTTCAGAAAAATTAGCAGTTATTGAGAATCATTTGAAAGAGTGTGAAATAGAAGATATTACCACTCTTAAAGAAGATTTAGAGAAGTCTGGTTCATTACTCGAAGCTTATGCTAAATTAGGAAGACCTGAACAGATTGAAAGAAAAGTTAAAAAATTAACAGAAGACAATGAAAAGTGGTCAGAACTTGGTGAGTTAGATTCTATCGTAGAAGCTATACCTGTTATTGAATATGTTCTTGAAGAAACTGTTAATTTAGGTATTCCTCTTAGTGAAGTTAAAGAAATAATTTCAAGAGCGGAACATTTAGTAAATGAAGAAAAAGAAAAACAAAATGAAAATTTAGTTCTTTCTATTTCGAGAGAATACAATGCTCCTATAGAAAACGTAAGAAGCATGTTAGAAACATTGGGAGAAGTTCAAACAGTTGGTATTCTTCAATCACTTAACCTTAAAAACAAAAAAATTGTTAAAGAAGAAGTTAGAATGGAAGAGAAAAAAGTTGTTGATAAAAAACAGCAACAGTCTTTGAAAGAGGATAAACCACCTGTCTATAATTTGTTCAGACAGTACAAAAATGAAAAATCAAAATAGTTCTTTATATTATATATAGATGTATTGTTAGATAGTTTGTAAGATATAAGTAACGTCAGACCACAGGAGTGATTTAAAATTATGAAGATGACTCAGAATGAAAAAGTATTAAGAGGTGCGGAATACTTCTTAAAGAACCCTACCTACAAGCCTTACATGGAATCCTTGGAAGAATCACCACTTGCAAGAGTAAGAGCTATTTCCCCTATGGATTATGTAATCTTAGGAAAACAATTTAGACAGTTTGAAAACTACAAAAAAATGGTAAGTGAAACATTTGGTACATTAAAAGATTTAGGTCAATTACCTAAATACGCTTATGATGTTATCACAGCTAACTACGCAGCTTCCATTCTTCCTTTACTAGCTTCAGTTCAACCTATTAAAGGTCAACAAGGTATTGTTTATTTCAAACAAATCAAAGCTAGAACAACTAGAGGAAATGTTAGTGAAAATGACATCCTTAGAAATGCTATTGCTAAACCTCAAGTACAAGCAGTAGGTTTCGCTGGTGAGAAAGTTTATCAGAACTTAGGAACATTGATAGCTGCTCAACAAAGTTATACTTTCAACTTAACTCCAGCACCTGTTAGAGAAAGACAATTAACAATCAGTCTTTCCACGACAACCCAAACCTTAATAGATGATGGTAATGGAAACATTGTTCCAGTTGGTGGAGCATTAGGTACAGGTACTATTAACTATGCTACAGGTTTAGTAACTATCGACTTCATCACCCCTATTACTGGTGTAGAAGTTGCTAGAGCTGAGTTTGGTACAGAATACGAAGAAAACGGAAACCTTCCTACGATTCAATCAAGTTTCGATTCCGCTGATGTTAGAGCCGAAGTGTTCGCATTAAGAAGTGAAATGGGTAGCTTGAAAGCGTTTGAATTAAAACAAACCTTTGGTAAGGATGCTGAAACAGAAATGATTAACGACCTTACAATGGAAATAAACGCTGAATTGGGAAACACTCTTATTAGCAGAATAGCTAATGCTTCTTTCGGTACTCCTATCGTATGGGATTCAGCAGCTCCAGCAGGAACCTCCGAAGTCGAACACAAACTTGCTTTCAGAAACAGAATCGCTGAAGCTTCTTCCCACATTGCTCAAAACGCAGGTCGTGGTGAAGTAACAGCTATTATCTGTGGTGTTAAAGCAGCAGCCTTGTTTGACCAATTAGGAACCTTATTTGAAAGAACTGGATTTGCTTCTTCAGGACCTACACTTTATGGTATGTACAACAAAAATATTCCAGTAATCAGAGCGATAGACGTAATAGACGACAGTGCTGTATATTGTATCTACAAAGGTACAGGCAACTTCGATGCTCCTGCTGTTTACTGTCCATATATGCCTTTAGTTGTAAACGGAAGTTTACCAGTATTAAACAATGTGTTAAAAACCCAAGGGTACGCATTGGTTTGGTCAGCCATGAAGGTCATCGTGAACAGGTTTATTACTAAGATTGACGTGCAGAACTTAGTATAAGACTCTGTAATAAACATAGAATCAATAATAGAGATGGTTTAAAAACCATCTCTATTTCTATATTGACATTATATAATAATCATGGTATACTATAGGCATAATCTAAGATATCCTAATGTTGACTTTTTAAATTAGGTATGTTATAATATATTAGTAGTTCGATAAGGAGTTTTTTAATGGATAAAAGATATAAATTAATAAATAAATCTAATAGGGTTATCGGTGTGAGTGTTAATGGAATGAAACAAGTATTTAATATTCCTCCAGACGGTGAAGAGGAATTATTAGATAACTATTATATAAATCATCTTACTGAGACTATAAGAATATTTAAAGGCGATATAATTTTAGAAGAAATTATAGAAGAAGATGGATTGAGTAAACTTTCAAGGCTTTCCCAAGAGATGGGATTGTACGACGAGGAACCAGAAGAATCTTTATTCAACCAAGTTACTGACGAGGGAAAGTTAATTCCTATTAATAGGAGAGTAACTGGAGATGTGGCTATTAATATAAATAAAAATGTAAATGAGGATTTAAACGAACTATATGTTTCTTTGAAAACTGATTCCTCTGAGGATATAAAATCTGAACTGATGCCCTTATCTGAAGAAGAAATAGAAACTTACTTGAAGACTACATTTAATTTTGAAGATAGTGAACCTAACTTAGCCATAGTTAAAGGGATTAAAGAAGAAATAGCATTTAGTAAAAAGAATATAGAGCTATTAGATAAATTAAAAGATTTTAATCACGACGATGCTTCTGTATTAGATGCAGACGAATTATCAGATAATAATTATCCAGAAGATGAAGAGTTAGTAGGAGATGTTACGATAGACCCTAACCTAGAAATAAAAGAGTCGGAAAATACATTACCTGCTAAGAAGAAAGGTTCTAAGAAGAATACTCCTAAATCATAATATTTTTAACAAAGATAGTTTATATTTTAAGTAGGATAAAACTATCTTTGGAGTATTTATATGGTTTTGACTTTTGAAGAAGCTATAAAGCAAGTTAAGATAAGTGAAGGTCAACTTCTTATACCTTTACAAGCTTTAAGACTTGATGATGATAATTTAGAACAACTATTTGTATACACTGCTAAACAATTGCAGAACAAGAGACCTGTTAGAGATATTTTAAATGTGAATGTAAATCAAAATGGTGTTAGCATTCCTAATGCTTTATCTGTTTTAGCTTTAAAATATCCACTATACCCAAATCTTGACAGAAATAGTGCTCCCATAGCACGTAATTTGTGGTGGTTTGACCCTCATACTAGGATATTAAAGTCTATTTTTTCATCTACTTTTAACGTAGTATATCTTAGAGAGTATGTAATAGGTAATTTTCAGATAAGTGATACTCCCACATATACCATTGACGGGGAATCTGTTATAGATTTCTTTTTAAGATGTAATTATAAACAAGGTAGCTTAGAAATATCTAAAACGGATGTTCTTAATGTTAAACATATAGCTACGGAAGTATCACGTGTAGGTAATATTGTTACACTAGGAGGTACTTTAGGCTCTGGAACTATAGATTTGAGTACTTTGAAAGTAAATATGACCCTTACTGATACAAGTGCGGGTAATATAACTGTTACTATGTACAATAAAAGAAAAGCTATAAGAGACTTTGATATAAGTAATAGACCCTTTATGTTAGCTTTCACTGTAGCTGTACTAAGGTCATTCGGTAGCTTGAAATATCAAGCAACATTAGACCCTTCTGCGGGACTTCCTTTCTCTCTGCAAGCGGATACCATGCTAGACCGTGCTAGAGTATTAGAAGACCAGTTACAAACGATGCTTAATAACAATGATAAGTGGTACGAGTTCGGGTATTGATTCGACATGTTTGACAAAATATTAAAACTATGTAATAATGTTAAAGAAGAGTGGGCGGGTTCTGTAAAAACCAGTTGGAAAAAAGATGCCCTCATAGATGTTTTTGTTAATCCCAGTAAAGGGGAGATATTAAAAATGACTAGAGGAGGTAAAACTCCTGTTAGATTTTTTATAGCTCTTAACGGAGACTTTTACGTATGGGCTTTTGATGATGCAGAACATGATGAAGTAGCTAATCAATTAAAGAAGAACTATAAAGTAAAGGGTGTTTACTATAATCCTGATTATATTGAATTTTTTAAGGTTAAAACACCAGAGAGAGTATATCCAGAAGTGGAGAGTAGCAAAATAATGAATGTTCTGGATAAAGACTTTCATGATAACTTACTAAGACAAAAGTTAGTTCACGGGGTTCCTATGAGTAAGTTAGTATATTAGGTGTATTATGTCCATTAAAAAGATTAAAAATTTGATAGAGATGTTAGAAGGTAAACAGGTAGGAACTCTTTATCATTTTACTAATGCTGATAAATTTATACATATTCTTAAAGAGAATTCTCTTAAATCTAGTAGGAGACAACCAGATAGCGGTTATGGTGGTTATGGGTACATATCTTTTACTAGGGATAAAAATTTTAACAAAGTACCTAGGGGAAGTATATCTGGTACAGCTATAGTTTTTATAGTGGATGGGGATAAATTATCTAATAAGTATAAAATAGAACCTTTTAATTACTATAACTATGCAGATAAAAGTAACCCAGAACGTGTAGAAGCAGAGGAAAGAGTAGTAGGTAAAGGTATTTATGCTATAGAGGGTATAGAAATACCTAATTTTTTAGATTATGTAACAAAGATTATAATATATAGAGATAAATTTCTACAAGAGATGAGAGTAGGGGGCATGCTTAGGTCTGAAAGAAGAGACTTAAGAGATGAGCTTAATTTGAATATAGAGAATGGAGAACTAGATTCTCCCAATATTTTAATAGCTAATCAATTTTATGATGCTTTTATAAAATATCTAAATGATAACAATGTAACCTATGAGGTTATAGAATAATGAATTATTCTAAATTGATATTAGCACATAACACTACCAAGGAAGCAAAGATTAACATATTAGGAAGTGGCTTTAATTTAAATAAGTTTGGAGAAACTTCCAAAGTTTGGGGTATGGACTATAAGAAAGATTTATACGGTATTAGTTTTTCTGTTACCAATGAACCCTACGACGAAGAAACCTTGTCATGGAAAGGTTTAGGTAAAACTGCTACTATATATGCTAAATTTAACTCTAAAGCTAACCCGTTAGAATTAGGATTCTATACTGATGGTAAGTTTTGGAAAGATTATCTTCATGGTAAGTACAAGACTACTAATGGGAAAATATTAGCTAAAAGAATTATGAGAGAAGGTTATACTTCTGTTATAACTAAGGATGAAGATAGTCATATAATGGAAGTAGTTGTTTTGGATTTATCTACCATAAATTTATTCAATAGCTTTCCTAAAAATGAAAATAAATCTTTAAAAGATATAAAAGATATTATTAATGAAATATCTTGGACTGATTTATATCCCAAAGATTTTATTAAATTCAGAAAAGACTATACTAAGAAGAAAGACGATTATGGAGTATATGTTAATTTTTCAAATTTTAATGATAACACTATAGATAAGAATCCCTACGACAATCCTAACCACACAGACCCCGTAGGCATATATGGGTATCCTTTAAAGTATGTTATAGATTACCCTGCTGATATATGGTATGGAAGAAACGCTAAATATCTTAGGGTTATTCAAGATAATTCTAAGAATCCCCTGTATATAACAGAGATGACTGATAGGCAAATAGAGATAATTTTAAATAACATGGGGTTTAAGCCTTCTCAAATCGAAGACCTTTTGAAAAGAGCTAAGAAGTATTTTGGATATACAGGGTCTAATGCTATGAGAAAAGCTTTTATGTCCGTAGTTCAGATAAAAAATGTAAATGAATTATCGGGAAAGAAACCTTTTTGGAGTAGTGATGAGAAAGTAAAATTGGAGATGCGTTCTGGAAAAGAGCAGACAGGTTTATTTCTGAAAGCAGGTTTTGATTGTATAATAGATAATGCTAAGAATCAAAAAGGTGCTGTTATTAATCCTAGGGAACCTCAACAAACCATATTTTTAACTAGAGATTCTTTTAAAATTGTAGATATCTATGAGTTAAGGGGAGGAAAAGAGGACTATATAGCTGGCAGTATGTCTTCTCAAGACGAAGAAAGGTTATCCAGAAAATTAGCATCTATGATACTTGCTATGATAGATGGGGATAAATTGTTATCTCAAGAAGCTTTAAGAACTAATCAAAACGGCTATAGTGTGTACTGGACTAATAAAGGCAGGAGAATAGCGATAAAATTTGATGTAGATGACGATTATTATAAAAATAAATCTTGGGGAGAAAAAACACATAAGGAAAACAAATGGTCAGATTATCACAGACCTAAGATTATGATATATGCCGAAAAGAAATTTCTAACTATCACTTTTTCTAAAGATACTACTTTTGAGGAAATAGCTAGACAGATAGCTAGTGATTGGGATACTTCCCCAGATAATCCAGATTTCAAACCAGAAAATCAACAATCTTATTTAAGTAAAGAAGAAGTGGCTAGAAGTGAAGCTAGTATTAATAAATTAGTACAGTGGTTTGAGACACAGTTAAAATCTATTATTGAGTTATGTATACATTATGGATTTTCTTTTACACCCACTAGCGATAAGTCTACCTTGTTCCTACTTTATTTATTATTTACAAGAATTCACTTTGCTACAGAGGAGAAACCTTACAGTAATCAATTATTCACTGAAACTTTGAATGGCATAAAAACGTCTAGTGATGATAAATACCATTATGATAAGTATCTCCAAGATAGAGTATCTTTTAATGAGCCTCAGATAGAACAATTCAGAAGATTACTTGAGAGGATGTTTAACGAGGATACTATAATAAATGATGGTCAGAAAGAAATGACTCTAGGAGAGTACTTCAGGACTAGAGTTTTTGAGTTGGGGGACAAGAAAGTTCCCCTGTTTGATATTTTTAATAAACTTATTAATGAAAATAAGGTTAGTAATAATGAAGTTTAATAAAATAATAGAATTGAGTAATAAAATAAATGAAGAAAATCCTGCTTTGTCCTTATTGAAGGGAGTAGGAAAAAGTGTTTTATCCACGGTAGGAAACGAATTAGCTGATGTTTTGGGAGGATTAGCTACTGGATTTTTAAGAGCAGTCCCCCTGCCTCTAGTAAACGCTTTTTCAGATATGATAGGAAAAACTATCTCTAAAACTTTTATAGAAAAGATACATGAAAAAGATAGAAATGAAATAAGAAATTGGTACTATGGTAATAAATTATATTATAGAGAATTACCTAAATTACCTATTACTTATGAAGTAGTGGATAAGGTGAATAAGTTACTATTACCAGCCTTTAATAAAAAAGGGTACTTAGTTCAAGTTACGGGTAAACTTAGAAGCCCTAGTTTTTATTTAGCTCAGTTATTTATATTGTCTAATAGAAAACCTATATTAGATACTAAAAGAAATCCCAGAGTATTTCCAATACCCGTAGCATGGTTGGAAAACATGGATACGGAAGATGAGGCTAGTTTTGTAGTAGAATATTTAAATGAATTATGGGAATTAAAATCATGATGAAAAGGATATTAAAATTAGTAGAAGGAGTTTTAAGTCCAGAAGAAGTGGGTATATTGGATACTTATTCCAAACCCACACCTAACTATGAATTGGATAATGTAATTAAATTAGCTAGAGAAAAAGGTTACGACATAAAGACTGTTAAAGAATATCCTAATAAATTTTTATTGGATGTATTTAAGGGAGGAGATAAGATTAATTCTATATCAATAGATAAAAAAGACTTACTGAATAATAATGTAGATATAATAAACTTAATACGCAATAGGGAAGACTATTGATATTTTAATTAATTTATGATATAATATTAGTAATAAGTTGTCGGGGAAAATTAAATGGCTAGATTAACGCTAGAACAAATATGGATAAAGGCTACACAAATACCCAATGCTAAAGGGCAACCAGCGGTTTGGAGAAGAAATTATTCTCAATCTCCTAAGAGACAAATAAACCAGATAGTTCCTTTTTTAGGAACTAAGACGGTTCTTATATCCGCTTCTTTCTGGGGATTGACTGAAAACTCAGTTCACTTATCCAATATATTATTTATGAATTGTGAAATAATAGAAGAGGTAGCGGAAACAGTACAGGCAGAAGAAGAAACTCAAGAACCTACTATAATAGATTCAGAGAAACCTCAGATACCTGTAAGAAAACCTATAGTTAATACTAATGTTAATCCTACCTATGACCCCAATACACATTTTAGGATACAGTATCAAAATAAGTTTTATTGGATAAAGAAGTTTGATATGAAAAGACAATCTGTATTGGTGCGTTGCTCCTGTAGCGATTATTACTTCACATGGTCTTGGTCTAATATGCTTGCTGGTATTCAATTTGGAGGAAGATTTAAACCTTATGTCAGGAAAACAAAAACTCATGCCCCCAGAAATCCAGATGTTAGAAAATATCAAGGTCTTTGTAAGCACCTAGCTCAGTTTGCAGCCATGTTACAGAATAATGGATTATCTTTATAGTATATAAAGTTTAAGGGGAGGATAACATGTCAGAAGATACGAGAGCTTTCTGTCCCAGTTGCGGTGAGATAGATATAAAAGAGGACACCTGTGGTTCCTGCGGTTTTAGTTTGGGAACTATATTAACTTGTCCTCAAAAACAAGTTAATGGAACTTGTAGTAAAACTAAAATTACCTGTGGTGTTGAAGATATGTCTTGGGAGGTTTGTCCCACGTTTAGGGGGGAAGAAGAATAAATCAATAATAAGTATTGTAACAAACTTATAGAAGAAGACTTGAAATATAGTCTTCTTTTTGTTATTATAAAATTATATTGTTAAAGGAGATACTATGAGAATATTGAAAGACGGGTCAATAAGTTTAAATAAAAAAGATAAAGTTAAATTGTTAAAACAACTTTCTTATAAAGTTCAGATAAAACAGTTACCTTTTTCTATTTTAGTAGATGTGATGAATTTGACTAAGGATGGAAATAAGATAGGAAAAGAATATTCTTGTTATGGCACTATATTACAAGTATGGAACGAATTAGGAGTTTAACCATGAATACTTATTCTATCTTAGAATGTCATTCTTGTGGAAATATTAAACTAGTATCTAATACTTTGGAACTAGGAAGTAAGGAAACTTCTTGTGATTGTGATAAAGAGTCTATTATATTATATGGATTAATAAACGATAAAAAGTTTGAGTTTAGAAAAACAAGGTTGTAATATTTATATTATATTTAGGAAAACTAAATTCGGAGATTAAAAATGCTAACCTCAGAGCAAAGAACTATTTTTTCAGATGTGGAAAAAGTACTAAGAGGAAAGTCTGGAAAGAATTTAAGTATTGGTATTATTACTGCTGAAAATAGTATGGGTAAAAGATTACCCGACTCTGTTAATAATAAAAGAAATTATACTCTTTTAAAGAAATTTAAAACTCATCCCAATACGAGGGTATTTCCCCTTCAAGGAAATTTTGAAGGAGTTTTGGAAAATTCTTATTTAGTTACTGGATTATCTTTAGATGAATTAGAAGAGTTAGCTAAGGAATTCGGACAACTTTCTTTTATATATGGAAATGGTGTTGATGACAATATGATATTTCATTATATGGAAGTAGACGATGATGGAAATTATAACAGTACTCAAGTAAGAAGAACTTTTGTTTTTAGAGACAAAGCAGAAGAAAATTATTCTTCTTATAAGGGAGTGAAGTTTGTAATACCTTTTTTTGACGATGAATATGTAAATAAAAAATGGAATCAATTATCTACGGAAGATAAAGGGGGAGAAGAAGAATCTCCTAAAGATAAAATGGATAGAATTGATAATAAAGATAATGGGGAAAATAAGATGGAGAGTAAAAATTTCGGACGAATTAATCAATTGATTGATTCTCTAAAACTCGACGAAAAAGCCAAAGTCAAGATTAAAGTTAAACATAGTGATTTATTAGAGATACCAGAGGATAAAAACTTCTGGCAAGTTCCTTTTAAACATTATGTTGACTTAGTAGATAAAAAAGGGTATGCCAAGGTAATAAGAGCTTTAAACAATATTAAAGTTTGGCATAAATCGGAAGACCCAGAGATTGGTAATAAAGCTGATGCTCTCATGGATAAACTTAAAGTTAAATTCCGTCCAGAAAAAAGTGAAGGCTTTATGGATAATATAAAAAATAACATTCCTAAACTCCATGCGATAGATGTTCAGGGTGGAACTGGAGGTGCTGTCGGAGCAGGAACTCCAGAACAGATAGAGAAAGCTAAATTTATAGCTAAGGTTAAAGCTATGCAAGCTCAAAAAGAAGGAAGACGTATGGGTGTTGGCTCAGTGTCTAAAGCAGATTTAGATAACTATGACCACTATGTACAACTACACAAAGAATTATCTGGAGACGAGGAAGAATAATGACTGGGTATTGCCACGAGTGTAAATTTTATAAAGAGAATGAATCTTCCAGACTGATGGGTGAATGTACTAGCGAAGATGTCAATGAACATAATGAACTAAACATAGATGGTGCTGGAGTGTATGTAGAAGAAGGAAACCACATGGTTGGTATGAACTTTGGATGTATCCATTTTGAACAGTCAGAAGAAGACAGTTACGATGATTACGATAACGAAGAAGATGGATGGTAATAAAAATGTCTTTCAAGAGAATAAAAAAAGTAATAAACGAAAACTATGATATATATGAAGATACTCTACAAAGTACTCTTGACGATATACACAATTCTCTCGAGACCTTAGACAGCATAATAAAAGACGAAGGAATGTCCTACGGAGCATCCGACGATGTAGTAGAAAGAGCTAAACAGGTAAAAGAACATTTAATACAAGCTATAAATGTAGGAAGAGCAAAAATACAAGAGGACGGAACGGTAGCTGACTTAGGAGCACTTCCTAAACTTCCTTTGAGCGTAGTAGATGCCAGAGGTCAGAATTATAACTTATCGGGTGCTGGTGCCTCTAAGAAAATGAAATCGACTAAAAAGAAAAAGAAACATGAAGGGGTAGGAGACTTTGGAGGAGGAAATCATAAAACAGGTTATACTGGAACTATAGAACGGATAGAGAACAACATAAAAAATAGATGGAAGGATTTGAGCAAAGAAGAGGTATGGAAAGAGATACAGAAATACCACCACGCTACAGAGTCTGATAAAAGAGAAGTTCTCTTCTATTTTAGTAAACATTTAGATAATCTCATAAACGAAAGATAATTTTATATTATAATTACTAAGGGACAACCGAGAGGTCTGTCCCATTTTTGTTTTATATTATATTTAGATTGAGAGGATTATTAGATGTCGTCAATTCTTACAGATTTATTGCAGATTTTTACGGATTTAACACCAGATATTTTAGACATATACGAAGATTTGTTTGGACTCCCTTGTAGTGTATACTTACCAGATAAGTTGGATGATATGTTTGATGATTTTGGAAAAGTAAGATATAAGGCTATTCCAGATGAAACGAATAGAAAAATCCTTATAGTTAATTTTATAAAACCAGATGCTATGAGAGGAAATTTAACTCAGTTTGAAAGCTTCTTTGGAGACGAAAGACCTTACATAATAACTCATGAACAGAAAAGGATACCCCCAAGAGCTAGGATAGATGCTTTCTTAGGAGGGGCTAAGATGTCTTTCCAAACAGAAATAGATAAAGTGGTTACTGGTGCCTTAGCTACAGATGCTAATGGAGTTGTTACTGGAGACCACAGCACTATTATGATTAAACAATACTTACGTCCACTTACTTAAAGGAAAGAATATGTTTTATCAGTTTGCAGTACAAAGATTCTTTATAGATATGAAAGTTAATTCTGGCTTTAATTTTTTAGAGTTTCCAGATATAGGGAACAAGCATTATTTTTATAATATTAATTTTAGCTTTGAAGACAAGGTATACAAAAGATTATCTCAATTTGTTTATGAGGATAGGGGGGAACCTTTTATTTTTGCTATGTATAATAGAGGAGTTTTAAATGCTGTTCCCACACAACCAAGACAATTTAAAGCATCTCATAGAAACGTAGGAGCATTATCGGCAGATTTATATACTGTTAAGAATGTGCAAGCTCAAACTAATATTTGTTGGGTATCTAACGACCCTACCTATTTAATGGAGTTTGAAGAATATTTTTTAATGGCTTACGACAGAACCAAACATTATCAGACTACTTATCAAGTTCCAACAGATTATTTGGATTTGGATACTGTAATTGGAGTAGACCAAGGACTTAAAAAATTTACTTTGAATGCAGAATTTACTTTAGAACCTCTAAACTCTCTGTTACTTATAAACTCTACTGGTAATAACGGTTCTTATACCGTAGTAAGTTCAATCATAGTAGCGGGAACCACAGAAATAATAGTTCAAGAATCTATAAATTCTGCTATAGCTGATGGAATCATGATTAAACAAAATACGATAATGGAAGTTCCAGCTACAATATTTTTAAAAGATATTGAATCTAACCAATTTGAAAACTATAACGACCAATCAAGAGGGGAAATATGCTTTTTAGTTAATTCGTTTAATTTAGAGTATCCCGTCATAAAAAAAGAAAATGCTTCAGGGGGTCCTTCTGGAATTGCAAGTTCTAAGCTAATAAAACATATATCTTTAAAGATAAAAAATGTTCCAGATATGGGAAATTTAATTATGAACCAACCATACGAGGAAATAAATATAGATGGTTGATAGTTTATATTATAAATAGGATTGAAGTATTAATTAGGAGTTATAATAAAATGTTTGAAGCAAAAATCGTTTCCAGAGCAGATTACCCTATAAATATAGTTCTTAAAGGAGAATCTAAAGTAGTATCTCCTAGGGAAAGTTTCTTTGTTGAGAAAATCTCCGATATAGAAGGAGCACTTAATCCTCTGTTAAAAATACAAAAATTAATATAATTTGATACGGGAGAATTAATAATGACAGCACCTCGCATAAATGTAAAAGAGATTGATATCTCTACAAGAGTTCCAAGTTCCTTAGGAACTTATGCAGCTATAGCTATCCCAGCACCAAAAGGTGATATTAATAAGCCTATATTTGTAACTTCGGATACAGACTTATTAAACTATTTTACTCCTAATCAAAGAGTAGAAGTGGGATATAATATGGCTTTTTATTCTGCCTTAGCCTATTTATCAAAAGCTAATAGATTATGGGTTGTAAGAGCCGATAATGGTTCCACATACGGTGGTTTAGTTGTGAGAAAAACTCCTATATTAGTTAATACTCTAATAGGAGCTATCACAGCAGTAGACCAACCTAACAAAAAATTCACATTAACTGGAGATTTAACAGCTTCCTTTACAGGAGTTACTTCTATAAATGTTCAAGGCTCTACTGGAAATGACGGAGTTTATACAGTAGTAAGTGCTACTTTAGTAGCAGGAGATACAGAAGTTGTAGTATCCGAAGTTGTTCCCGATGCTACAGCAGACGGTAGCATATACAAAGAGGTATCTACTATTAATACCAACATCCAATTAACTGATGTTGAGATAGGAGCTATTACAGCAGTAGACCAACCTAACAAAAAATTCACAATGGCTACAGATTTAACATCTTTTTGTCATGTTGGAGATAAAATAGGAGTTCAAGGCTCTACGGGAAATGATGGAGTTTATACAGTAGTAAGTGCTACTTTAGTAGCAGGAGATACAGAAGTTGTAGTATCCGAAACATTAGCTAGTAACGTAGTAGACGGTACCATTTTTAGAAACAGTTTAGTAAATCCACAAACTTATGAATTTCAATCAGATGACTTATTCCTTATAACAGGAGCTAATCAAGGTTCTTGGGCTAATGATATTGAGATAAAATTATTTACTTATGCTAATAGTCCAGACGTTGTAAAAGAACCAGATGCGTTTCAGATTCAAGTGTATAAACAATCTACTGGAGAAACTTTAGAGGTATTTACATGTTCGAGAGATGTAAATGCTAAAGATGGATATGGTAAAAACATCTACATAGAAGATGTTCTATTAGGTTCTAGTTATATTAGGGCAATAGATAATACTTCTCTTGTCAGTACTGAGACTATAAAAGAACAAACTACCTTCTTGACATTAACTGGAGCATTAGACGGATTATCAGTAACTGATACTAATATGATTAGTGCTCTTAATACATTGAATAACAAAGCAGAGATACCTTTAACAGTAATAATGGACGGAGGATGGGCTACCGTAGCATATCAACAAGCTATAGATAGTTTGTGCCAAAGCAGAAAAGACTGTGTTGGTATATTGTCTACTCCATATTATACTGAAGATTCAAGTAACTATATGACGGACATAGTTACTTATAGAAAAACCACTCTTAACCTGAATTCTTCATACTCTGCTCTATACTCACCCCACGTTAAAATTAGAGACAGGTTTAATGATAGAGATATATTCGTGGCACCTGACGGATACGCAGCAGCAGCTATATCAGATACCTCTTCAAATTACGAAATATGGTTCGCTCCAGCAGGTTTCAAAAGAGGTATGATTAATGTACTTGACACCAAAAGAAGATTTACTGAAGGGGAATTGGATTTACTCTATGATTCAGGAATTAACCCTATTAAATTTTCTGTGGGAAAAGGGATAGCTATCTGGGGTCAAAAAACATTATCTGCTAGACCTTCAGCACTAGATAGATTGAACGTGAGATTACTTTTAATAACCATAGAACCAGCTTTAGCAGCTTTCTTAGAAGATTATCTGTTTGAATTTAATGACGACTTCACAAGATTATTAATAAGAACAGGTATGGAATCTTATATGGATAACATAAAATCCAGAAAAGGTGTCTATGATTATAAAGTTGTTTGTGATGAAACAAACAATACTCCAGCCGATATAGACAATAACATAATGAACGTCTGGTTATTTGTGCAACCAACTAAAACAGCAGAATTTATTACACTGTCAGTGGTTATCACAAGAACTGGATTTGACTTAAATTTAGCTCAGAACTTACTAGGATAATATAGATAGGAGTCTTTTAGATGACTAGACCAGACATAATTCAAATCATCAACAATCAGGATTTTGCTGTTCTGTATAGATGGGAAGTTATTATACCTACCCTTCCATCGGCTATAGCTAATGCTGGAAATTACAACAGCGATTCTTTGAACGCTCGTGCTCTTTCTTCAGAATACCCTAAATTTTCTAATGAAGAAATAGAGGTTGGTATTCATGGACACAAAGTATACCAAGCAGGATTAAGGACGTATGACCCCATCACTTTAACATTTGTTGAAAGTGATAATGGTATCATTGAAAGATTTATCAGAGACTGGGGAGAGTTACTTTGGAAACCAGGGGCAGGTACCCAAAAAAGAAAACCTGAGTATATTTGTCCTACTATAGTATTAAGACCTCTAGCCAGTGAAAATGCTAAGATATTTGAGTATACTCTTAAAAATTGCTGGATGCAGTCTCATACCATAGGAAGCCCTGCGGGAGATTCTAATGCTACAATAAACCCAGAAATAACTTTGAGATTCGATTATTTCTTGGCAGATGGACAAAAGGTATAATACGTTACAAAAGTTCATAATACGCTTAAAGAGGGTTGACAACAACCCTCTTTTATATTATACTAATTATATAAGGTTAAGATAGAGGACTGAATTATGTTAGATATAGAAAGATACCAAACCAAGGAAGACAATTTTGTTTCTAATATCTTGATAGGTATCCTAGTTATGGGTTCTTTAATAGCTATGATGATTAATCCAGTTGTTATTTTAGTAGTAGCTTTCATAGCTTTTGTAGTTTGGGTTATGTTTAATACTCCTCCAGCAATTTCTTGTTCCAAGGAAACGAAAGAAGAAACTGTTAGCAATAATATTTATGGGAGTAACTATTATCAATATAGAATAGACTGTACTATTAAAGGTTTTGCTCAATCTAAGAAATTTGTTTACGCTACTTGTGTTAATGAAGCGAGTGCTTTAGCTAAAAGCGACCCATCAATAGAACGTATCTTAGCTATCTACCGAGTTTAAATTTAAAAATACTACCTCAAGATAATTTATATTATAAATAGGAATGAGGTAGGATTTAATTATGGTTGATAAATACACTCCTAAATTATTAACTGGAGCGATATCTCAGACAGCGGATTCTGTAGCTAAAGAAGGAATTCAAAATGCTAAGGATAGCTTAGGTAAGATATCCTCTCTAGGAGCATTGTCAGATAAGGTAGGCGATATTCAAAGACTTCTTTCTTCTGGAGTTGTTAATAATTCTTCGAGGGACGATTTATCCACCGTTTTCGATATTACTTGGGGAGCTAAATATCTATTCATGGTAAGACTTCAGGGGGGTATAAATAGTCCTTTGGATAATTACATCATTCCCGCTAGTACCGTTACAGAAAACTTACCAGAGATAGTTACCCAAGATATAGCATTACCAAACTATAATAATTTCAGGATACCTTCTCAAAAAGGTATACCAGAAATAAGTATGACAATATATGATACAGAAGAATGTATAATAGAAAAATCATTACGTGCTTGGTTTTTAGAGGTGCATGATGGAGTTACTTGTAACTATTTAGAAGATTCCTATCGAGATTTATCTGTGTATAAATTAAATTTTGAGAGAAATATCGTATTAGAAACTAAATATAAAGTAATTCCTAGGGGGGATGTTAAAGTAGAAATGTCCTCTCGGGATTCCTCTGCTAGAGAATTAACAGTTAATTTTTTAGTAATTGATTATTTAGGATAACAGGAGAGGTTGTTGGATGGAAAACAAATTTTTACCAGAAGTGGAGATTAAGAATCTACCTTCTAAAAAACTATCTTACCCAGAAGCTACTAGGATTTATTATAATCCTTATACATTGGGAGATTTACAAAAGATAAATAACTCTAATATGGATGCTGTACAATTATATGAATATCTTTTACAGGGTGTAAGGGCTACTGGAATGGATAAATATGAATTAACTTTCTATGATGTTGTTTATATTGGATGGTTAAGAAAGATAGCAAGTCTTGGAACTCCTTTGTTTCAAATGCAAGCTTTCTGTCCTAACTGTGATTTAAAAAACTCGAGAACCCTAGAATTAAAAGATATGGATTTTGAGGATACTGAGATTCCTAAGATGCCTATAAGAATTAGAATTAAAGAAACAGAAGTTTCTTTTAAATTTTTAACTATTAGGGATTACTTGGAGATATTAAAGTTAGATAAAATAAGAGATGTCATATATGTTTTTGCTAAACACGTGGATAACTTACCTTCGGGAGAAGCCTATAACTTAATATATAGCCTAGTAGGAGATGATGTAGAAAAAGTAGAATATATCAATAAATTACTTTATCATGGATTATCTAAGATACCATTCAAATGTTCTGATTGTCATTTTGAATATCTTGTTAATCCTGCGAATTATGCGGAGGCAGAAATAACCAGACCCTTTCGTGGACAGGAATATGATATTAGAAATGAAATATCATTTGGCTAGAAATGAAGTAGCAGATATTGTAAATATTATGGATATACCTTATTCAGAAATATTATATATGTGGGAATCCTTAATAAAAGAGAAAAAGAAATAGGAATCATGGCTTTAAACGAACCAAAAGAACCAATAAAGAATAATCCATTTTTGGATTTAACATCTTCAATGTCGAAGATGTTTTCTGGCATGGAACAAAGGGAGAAAGCCACTAATGATAAATTAGACAAACTTATAAAACAAATGGTTCTCTATTATAAATTATTGGAGAATTCTTACAATAAAGATAAAGTTTCTAGTAAAAAGGGAAGAGAAGAGAGTCTTAATGACGATAAGGGATTTTTAAAGTTAATAGACCTCATGACTAAGATAGACGGTAACTTTAAAAAAACTATGGATAGATATGTATCTGGACAGAGATTACAGTTAGAAGAGAAAAAAGAACTAGCTAAATTTGTACAGACTATGAAAGATGCTTTGTCGGATAGTCAAGAACAGATAGGAGTGCCTATAAAAGATATCTTGACTAATTTTAAGAAGATGGTTAAAGATGAGAAGATTAGTAATGATTTTAAATTAGACCTGTTTAGTTTTCTCAGAGATTATTCTGATGAGGATTTAGCTTTGAGCAAAGAACTCAAAGGATTGTTAGATAGTACTTTAAAGACGGGTAAAGTTAATGATGAGAAGATTGTAAATATTTTAATGGAGCTAGATAAAAATTTAGAATATTATGCAGAAAACGAGAAGGAATTTAAAACTGCTACCTTTGCCCCTTATAAGAAATTAGATACTGATTTGAAAGAAGCTAACGTATCTTTAGAAGAGGTAGTTAGACTATTAACCGATAATCAAAGAAGTAATGATAAGATAGAAGGTTATCTGGAAGAACAGGGGGAAACTGGAGGCAAGGGAGGAAAAGGCAAAGATGAAGGGGGAGCAGTATCACATTTAGCTAGAGAGCTTAAAAAGACTACTGCTGATTTAGCAGATTTTGCAGTAGTAATGACAGGGAAAACCGCTGCTTTAGGCATGGCTGAAAATCCAATGTTAAGAGGAGCTAGTCCCGCTGTTTTCTCCTCTGCTGAAATGATGGGTAAAGGTGTTGGGGATATGGTAAAGAATTTTAATCCAGCTACAGATTTACCTAAATTAACCGCTGCTGCTGGAGCATTGGCTCCATTACTTCCTTATTTAGCGGGAGGAGCTCTAGTGGTGGGAGGAGGAATAGCTCTAAGTAATGCTACTAATACTGCTGGTAAGGGAATAGATGCCATGGCTAAAAGACAGGGCAAAACCCCAGCTCAAGTACAAAGTGAGTATACTGGAGTGGGTGCTGGAATTCTTAAGGGGTTAAAAGGGCTATTACCCACTAAAGGAAAAATAACAGATACTTTTAGTTCGCCTAGAGACTATGGAATACATGGTGCCCTAGATTTAGCACAGCCTTATGGAAGTCCAGTTAAATCATCTTTGGGGGGCGGGAAAGTTACAAAAATAGGAAGCGATAAACTTTCAGGTAACTATGTCTTTGTTAAAAATCCCAAAGGAACTACTGAATCTTTTTCTCACTTAAGTAAACAGAATGTTAAACTCGGAGACATAGTACCTACTGGAGGGGTTGTAGGAGAGACTGGGACTACTGGTAGAGTTGTGGGAGTAGGAAAGGGTCAATCTGTTCTACATTATAAAGTAAGGGATACTTCTGGAAAAGCTATAGACCCCACAAAGGTAATTCCAGCCTATCAAAAGAATAAAAGTACTGTTAGTTCATTGGGGGATAAATTATCCTCTGCTAGTCCGTCTATTTGGGAGCAAAGACAAAAATTTATGATGGATGCCAGTAACGTGGATACTACAAAATTAGCATTATCTAATAAAGGACAGGCAGTAGATACAACTAACTACGATAACTTTAAAAATAAATACAATATTAAGAACATAACTCAGGATAAAGATGGTAATTATAAAGTTTTAGCCTCCAATAAAACTACAGGAGAGATGAAGAGCTTAAACGCATCTGACGTATTAACTTACGATGTAGGGGGTCAAAATAAATGGGTGAAAAATCCTGCCGAGTTTTCAAACATAGGTAACGAAGTAGCTACTATGCCAGAACAAAAATCCATATCTCAGACAGTAGGAAATATAGCGGATAATAAAGCTCAGATGATACCTATTCCTCAGCCAGCTAAAGATAAATCAACTAGAAAATTAAAATCAGACAACGAATTACTTAATCATCATATAGATTATGGGGATATAGCATAATGAATATTTTCGATAGAGTTATAAATGATGATAGACTAAAGGTAAAATTAATACTACCAAAACAAACTGGAGGAGAACCAGACCAAGGTAATGTTATTTTGGGGTATCTTGAGGGACCTTTTGATTTTCAAAACGAAGCTAACTGGTCTGACCAGTTATTCGGAAGAGAATATTCTACTAAAGCTAATCAATGGTTAGCTAGGCTAGGAAGCGACATTCAAATATTGAATCACCTAGACACTACTCAGCAGTGGACTGGAGCCAATATACCTGTATTCAATCTTAGCTTTTATATCATAGCAACTAACAGTACTATTAAACCAACAGAGATAGTTAATAAACTATACCAAGCTATTTATCCAGAGAATTCTCCAGTATTAGGAGTTCCTGTAGCTGTTAAATATCATTGGGGGTACCAACCAGTCAACTTAGCACAATATGGTAATAATATAGGTATTAATAGGAAACCATTAAAAGGAACAGTGATATTGACTATAGGTCAATGGTTTAGAGCTATGAATCTTTTAATTAAAGGTTTTAGACCAGAATACTCCACTACCCTTACTCCTGATGGTCAGCCATATTGGACTAAACTTACAGTTACTTTAAGTCCTACCAGACTTCCCTACTATGATGAAATGCAGTCTATGTTTTTACAAACACCAAATATGGAGATACAATAATGTTTTTTGTCAACCCAGAATATATAAGTAAGGAGAGATATGATTTAGGAAAACTTCTTCCTTGGAAAGATGATAATTTTGACGTATTGGATTCTTATTTTTTAGAAAATTTTAAAAATCTTCCAGTAAAAGGAGTTTTTACTATAACCGTAGAAGAGGAAAGACCAGACTTAATATCGTATAGAATATATGATACTGTAATATATACTCATTTAATAATGTTGTATAATAATATAATAGATTTATCAGAATTAAAAACGGGGAGATTGTTAAACTATTTTAGTGTATCTGACTTAGAATCTTTATACTATAGTTTAAAAAGTCTTCAATAGGATAATCATGATAGAAATTCAAGGACAATATATTTTTGATATGCAAGTAGGTAACTATAAGGATTTTATAGAATCCAGAGACCTTGTAGAATTTACTTTAATAGAGGAAGCAGGTAACACTCTTCCTAGTTTTGACTTGAAGTTCCGTTTTTCTATTCCAGAACTAAGAAGTTATTTAATAGAAAATAATGTTATAAGAATAACTATAGGAAGTTCTGACGAGGATAAAGTCTCGATACCCCTAAGAATATTTAAAAAAGATTTACAGAATTACGGACAGAATAGATTTTATATAGAGATATCTGGATTCTACGATGCTTTAGGATATATGAAGGGAAGCCATACAGAATCTGTTACTTCTGACTCAAATACTGAAGTATCTGGATTTGGAGCCATAAAACAAGTAGTATCTAGGTTTTTCACTTTTGAAACAAATATAGATGGGGAAGATTCAGGATTACAAAAATGGTTATGCTGTAGAAAAAGTTATAGGGAATTTATAACCGATATTTGGTATAGGATGGGATTATCTAATAAGGCTATTCCTTTGGTAGCTATTACTAAGAACGGAGCATTCAGATTATTTAATTCTGATACTCAAGTGAAAAGTAAACCCAAGTATAGGTTAAGTAACAGACCTGCAATTAACTCAAATGATATACGGATAAATGGTACTCCAGAAATAACTAACGATGCTGGGGCAGTTAATAGTATGGTTCAAAATAGAATAAACAGGGTTTATGATATGATTAAGGGAGGTTATCAAGAGGTAAAGTTTACCCAATCCCCTATTATAGCCATGACCTCTGATTTAGATTCTTTTAATGTAGAAAGAAAAGATGGTTATGATTTTCTTTCTAACGATAATGTTTTTTCTGGATATTGGAATAACTATCTACATAATATATCAAGTTTGATTAACTTGTCGACTGCTAGATTAACCGTATCCTTTATTGGTAAATATATAGAGGATTTACATGTTTTAGATATGGTAGAGTACCTAGAGGGTACCGATAGTAATATTAATATAACAGAGGGATTATATTCTGGGAAATATCTAATATCTAAAGTTGTTAGAACTATAGGAGAAAATAAAAATTTTCAAACTCATCTAGTTCTTACTAGAGAGTCTTTTAATGAATTAATTGATTATACTAGGGAGGTGAATAGCGTGTCTTTGGAGGTACAAGAGAATAATGATTATACACAAGCTATATCTAAAATAAATGATGTAATGAATCAAATAAAAGACTTATTATCCTTAAAAGGACTAAAATTAAATTTACCTAATATAAGAATACTTGCTCAGGAGTTAGAAAGTTTAACCTCCACTTTATTTGGATTTGATGATAATGGAATTTGGATTAAGTTAGAACATGTTTTAAGCTCTTTATCGGATAGTTTAATATTTGATATACTTAAGACTACCTTTGATTATTTATCGACTAGAGGAGAGACGGTATATCTTTCAGAGGATAATTCTATCATATTAGAACTAACTTCAGGAACTTACGATAGTTTCATAGATATGGGTTATTTAGTTATACCTAATATGGGAGCTACCTCCTTGAAAGCAACCGAATATACTGCTAGTACCTTCGGGTGGTATGTACAGGATAAATTAACAGATACTGTAGAGACAGGAAATGCTAGTTTGAATAATCTTTTATTAGAAACATTAGCATATCTTAAAGACGGAGCTATAATAAATCAACAGGATTCAGCAGTATTCAGAAGATATTGGGGCTCCTATAATGATATTAATATCAATGAAGATGAATTAAAACAACTGTACAGTGATGAAAGCATAAGAAGATATATACATAAAATATTCGTTCCTAAAGGATATGTGTACATAGCCTATCCATCTTATATGGAAGTAGGAACTGTTAGGGTTGATGGGGAAGACTATAAAGTTTATCTTCCAGACGAAGATATCGTGGATAAGAAAAGTTTTAAGGTTAATTATAAGAGTATAAAAATAAATAACAAATATTACGATTATATAATATATCGTAGTAATGTAAAATTTTCAAACAAAATAACACTGGAGATAATTTAGTATGTTAGCTAAACCTCTTATATGGCTTAAAGATAAAAATAGAAAGACATCTTCGTTTGAGGGAACTATAACAGACAATAATGACCCTTTAAAATTAGGTAGAGTTAGAGTTAGAGTTCCTCAGTATCACGGATTTGTAGGAACGTCTGAGTATATTCCAGACGACGACTTACCTTGGATAAATCAGGTACCCTCTTCATTTTTAGGCAATAGTACTAACTCTGGAATGTTTTCAGTACCAGATATAGGAACTAAAGTAACTGTTGAATATCCTACCTCAGACCCCTATTTCGGATATTATAAAGGAGGGGTTACTTCTTTAGAAACTAGAACTACTGCCTTTGATGAGGACTACCCTCATTCTTATGGGTTTGTTGACCCTACTGGAACCACCTTTAGAATCAACAAACAAAAACAAACTTGGGAATTTTTACATCCTTCGGGTAACTATGTTAAAATTCATCAAGATACTACGATAGATATTTTTCAAGTCTCTGGTAATGTTTTGAGGATGAATCCTGATGGAACCACCGATTTAATAACTACTGTATATAATATAACAGCTACCACTACTAATATATCGGGAGATGTCAACATAGGAGGAGCTGTTAATGTTGTTGGAACTGTTACAGCCAATGATAATATTTCTAGTGGTAAATCTGGAAAAAGTCATATACACATCGACCCTCAAGGCGGTACAACTTCTCCCCCTCTATAGATTTATATTATATGTAGAAGTTTAACGAAAGAGAAAATAAATGTTGTATTCTGATATAAATGCTAATGATTCCTACAAAAGACCTGAAGTTATAGATTTAGATTCTGTAATTCAGAGTATTAGTAGTATAATAAAAACCAGAAAGACGGAAGTACTGTATCTTCCAGATTTTGGATTTGAGAGGGATGATTATCTTTTTGATGTTATAGATGATACAAATGCTATAATACTTTTTCAGGATATAGTAAATAATATAACTTTTTGGGATGATAGAGTATTGTTAGATATGAATATGTCTAGGGTTGTTACAGACATAGATAATAATGCTTATAAAGCTTTTATCTATTTCAAGATAAAAGGATTTACTGAAAAATTTTCAGTTGTAGAAACAGTTAGGGGTTAGATATATAAAATGGTTATTAAATTAGATTCATTATCGTTTTCTCAGATATTTGATAGTTTGACTGAGTACTATAATAGTCAAGCCCAATCTCAGAAGTGGAAAGATTTTTACGAATCTTCTACAGGTAGGTTGTTAATAAGACTGTTATCAGCTTTTGCTTCATTTATATCTTATCTAGTTACCATAGCTAGACGAGAGAACTATATTACTTATGCACAAAATAGAACTTCTTTGGTAGGAATATCTCAGAACTTAGGATATTCTGTAATCAGGGGTAAGAATGAGATAATAGAATTAAATATAATACCTAATACTACTGGATTTATTCCAGAATACACTCAAGTGGGAACTATACAAAACTTAGAAATCATAACAGTAGATAAAACACAATTAAATAAAAACGTAGCTTCCACTATCAAAGTATATATAGGTAATTTAAAAACAGAAGATTTGATAGTAGACACAGACAAATTGAAAGTTTTTAGATTTATATCTGAAAATGTGAGTGATTACATAAGGATACTATTGAATGGAACAATAGTTCCTCTCAGTAGCAATCTTAAAGACTTATTTAACGATATGTATGTAGCTTTGTCTAATCCTCTAGGAGCTGTAGATGTTTCATACATACAAGAGGGTAGCTATTTATATTCTCCCTCAGATACATTAACGCTTCAGTACATAGAGTTAGCTACCGTATCTTATTCTCTATCAGATATTAAATTTGACTTTGGTTCCGTAACTTCAGTAACTAGTACTTTTCCATATATAGCTCCAGAGAGTAACGATAGTATAAGGGTAAATGCTCCTTTGTATCACGAAACACAAGTACTTATAAGAGCTAGAAATGACTATTTGAAAGAATTTAGAAATTTAGGATATAACTTTGCAGATACTAATAGTACTGATTTTTCTCCAGCTATAGTAAATTTGACTTATATTAAGAATGACTATACTATTATGACAGATGATGAGAAGTCTAGTGTTCTTAGTTCTTTGGATATAAGAAGGGCTATGGGAGTTCCTATGCCTAGAATATCAGACCCCAGACATTTTAAATTAGAATTGAATTTTAACTTAAGAAAGTATCTTAATAATGTAATAGCCATAACTGATGTAGAAAGTGATGTAGCTTCTTTAATGTCTGCTTATGAGAAATCTCTAAGTACTGAATTTGATTTAGAACAATTAGAACACGATATGGATAATTTTTCTTATATAAAAAGAACCAGAGTAACTGTTAATACCACAGTTAGAGACAATAGTACTAAATACAGATTGGGAGATTTCATAACTCTCTCCCCAGATAACGGAAAAATATATATGGCTTCTGATTTTATACAACAATCGGGAGCTACAGAACCCGCTTGGTCTTATGTTGATGGAGATTTAATTATAGATAATGGAATGACATGGAAATGTATACAAAGATACGGTAAGCTAGTTCCTACATGGTACCCTAGCAGATATTATAAATTGGGCGATTTAGTTCAAGGTACTTTAATAAATGCTTTATCTATAGATGTTATGTTTGAGCTTGTAGATATTGTTAAGTATTCTGGTTCTTCTATTCCTACATTTACTACCACACTAGGTGATTTTACCGAGGACAACGACATAATATGGGTATGTAAGACCAAGGTAGAGGGAGACCCAAACTGGCAAGCTAATCATCACTATCAAATAGGGGATTCGGTGTTGTCTGGTAATTTCTCTTATGAGTGCGTAGGGTTTTTAGATTCTTCCAATAGTTCTTTACCCTTATTTAAAACCACAGATAGGTACTCTATAATAGCTGTTAATAATTCTAGTCCGTATACTTTTACTGTTTCTGGAGATAAGACATCTCATTTTCTACCTAATGACGTAGTGAGGGTTCAGAGTTCTAACGGAAATGATGGATATTATAATGTTATTTCAGCTACAATATCTAGTGGTAACACCGTAGTACAAGTATCTAATCCTATTCCTACTAGTAATGTGGGAGGAGATTTAGTTATGGAAGATACTCTTACTAAGGATGGAGGTATCCTTTGGAAGTACTATGATAGTGATAATATCTTATTCCAATATAATTGGAATGAATATATAAAAATTAAAACCAATGTAGCCATAGTATAGTCTCTTACCAAAGGTAAGAGATGTATAAAGGTTTTGACCGTTGAACCATCAATCAACGGTTTTTTATTTATATTATAGGTAGGAATTCGGGAGGGTGGATTTTATAAAGACATGTTTAATCATTCAATAAGAAAATGGATACCCGAAAATAGAAGAGAAGAAGAAACTATGCAACAATTTGCAGACTCTGTAGATTGGCTTCTTAGTGTTGATTATCCATACTCTGATAAATTAGCTCAAAGATTTTACTCTGTTAAGAGTAAATATAGAAGTTTAAAAGATATTCCTTTGGAGGATGTGTATTCTCTGATTAATGAATTTGGTTACGGGTATATAATAGATACTCTTTACTTAGAGGAAGAGTCAGTAAGGACATTTTTATCTTTTATAAATTTTATACATATCAATAAGGGGAGCAGAAAAGGTTTTGAGTTTGCTTTAAAACTTTTAGATATAGATTTTGAATTATCTGATTGGTATGAACAAACTCCAGTAGGAGAGCCTCATACCATTTCTTTGGATTTAGTATCTTTTAGCCCTACTAAAGTTAGAGGTTTTGAAGTTGTAGATAAGATAGTAAATTTTGCTAGGAATTATATTTATCCTATTATAAATAAACTTACCTTAGAATTCGCTTTAGACAAGTCTACATACTATATAGGAATTGCGAGTCAGGGTACGTTAATGTATACAGCTTATCCAGACACCGAATACCTTATATGGGACGTGTTTAACTGGGATGAGAAAAAATGGTATTTCGGAATAGATTTTATGATTTGGGATATTTCAGATTGGGATACATCCAAATGGAATTGGTGAGCGGACGGTTTTTATATATATATTATAAAAGTTATTTACATATAGAGGATACAAATTATGGTTACTATTTATAATCCAATACTTACTACTGTAGGACAAACCTTAGTTTTAGAAAGTTTGGCTCACGGAACTCCTATCAATTTAAAATACTTTGCTTGGGGCGACGGAGGAGGATTTAATGTAAATCCTAGTCAATCCCAACAAAATTTAGTTAATGAAGTATATAGACAAAATATAACTTCATTATATATTAATAGCAATGTAGCTATATGGTTAGAAATTTTAACTATAGTTCCTGCTAGTGTTGGAGGATTCTATATAAGAGAAGTAGGAATATTTACAGATAACAATGAACTATTCTGTGTAGCAGCTCACCCAGAGGTGTATAAAAATGTACCGAGCGAAGGAGCCGTATATGATTTTAGGGAGAAGTTATTAATAGAAATAGTAAATTTACCCGAAGTAACAATAAATTTGAGTGCTTCTACGGTTTATGTAACTCAGGACGACCTTCAGATACACAAACATAATGCTTTAGGATTCAATCCCACTAAAGTAATGCTAACTGGAGGAGAAGAAGTTCAAGGTCTTCTTCCT
>Ga0209417_1000201_pt1 | contig 160212 bp, 132 predicted proteins | sample RifGroF2_FD_184002 | JGI IMG/M metagenome (GOLD analysis project Ga0209417, IMG submission 184002) | Groundwater microbial communities from Rifle, Colorado, USA - Groundwater F2 (SPAdes) (version 2) | ecosystem: Environmental > Aquatic > Deep subsurface > Groundwater | place: Rifle, Colorado... | reverse complement strand
ATGTGGGCCAAGTATAAAAGGCAGTTCTCCAATTTAATATTTGACTCCATTGAAAAACTGGAAATATTCATGTGCCAATTAGTGACGGATACCACCACTGCCGAAATCAATTCTATTTGCAGGTATAACTATATCTTTTTAGATACATTTTGGACTGCCATATAATTGCATTTTGTATTATTATTTCGATTAAGAAAATACATCTCAGGAAACCTTACCGGTCGAGAAAGAAAAACATTTTACTTTTGTTGTAATCGATAACTGCCCCGTGTTTTTTCAGGATGTCGCCACCAAGCAGGCCGGCAATTTTATAATCCGAATATTTTGAATAGATGTCGTTTACATGGGAAAGGTCGATCAGGGCAACTTTCAATTCTTCGACCAGCAGCTTACCAAAACGCAAATGCCCGGTAATTCCTACTTGCGTATCTACCATCCCCTCGTTGATACCGGCGCTTTGAAACTCGTCGGCATTTTCCGTATCAAGCAGTTGGTAATAATCTTCCAGATTTTTGTCGAGTACGGTTTTCGATGCTCCTGTATCCACAATCCACATACATTTTTCACCATCGTGAAATTCCCCTTCGAGCATGATGTGGTAATTATCTCTTTCCAGTTCTATTATTTGCAGGTCGAGTTCCAACATGTTTAGACGATAAATGGATGAAATCTTTTTTGAAACATTGAGATTCCGAAACAAATTCGGAATGACCTGGACAAAAGCGTCAAAGTCATCTGATCAGTAAAAAAAATGTCCCGCCAATGACGGGACATTAAAGATAGATTATATTTTTCAGAATATCCTTATAAAATATTCATTCCGTCGAGAACGTCCATAATGCTTTTTACTGCTTTGGCCGATTCAACCAACAGTGCATTTTCTTCTTCGTTCAACGTCACTTCGATGATTTGTTCAACACCGTTTTTGCCCAGTTTAACCGGAACGCCAACGAACATGTTGTTCAACCCGTATTCGCCTTCCAGTTTCACACAACAAGGGAAAATACGTTTCTGATCCATCACAATTGCTTCAACCATTTGGGCTGCCGCCGAACCCGGGGCATACCAGGCTGATGTTCCCATCAGATTCACCAGTTCGCCGCCACCGTTTTTAGTACGGGTGATGATTTTTTCGAGTTTTTCGGCATCAATCAGTTCCGTTACAGGAATACCTGAAACCGTTGTGTAGCGTGGCAGCGGCACCATGGTATCGCCGTGTCCGCCCATCAGCAATGCCTGAATATCGCGCGGCGAAACATCCAGCGCTTCGGCTAAAAATGCACGGTAGCGGGCAGTGTCCAAAACACCGGCCATACCCATGATCCTGCTCTTTGGGAATTTGGAAGTAACATACGAAGCGTACGTCATTACGTCCAACGGATTCGAAACGATAATAATTTTTGCTTCCGGAGAATATTTGATAACATTCTCGGTTACATTTTTTACAATCCCTGCATTGATCGAAATCAGGTCGTCACGACTCATTCCCGGCTTGCGCGGAACGCCCGATGTAATGACCACCACTTCAGAATTGGCAGTTTTTGAATAATCGTTAGTTGCACCGACCAGGCGGGTATCGTAATAATTAATGGGGGCAGTTTGCCATAAATCAAGCGATTTACCTTCCGATAAACCTTCTTTAATATCAACTAAAACAACTTCTTGCACAATGTTTTTTTCGGCAACGATCTGAGCACAGGTTGCCCCAACATTTCCAGCACCAACTACTGTTACTTTCATACGTGTCTTTTTTGGTTTTTAGTACTTTTTTTGCGCCAACAAAGATAAAATCTTCAATGATGTACATTGAAGCAGATTTTCTTTTTACATCCGGTTTAACAATTTGGTAACTCTCATTCAAATAATTGAATAACAAAAAATCAGAGTTGCCTGAATTCTTCAGAATCAATTAAACCAGTATGTACGGAACAAATGTAGAGAGAAAAAGTTTATCGAAAAAAGTGACGCCAAGTTTGGGTAACAACAGTCCTATTTTGGTACAAATAAATGGTTCCGGAAGATCACTATTACAATTTTGCCAATTGTTCTGTTTCCGGCTTGTACATCAGAATCTTGTCTCCTTCGTTCAAACCTTCGGTAACAATTGTGTTCTCTTCGTTTTCATCGCCTGTTTTAATCGGTTGCCGAACGATGTCTTTGCCGTTTTTCAGATACACAAATTTCTGGTGGTTTTCAGAAAATACCGCATCAAGCGGAACAATCAGGGCATTGTCGTTTTTGCCGGTGATAATATCGTTTTTACAGGTCATTCCCGGTTTCAGTTCACTGTCGGTTTCCGTAAAGCGAACCATCACCCTGAAAACCTTCATATCGAAGTTTTTATGGTTTTCGCCAATGGTTGCTATGTGGTAGATATTTCCTGAAAAAACCTTGTCGGGCAGTGCATCGATAGAAATCCGGACACTGTCGCCAACCTCAATTTTCGAAATGTCGATTTCCTTAATATACGCCTCAGAAATAGCGACCGACATATCGGGCAATGTGGCAATCACCGGGTTCCAGGGCCCCACCTCGCTGTCTTTCGAAAGCTTTTTGCCCATCCAGTCTTTGGCAAACATCACAATGCCGTTTTCCGGGGCAGTTATCCGGGTTGCGACCATTGCTTCCTGATATTTTTTAATCATAACATTCTGCCTTTTTACTTCACTTTCATATCGCGAGACTTTTATTTTTTGCCTGTTTTTTTCAAGCAGGTAATCTCTTTTGCATCGATCCAGGTCAATTTCCGATTTCTGAAATGACATTTGGGCTTTTCGTTGCTGGGCGCCAGCTTCATATTTCGACTGTTCAAGGTCGATACGCTTGTATTCCAGATCGAGCTTTGCATTGGTAATAGCTTCACGTTTCTGGGTTAGTACTACTGCACTGTCGATCCGTGCATTTTTCAAATCCGAATCCTCTTTTTCCTTCTGGTTCATTCTTTCCCGCATTGGGTTCATGATCATACTTTCATCCAGACGTGCGATGTATTCACCTTTCTTTACCGATTTACCCTCCGCAATCATATCGACTATTTTCAGTCCCCAAATTCGCAATTCGCGGTCGCATATTGCCGGGGCAAGTTCGATGTTGGTTGCCTTTTCACCCTGCACTTCGCCCATGCAGGTTACCAGCGATTCGAGGCTCCCCCGTTTCACTTCATAAACTTTTCCCGAAGGCTGGGCTACCGTCCCAAAAATAACCGATATGGCAATCACCACTGCAACTACGGCAACAGCCCCGATATATATTTTCTTATTTTTTACCATGACGTTTATTTTTGCAGAATTTTATCGTATTCGGCAGAAAGGGTTTCACCTTTTACAAAATCGAACAAGGTCCACATTCTGATCCGGTAATAATAATTCCAGTATTTCCGTAATTCTTCCACATAACGGCTCCGGGCTGTTTCCAAATCATTCCGGGCAGTGTTCAGCTTTAAAACATCCACTTTCCCGATCAGAAACCGTTGCAAAGTCACTTCGTAGCCTTTTTGAGCGACGGTATCGGCCAGAGCAGCGTTGGTTACCTGTTCGGACTGTAGGTTGAATTCAATAATATCCTGATAAACCTGTTGTTCAAAATCAATCCGTTCCTGTTTGATGCGCGCTTTGGCAACTTCGCGATTCGATTCGGCCATCTGATAACGGCCCCGTCGTTTGCCCCAATCGAGAACCGGGATGCTGACACCCAGTTGAAAACGTTGGCTTCGTTCGGGATCGTTGTAAACATCAGCAAAATCCTCAGCCGATTGGTTCAAACCGTATAACGCATAAATACTGGTATTGAAACCGGTTTCTGATTTTGCTTTGGCAACTTTTTCATCTTCTTCCAGCAACTGTTGCAAATGCGAGATCATATCCGGGTTATTTTGGATGGCCTGCCCCACCGCTTCATCAGCTTTAACCCGCAAATCAGGAATTTTTTCAGGAACAATGCAATTAATCTGAGTTGTTTTATCAATCGCCAGAAACGAATTCAGGCCCGACTGTGAGCGTTGCAGTACCGAATGGGCTTTGGTCAGGTCCTGCTTCGCACGCAGCAGGTTCAGTTCAAGACTCAGAAGTTCGTCCTGAGTAACCGTTCCCACCTGAAAACGGCCCTTCCCTATTTTATATAGCGTATCGGCACTGGCCAGGTTAGTTTCTGCAATCTTCAACTGTATCTGTGCCGAAACCAAATCAAAAAATTTATCGGCCGTGTTGATTGACAAAACTTCTTTCGACTGGATCAGCTCCTTTTTTGCCATTTCAAACTTCAAAGGTTCAATTTTTGCTTTCCAGCGCATTGAGTTGTATCCGTTTAATTGCTGCGAAAAACCAATACTGACAGGACTTGCCTGATAAGAAGTGTTTTTTTCACCATTCAGGTTTTTTATCATTTCAACAGCCGAATTCAGGAATATAGTACCTCCCGTTAAACCCACCTTTTGGCTTAACGATAACGACAAATCGGAATTGAGATATTCCCGAAGTACAAACTCTTCCTCGTTGGTCTGGAAATTATACTCTTTGCGGCGGTAACGGTTAAAATCAAGCGGGTTTGTACTCAAAGTAAGAGACGGCAGCCGGTCGGCTTTAAAGTAGCGGTATTCCCAATAACTTGCCAAATACATGTTTTCGTTGCGAAAAGCCTGCAACGATTTTTCGGAAGCGATGCCAACAACATCGTCAAGGGTAAGCGAAAGCACCTGTTCCTGTGCTTTACCACTCAATACGAGAAGGGTTAACAGGAAAAAACTGATATATATATATTTCATAATTCAATGGGTGTTCATGATTAATGACGTAGTGATTCAACCGGATCTTTTTCGGCTGCCTGTTTGGCGGGCATATATCCAAATACAATACCTACCAGGGCCGAAACACCAAAGGCTATAAAAATGCTGAATACCGAAATGATGGTTTTTATATCGAACACTGCGGTAATGATTTTTGACAGAGCCATTCCCAGCAGAATGCCAATCAGTCCGCCGGAAATACTGATCATGATCGACTCGGAAAGGAACTGGGCTATAATATCTTTACGCGAAGCGCCGATAGCTTGCCGAACCCCAATCTCCTGGATTCGTTCCAAGACAGAAGCAAGCATGATGTTCATGATCCCGATACCACCAACAATCAGCGAAATACCGGCAATCGCTCCCAATACAATGTTGAAAATATTTTTGGTACGCTGCTGCTGTTTCAACAGTAATTCGGGGATTGTTACCTCAAAATCGTACAACTCGGCATGCCTGCGATATAACATCCGTTTAATGAATGTTGCGGTTGAGCTCAGTTGCTCGGTTTCCTTCACCTGTACAATTATTTTACTCAACTGGTTGATATCTTTATCTGTATCAAGGTTATCGCTGCTGTTGCTTTGCACTCCCCCGATAATGATGATATTTCCTCCGCTACCTTTTGAGTTGGCTTTTTCAACTTCATCAGCGCGTACCAGCGAGCGGTTCTTAAACCGCAGCAAAACCGTTTGCACCGGAACAAATATTTTATTGTCGGAACTGCTGATCCCCATTTCGTCGGAAGCAGAAGCTGTAAAATCGCGGCGTTCGGCAACACCAATAATTTTCAGCCAGATTTGTCCGCATTTGATGTACTTCCCGACCGGACTTTCCTGCTTGAAAAATGTACTTTTAATATTGTCGCCAATTACGCAAACGGGTTGTGCGTTTTTATCCTGTGTGTGGTCGAATACTTCTCCTTCCTGAAGATTAATATTGAACAGACTGAAATATTCAGGATCAACGCCTTCCAGTACAACCGGTTTGCTTTTACCGTCAATTACCGCAGAATAGTTGAACGAAACAACAGAGCTCATCTTGTCAACAGTCGGAAGAATTTCGCGGATAGCCTGTGCATCGAGCAAACTTAATCCCTTCGAAAATTTCTTTCCGCCAACTTTATCGTCACTATCATCGTTGCTTCCTGCTTCTGTATCAACAGAAACCGATGTCGGGGTAATAATGATATTGTTGACGCCGACCATTTTTATTTGTTCGAGGATTTCCTGTTCTGCTCCGTTCCCGATAGCCATCATGCTGATTACCGCTGCCACACCGAAGATGATCCCAAGGGCGGTGAGCATCGATTTCAGTTTATTGGCAAAAATGGCATCAATCCCGATAACTATATCATGAAAATATTTCTTGAAAATCATTGCTTTCCGTTTTTTACAGTTATCATTTCCTGATTGAAATTTGTCCCATCATGGCGGGATTTGCACCGGGAGGTAGTTGCGGTTTCTTTTGGTCGGCCTGAAAATTTTTCCGTGCCTCTTCTTCTTTGAGCTTCTGCTCTTCTTTTTCTTTTTTTATCTTTTCGTAGATATCAAGGCCTTCCATTTCCATTTTCTCTGCGCCTTCGGGTTCAAGCAGGCAAATTTCATCACCTTCTTTCAACCCCTCGGAAACCAGTACAAAATTTTCGTTGGCATCGCCCGGTTTTATAATTTGTTTGACCGGCTTATTGACCATGTAAACAAACTGAAGACTGTCGTTTTCGAAAACTGCATCCGACGGAATGAACAAGGTATCGGCAAAACTGGCGGCAAAAATTGTATTACTCGTTGTCATCGCTGGTTTCAGGTCTTTATCTTCACCAAAAACCTTGATTTTCACCTCAAATACTTTTGCATCGCTGTTGGGCATTGATTGCCCTATGTTGGCAATTGTAATCACTTCACCCGAGAGTTCTTTCTCCGGAAAAGCATCGATCCCAATTTTTACCTTTTGCCCTTTTTTTACTTTCGAAATATCAATTTCATTAATGAACGTTCGTGAAATCAGGTTGGTCATATCGGGAATTGTTGCAATTGTCGGATCCCATATCGATACTTTTGAACCGGTTTTAACTACCCCTCCGTATGGATATTTTTTATAGGTAACAATACCTGCTTTTGGGGAATATACATCCAGCTCATTATACAAAACTTCGAGTTCGGTGGCCCGGTCTTTAATTTGCCTGTAATTAATAAACTTACGGTTTACTTTGTTTTCTTCCTGCTGCTTTTTCAACTTGTACGACTGAACTTCCTGCTCGTGCTTTCGCTGAGCCTTGTCAAGATCCATCGCCGCCTTTTTCTGAATCGACGGAGATTCGTAAATTGATTCGTCAACCACGATCTTTTTTTCTTCCAGATCGAGCGAAGCATTGATAATAACGTCGCGCTGGTTACTCAGGGTCAGATTTGAATCCAGCTTGGCATCCTGCAACTCGGTGTAGGTTTTTTCCATTTCATCCTGGGCCAATTTTAATTGTTCTTCAACGGCTTTGTAATCGAGGGTGGCCACATAATCGCCCGAATCGACACGGGTGCCTTCGTCAACCAGATTGGTTATGGTCAGTTCGTAGATCCGCAAATTGCGGTCCTGTAATTTTTCAGGAGCTTTAATACTTGTTGAGTTTTCGGATTCCAGTTCGCCCGATGAGTAAACCATCATGTCGAAGGATCCTTTCTGAACTGTTGTAGTCAAAATCGTACCAGTATCTTTTTCAGCAGAAAAAATCAGGACAGAAATTAAGACTATTAATGCAATTCCCGAGAAAATGATAATCCGTTTTCTATTCATAGCTTTTTGTTGAGGAGTGTAGTTTATTGGTTAATTAAAATCAGTAACGAATTCAGCCAAGCAATATTACAAAGAATAAACTAAAAAATTAGTTAAACATTGTAAACAAATACAAATTTTACAAAAAATAATTATTGTGTCTTTTATTCGGATTTAATAATCTTCAATATTCATGCCAAGCCGAAAAAATCAACTTCTTCCAGGTAAATAAAATCCTTTCAAAAAAATGAAGCCTCCGATAAGCGTTTTCAGAAAAATAGTATATATTTGCGCCACATTTTAAAACACTGTTTATCAATTAAAATTAAAGCAAATGCCAGTAAAAATGAGATTGCAGCGACAAGGTCGCAAAAGATTTGCTTACTATCACATTGTGATAGCTGATAGCAGGGCACCACGGGATGGTAGGAATATTGAAAGGATTGGATCGTATAATCCAAATACAAATCCTGCTACTATTGATCTCGATTTTGATAAAGCTTTAAACTGGCTTAACAATGGCGCCCAACCAACCGACACCGTAAAGGCTATTTTGTCTTACAAAGGGGTGTTGTACAAAAAACATCTTCTTGGAGGTGTTACCAAAGGTGCATTCAACGAAGAAGAAGCTGAACGTCGTTTCCAGGCTTGGCAGACTGAAAAAGATGCAAAAATCCAGGCGAAAAAAGATCGTTTGGGTAATGAATCGGAGTCTGACAAGAAGAACAGACTGGCAGCAGAAGCAAAAGTTAATGCTGACCGCTTAGCAGCAATTGCTAAGAAAAATGCAGAATTGGCCGCAGCGGCAAGAGCTGCATCTGCTCCGGCTCCAGCTCCGGCAGTAGAAGAAGCAACAGAAACCGAAGCTCCGGCAGAAGAAACTTCTGAAGCTTAATTGCCAATGGTTGGGAATCTGTTTTGAACATTATTATAAAAACAGATACGATAAAGAGGTTGTCCCCGAAAGGGTTCAGCCTCTTTCTTTTGGTACCTGATTTCAGAATGCAAATAAAAAAAGGAAAGACTATCATCTTCCCTCTTTTCCGGTGGTGCCACTCGGCCCCGGAATAAAATCCTGAATTATGCTGTTCCAGCCTTTGCTGTACGTTACAGGTCTCGCCAATGTAAAACCAGTCTCGGGAAGGGCTGTAAATAATGTAAACATAGTGTGGCATAGATAGTTGAATTAATCAAATAAAAAAGAGGAAAGATAATTATCTTTCCTCTTTTCCGGTGGTGCCACTCGGGATCGAACCAAGGACACATGGATTTTCAGTCCATTGCTCTACCAACTGAGCTATGGCACCGGTTGATTTTGCGGTGGCAAATATATATCAAAAATCTGAACTACAAAAAATTTTTTACCCGCGTTCTCATTTTTTTGTTTAACCAATTGTTTAAACGGAACTTACCGGAGAATTATTTTTTGCTCTTTTCCCGATTTCCCGTAATTTCTCGTTAAGGTTTTCTACTTTTGCAATCCAATTTTTTATCTTATTGCATGCAGTTAAACTATCATACATTAAAAAATGGCATTCGCCTGGTACATCAGCAGGTGGTTTCCCCGGTTGCTTATTTCGGGGTAATTCTGAATACCGGGTCGCGCGACGAAGAAAAAGACGAGCAGGGAATTGCGCATTTCATTGAACATGTCATTTTTAAAGGTACTAAAAACCGGAAAGCCTATCATATTATCAGCCGGATTGAAGATGTTGGCGGAGAACTGAATGCCTATACCACCAAAGAAGAAACTGCTGTATACGCTACCCTTCTGAATGAAGATTACGAACGTTCGATGGAACTGATAAGCGATATCCTGACCAACAGCACTTTTCCGGAAAAGGAATTGGAAAAGGAAAAAGAGGTGGTGATCGAAGAAATAAATTCGTACAAAGACAGCCCTTCGGAACTTATTTTTGATGAGTTTGAAGAAGTGCTTTTCGACGGGCATCCCATTGCACGGAATATATTGGGCACCCCGGCAAATGTAAAAAAGTTCAGCCGTAAAAATATTTTTGATTTCATCGCCCGGAATTATCATACCGACCAAATAGTGCTTAGTTCGGTAGGCAGTTTGCCTTTCGAAAAAATAATCCGGTATGCGGAAAAATATTTCGGTCCGATTCCTGAGAAAAGAAGGACCACCAAAAGAGAAGGATTTTACAATTACCAGGCCTCCGAACGAATTGTACAAAAAGACACTTTTCAGGCGCACTGCATTGTCGGGAACATTGCTTACGACCATCAGCACCCGCGTCGCATCGGCATGGTACTGCTCAACAATATTTTGGGTGGCCAGTCAATGAATTCACGGCTTAACCTGTCGTTACGCGAACGCAACGGGCTGGCATATAATATCGAATCGAACTATACAGCGTATTCCGACACGGGGGAGTTCAGCATCTATTTCGGCACCGACAAGGAAAATCTTGACCGGGCAATCAATCTGATACAAAAAGAACTTCAACAGTTAAAAATCAAAGAACTGGGCTCGTTGCAACTCAGCAAAGCGAAAAAGCAACTGATCGGACAACTGGCCATTTCGAGTGAAAACCGCGAAGACCTGATGCTTTCCATCGGGAAAAGTTATTTACTGTACGATAAAGTGGATAGTATGAAACAGGTGTACCGGAAAATCGACCAGCTTACCAGCAGGGAAATTCTTGAAATTTCCAATGAAATTCTTGACCAATCGAAAACCAGTATTCTAATTTACAAATAGTATGACCGGATCGCCCGAACTGGGAAAATATATACTCGACCACATTTCTGCGGAAGAAGATTTCCTGACGGAACTTGACCGCGAAACGAACCTTAATATTCTTGGTGCGAGAATGCTTTCGGGACATCTTCAGGGAAAAATACTAAGTATGCTGAGTTCGATGATTACCCCCATGAACATATTGGAAATAGGCACTTTCACCGGTTATTCGGCTATTTGTCTCGCACAGGGGCTGAAGCCCGGAGGCCATCTGCACACTTTCGAGGTAAACGATGAACTGGAACATATCGCCGGAAAATATTTCAGAAAAGCCGGTTTAAACGACGTAATTATCCAACATGCAGGCGATGCACTTCATCTGGTACCCGGCATGGATTTGCAGTTTGAACTGGTATTCATTGACGGCGACAAACGCGAATACCCGGCTTATTACGAAATGGCGTTCGGCAAAGTGCCGGTTGGCGGTTATATTATTGCTGACAATACATTGTGGAACGGCAAAATACTTGAAGAACCGGAGCCAAATGACGAGCAGACAAAAGGAATTCTCGCCTTCAACGAGATGGTGAAAAACGACCACCGGGTCGAAAAAGTAATTCTTCCCATCCGCGACGGAATGACCATCATCCGGAAGACTTCAGAATAGCAATAAATTAGCAGACTCAATCCGATAAAAACAAATTCGGATATACTGATTCAAAATGAGAAAATAATGGAATACATTGATTTTGACAATTGGAAAAGAAAAGAACATTTCTTGTTTTTTCACAGGATGGATTATCCGCAGTACAACATCTGCATGAACATTGATGTTTCCCGTTTCCTGAATTTCACGAGAGATAAAAATCTATCGTTCTATTATGCAATGATTTATGCAGTTACAAATATTGCTAATCGCATTGACGATTTTAAATATCGAATCAGGGATGGCAAAGTTGTGCTGCATGATAAGATACATCCTTCTTTTACAGATATGAATGAGGAAGAAAAGGACAATTTATTCAAATTGGTCACCCTGGATTTGAAGGATAACATTTTTGAATTTGAAAAATCTGCAAAAGAAGCATCAAAGAACCAAAGTGATTATTTCGAGCTGGGTAAACTAATTGGCAGAGATGATCTGATTTATATCACATGCATACCATGGATTTCCTTTACTCATATTTCGCATACGATAACATTAAACAGGAATGATTCTGTTCCAAGAATCTCGTGGGGGAAATATTTTAAGGAAGGAGAAAAGGTTTTATTACCTTTTTCTGTTCAGGTAAACCATGCACTTCTGGATGGATTTCACATTGGAAAATACATCGAAATGTTACAGGAATATTTGGATGGAATTAAATAACAAACGATCACAACGAATATCTACCCAATAAGAATAGCAGAAGGTTCACATACTTCTTGTTACGCATCGGATAAATGCGTTGAAGATCACTTGTTGTAGTATGATCTTTATTCAGGCAATCAGCAACTCTTAAATTTCGATTTCATTAACTTTTTATTTTTTATCATTTTTCTTGCAAATATAAAATCATTGTCTATTTTTGCAGTGTACTAGATCACTATAACAGTAAACAATTAAACAATGATGATTGAAATCAAGAACCTAAAATTTCGGTACGAGAAACAGCCAGACCTTTTTACCGGCCTGACGCTTTCCGAAAAAGCAGGGAGTATTGTCGGGCTTCTGGGCAAAAACGGAGCCGGCAAATCGACCCTGCTCAAACTGATCACAGGCCTCCTGGCTGCTCCTGATGGAACCCTTACCATCATGGGTGAAACACCCATCAAACGGCATCCTGCTTTTTTGGAAGAAGTTTACTTCATTCCTGAAGAATACGATTTACCTCCGGTGAAAATTAGTGAGTTTGTAAAAGCAAACGCCTTGTTTTATCCTCGTTTCGATCGTGAAAAATTGAGAAAAATACTGACCGACTTCGAGTTAAACGCAAATAGTCGTCTTTCGAAACTGTCGTACGGACAGCGGAAAAAGTTTCTGATTGCTTTTGCGCTCTCAACCAACTGCAAGCTGCTGGTGCTCGACGAGCCAACCAACGGCCTGGACATTCCATCAAAATCGGTTTTCCGAAGAGTAGTAGCCAGTTCACTGGGCGAAGATCAACTTGTTATCATCTCCACGCACCAGGTAAAAGATGTGGAAAACCTGATTGACAAAATTCTCGTGATCGACCAGGGACAAATTATTTTCAGCCAGAATTTGTGGGATATCTCTGGAAAATATGCTTTTGCAACTGTTCCCTATCTGGAAAAGACAAATTGCCTGTACCACGAAGTAGCCCCGGGCGGATTTAAAATCATAAAACCCGCGGAGAAAAGCCGTACGGAAGTAGATATCGAGTTGTTGTTCAATGCAGCCATTAACGGAGTTAAACTTAATTAAGCCTCAAGCCATGAAGACAAATCAACTATTCAGTTTAAAACGTTTTTGCAACTATACTACCAGCAGTTTGATCTTGCGGTATCGTCAAATATTACTGATGATCGGGGCCGCTTCTGCCGGGCTTCTATTATCCTTGTTCTTTTTTATGAGCATAAATGATAACTGGAATAATGAGTGGGTTCCATTTTCCATTTTTTCCGTATCCGCTGCCAGTTTATTATATATTGGATCAGCTTTCCCGGCCCTGCGCTCCAGGGAAAAAACAATCAACTTTTTGATGATCCCGGCTTCTCCGTTTGAGAAGTTTCTGTATGAATTCATCGAACGGATTGTTCTTTTCTGTGTCCTTTTCCCCATTCTTCTCTATCTGTTTGGAAACCTTGCATTGGGAATAGTTCATGAAATCAAACAATCAATAGGTGACAACTTTCCTTCGGAATATTTATCATACCAAAAAATATTTAAAGATGTAGTGCCTGCCGACGCAGTGAGTATAATTGTATTGGGTGTATTGGCGGCCTTTTCCATTGCCTTTGCAGGGACAATAGTTTTCCGAAAGCTTCCGTTAATAAAAACAATCATTTTTGTTGGCGTCGTATTTCTCGTGGTTGTGGGATATTGCATCCTGATTTTTGAAGAGATGAAACTTAATTTTCCGTGGATAGAACCGTTCTTCAGAGGTAAGAGCAAAGCGGAAGTGTTTTCTCTATTTGCTGTCCTACTGCTGATTTTTAACCTGATAATCCTGAGCTATGCCTTCTTCAAACTTAAAGAAAAGGAGGTGTCGTAATGGAATTCAAAGATTCAAAAGGAATTTTTCAGCAAATTGCCGACAACATCTGCGAAAAAATTATTTCGGGGGAATACCCGGTCTTCAGTAAAATTCCATCTGTGCGCGAACAAGCCGCCGTGATGGGAGTAAACCACAATACCATCATGCGTACGTATATGGAACTACAACGCGAAAATATCATCAACAACCAACGGGGCATTGGCTATTTTGTTACTGAAGAAGCCCCGCAGCGAATTGTCCAGCTTCGGAAAGAAGAGTTTTTCAGGCACGAAATGCCAGAATTTATCCGGCAGGTAAAATTGCTGAACCTGTCGCAGGAAGAGTTAAAACCATTGTTCGACCAATTAAATAAACAGCCATGAAAATAAGCCGAATTATATTTATTTCCTTTTTTAGTGTTTTCACACTTTTTATGCTTTCGCTGACCATTCAGACGGAAGACCGTGGAAAAAAAATGTTTGACGAAATGAAACAGGAAAAGATTGCGCTACCTGCTTTTTCTCATCTGGTTATTAAAGACAGATGTAACGTGCAGTTACAATACAGCCCTGCTGACACATTGAAAATTGGCTATTTTCGAGGCTTAATTCTTGAAAAGCCAATTTATACTGTTGTCGGTGACACATTGATTATTGAACCATTCCCGGAGCAAAATGGATTTTACACAAACCTGTCATGCAGCAACTTAAAATCGATCAGTATAGCTCATGCCCGATTGGATATTTCGGATTATAAATGTTTCAAACTGAAAATTGATGAGATGGCTAGCACTATTTATATGAATTCCTCTTCCTCTCTCGATACATTAATCATGCACTGCATTGATTCGAACTATCGGATAGACACAAAAGGATTAAAATCAGTTCAGGTTTTACTGAAAAAATCGAGAGGTGAATTTTATGGCGGGATGATCGAAGAGATGAAAGCCGAATTGCTTGACACCTCCCAGCTTTCAACGAACAAAGTGCTTCTTACCAGCATCAAAGCAGACGAATCGAGCCGCTATTTTTCACGATAAATTCAATATCTATTAATACAACAAAGCCCGGATTAATTACTGATCCGGGCTTTGTTGTATCTTACAAAAGACAAAAGCGCCACAGTATTACTGCAACGCTTTTCCGTGAGCGAGAAACGGGACTCGAACCCGCGACCCCGACCTTGGCAAGGTCGTGCTCTACCAACTGAGCTATTCTCGCATTACAAGTACCCGGGGCGGGACTTGAACCCGCACGATCATAATGATCATTGGATTTTAAGTCCAACGTGTCTACCATTCCACCACCCGGGCATCAATGTTTTTCTGAACCTAAAAAACGAGAGACTCCGATTTTTAAAGAACGATGAGCGAGAAACGGGACTCGAACCCGCGACCCCGACCTTGGCAAGGTCGTGCTCTACCAACTGAGCTATTCTCGCAATCTTTACATGAACCTTGCTGCACCCGTTTCCGAAAACAGCGATGCAAATATAGAATATTTTTTTCTTACGCAAAAAGATTTTATGCTTTTCGCAATGGCCTGCTTTTTATTTGCAAATAGCATTGAAAAACCGGGTTCATCCTTGTTCCCGGTTTAAATTTCAACAAACGATTCAGTAATATTGACATAAAAAAAGACCGTCTTTTGCCTCTGTTCAGATCAATTATTTGCCAGCTATATTACGCATGAAATACCAGCAGCGGTATTTCGGTATGAAACAGCATTTCCTTTGCAATACTTGGATTAAAAATCCGGGTAATCATGTTTCGTTTGTGAGTTGTCAGCGAAAGAATGTCGATTTCATGCTTTTTAATGTAGGTTTCCAGTTTTTGAAGAAGGTCTTTGCCTTGCAGGTAAACACACTCCAGATCAGTGTGCATGTGCCTGCGTTTCAATACTTCGCGCATTCCTTCCAGCTTGGCAAGATCCCAGGTAACTTCATCGCTTTGTCCAACGTGTAGGCAATATACTTTTGTTTGAAACGGGCGTAACAACGACATCAGTTTATCGACGGCAACAAAATCTTTTTCATCAAAATTAGTGGCGTACACAACTTTCTTCAGGCTGTCGAACCGAAACCGTTTCATTTTCTCGGGGATTGTCAGTACCGGTACTTTGGCCCGGGCAATAATATCCGCAGTTAGGGTTCCCATTAAATCATCGTGAATGGTATGCCTGCCTTTGCTGGCCATCACAATCAAACGTGGCGGATGTTCTTCTGTGTAGGTCAGAATATCATCTTCTTCACGCCCCATTCTCATGATAAATTCCATTTCTATATCTTTCCATTTCTCCTGCCCTATTTCTGCAACCAATTCATTCAGGAAAACCTTGTACTTTTCCTGCGATTCCTTTTCCCGGCTTTCTGACTGGACAAAAAGACCTGAATCGTAACTGATAAAATCGGTGTAGGGAAGAGTGTAATATTCAGGCTGCGGAATCACATGATATAAAACCAGTTTTGAACTTAGCTTATGGGCAATTTCGAAAGCGGCAATGGCTGCCTTCATCGAAAACTCAGAGAAATCAATGGGTGTAAGTATGGAATTCTCATATTGCCGGGCGATGACTTCAACCTTCCCCAGCATCCGGTTCAGAATAGGTAAAGCTTTTTTTACCTTACTTTCTGCAATGCGTACCTTCACTCCGCTCGCCACTGCCCCCTGTATCAGGTTAATATTTTCGAGGTAGCATTCAATTCCTTCAGCTTCCATTAACTCACGCAGAATTTCAGCTTTGGAATACGGTAACAAGGCAATGGTTGTTAGTTTGTCTTCCATGGCTTTTAGTTTTTAAATTTATTATGAACGAAAAGTTTTTACTCTGTTTTTCGTATTTATACGTCAATAGGTTACTGAATAACTATGATTATTTTTTCTGAAATTACAAATCCGAAGAATAAGAATAACCGGTCATAATCAACCATCTGGAAATACCATCAACAATTTAGTCATTCAAATACTAAATTCTGACAAACAACGCCTGCTTGCAAATCTCATTTTTTTACCTTTGCTGCAAACTTTTCAAACTATGGCGAGATTTAAACGAATTCTTTTAAAACTTAGCGGCGAATCGCTGATGGGCGCACAACAGCACGGCATCGACGAACAACGGCTGGCCGACTACGCCGAACAAATCAGGGAAGCTGTTGAAATGGGCGTACAGGTAGGCATTGTTATTGGCGGGGGAAATATTTTCCGCGGTCTCAGTGGCGCAGCCAAAGGGTTCGACCGGGTGAAAGGCGACCAGATGGGAATGCTGGCTACCGTGATCAATAGTTTGGCCCTGAATTCAACGCTCACCGCGGTTGGTGTAAAATCAAGAGTTCTGACTGCTATCCGCATGGAACCGGTTGGCGAATTTTATTCGAAAGACAAAGCCATTGAAACGCTCGAACGCGGCGAAGTTGCCATCTTTTCAGCCGGAACGGGAAACCCATATTTTACTACCGACACCGGATCGTCGTTGCGCGGAATTGAAATTGAGGCCGACGTGATGCTGAAAGGCACCAGGGTCGATGGAATTTATACGGCCGACCCGGAAAAGGACCCGGCAGCCACTAAATTTGACGAAATTACTTTTGATGAAATCTATAACCGGGGACTGAAGATAATGGATTTGACCGCTACAACCATGTGCAAGGAAAACAAACTGCCCATCGTTGTTTTCAATATGGATGTGAAAGGAAACCTGAAAAAATTGCTTTCAGGCGAACAAATTGGAACGTTGGTAAGGCCCTGAATATTTTTTTAGCATTTAGAAAAATTTAAAAGTTTAGATTTTTTAGTATTATTTAAATTTTTCTCTATATTTGCCGACAGCACTTTTAATTTACTGAAAGAGGTTTATTATTTATGCAAGAAGAGGTAGATTTAGTTTTGGATATGTGTAAGGACGCGATGGAACATGCCATTGCACATTTAGAAAAGGAATTGGCACATATCCGGGCAGGAAAAGCTTCTCCGCGAATGTTGGACAGTGTTACGGTTGATTATTATGGCAGCATGGTTCCTCTGGCTCAGGTTTCCAATGTGAATACACCTGATGCACGAACCATTGCCATTCAGCCTTGGGAGAAAAAAATGATCCCGATAATTGAAAAGGCGATCATGGCTGCGAACCTTGGGTTTAATCCCGATAACAATGGAGAAATTATTCGCATAAATATTCCTCCTTTGACTGAAGAACGGAGACGCGATATGGTCAAGCTGGTAAATAAAGAAGGGGAAAATGCAAAAATAAGTATCCGGAGTGCGAGAAAAGATTCGAATGAAAGTTTGAAGAAATTGCAAAAAGAAGGTTTATCGGAAGACCTGGAAAAAGATGCTGAAGATGAAGTGCAGGAAATGACCACCAAGTACAGCAAATTGGTCGACGATATGATGAAAGATAAGAATGACGAAATTTTAAAGATATAATTGTTTCTAGTTTTCTGTTTTCTGAACATTGTTTAATTGTTTTCATGGCTTTGAGGCAGCTTGTTGAAGCTGCCTTAATTTTTGCCTTAAATTTTAGTTTATGTTCAGTCAATTCGGATCAATTCGAGAATCAAACAGAATGCCTCAGGTCGTTTATTTCATTTATCAATTCCCCTAATCTCTCTTTCGAAACCGGATTTTTCCAGTTGCCATTTTCCTTCAGAAAAGACCCGACAATAAATACATCGGCAAATGGCCAGTACTTTTTAATATTTTCCGAAGTAATTCCCGAACCAATCAACAGCGGCAATGAAGTACTCTTTCGCGCTATCTGCACATCTTCGATCAACGCTTCGTCGCCAGTTGAACGGCCGGTAATAATAATTCCGTCGCTTCGGAAATATTCCGCTGTTTTCACCTGTTCCTCCAATGAAACATCAGCGGTTATCGCATGCGATGAATGTTTTTTCCGGATGTCGGTAAAAATTTTTATCTCTTCTGCTCCTATCATTTTCCGGTAGCGGAGCAATTCTCCGGCACAACTTTCAATCAGGCCTTCGTCTGCTACATGGGCGAAAACAAAACCTTCGGCACGAATAAAATTGAGTTGCGCGGCCTGTGCCACGGCTAGCGCTTCCTTGTTGGCCGCAGCCAGAATCTGGATACCCAGCGGCAAATTGGTTTGTCTCCTCAATTGGCATGCAACAGCCGTCATGGCTGCCGTAATTTCCGGGCCTACCTTGCTGTTCAGGTACGGAACATCGTGCATATTCTCGATCAGGATTGCATCTACCCCACCCTGTTCCAAAACAATAGCTTCCGTTAAGGCATTTTCGATGATTTCGCTAATCGATAAATTATTTGCAGGCGTTCCCGGCAGAGCCGCCACATGTATCATACCAACAATGGTTTTCCGTTCTGTTTGAAAATTGAAGTTTTCCATATTGCTTCTAAATTTAATGCTTTTATGCCAGATATAAACCGGTTGCCGATATGAAATATTCAGTATCGGATAGGTAGTTCCTTCAGTAAAAACTTGTCTGAATTTAAATCAGGCTTAAATTTTTGATTCTTCTTTCAGTGATTAACTTTGAATAGTTAACTTTAGGCTTCTGTATTTTATTATGAAAGAAAATGATCGGGTTGGTTGATTATCATACGCACACGGTTTTGTCGGACGGCAAAAATAATCATGAAGATATGGTATGGGCTGCTATTGACAAAGGACTCGACGAGATTGGCTTTTCCGACCATGTTTGCGTGAAACCGGTAAATTGGGCCATGAGCACTGTCGATCTTCCGGTTATGACCAACCAAATTATGGTAGTCAGAGAAAAATTTCAGGATAAAATTAAAATCCGTTCCGGCATAGAAATGGACTATTTCCCGGGGAAAGAAACAGAAATTAAAGAAATTATCAACTCGGTTCCACTCGATTATGTAATTGGTTCGGTTCATTTTATCGGTGACTGGAATTTCGATTCGGACCAATCGTTATACGGAAAATGGAGCAACGACAAATTGTATGAAATGTATTTTCGACTGGTACATCAGGCGGCAACTTCAGGATTATTCGATACCATCGGTCATTTGGACATTATCAAAAATTTTCAGGTATATCCGGAAAGTGATCTGAGTGATTTGTTTGAAGAAACAATTCGTATTTTGGCGAAGAACAACTTGGTTGTTGAACTGAACACCAGCGGAGCCGACCGTCCCTGCGGCGAATTTACACCCGGACGAATGTTGCTGGAGATTTGCTACAAGCACAATATTGAAGTTACTCTGGGGTCAGATGCCCATCAGCAATCGCAGGTGGCTCGGCATTATGAAACAGCCGTCGATCTGCTGAAAGAAATCGGTTATACCGAAATTGTGGCATTTGAAAACCGGCAACGGAAGAAAATAAGGATATAATTTACCAAATTCCAGAATTCAAATCCCAAATTCCAAAATAGTTTTCCGTGTTCAGCAGACAGAAAACAGCCAGCAGCGCCTGATAACAATTCAGCAATTAATTTCCCTCCAGCAATTTGAAAATTTCGTCCAGTCGTGGACTTAAAATAATTTCGGTACGTCGATTTTTCTGACGGTCTTCAGTCGTTTTTCCGGTGGCAAGCGGAACAAACTCTCCTCTACCTGCCGACGCAATTCGTTGCGGGTCAATATTTTTATTTTCAAGTAAAAGTTTAGTGACCGCTGTGGCACGCATAACGCTCAGATCCCAGTTATCTTTCACTTCGCCCGAACCATGCATGGGAACATCATCGGTGTGGCCTTCCACCATAATATTAATGTCCGGATTTTGGGCGAGCAGGTCCGACAGGTCTTTAAGCGCCTGCCTGCCTTTTTCATCTACTTTCCACTGAGCCGTTTTAAACAATAAACGCTCTTCCATCGACACATACACCTTGCCATTCCGCTCGTCAATCGAAAGGCCGTTGTTATTGAAGCCCGTCAGGGCACTGATCACCTTTTGCTTCAGTTGCTTCACCGCTTCATCTTTTTTATCGAGCGCTTCCTGGAGTTCTGACAGACGTTGGTTTTTACTTGCCAACTCAGATTCGGACTGACGCAATTTGTCTTCCCGTACCTGAATATCGGCTTGTGTATTTTGAAGCTTTTCCATCAAAATTGCAATTTCTTCGGAACTCCCGCTCTTCAATATTTCAAGCTGTTTTTCCAGTTCGGCATTGATCGATGCCAGTTGCTTACTGCTACGACGCAACGATCCTAATTCTTCATTCCCGGTATGCCATTTTTGCTGAATATCTTCAAATTCTTTTTGCAGTTTATCGAAACTTCCTTGTAATTCAGTTGTTTTCACCAGCAACTCCTGATTTTTTTCTTTCAGTAAACGGTTTTCGTCTTCACAGTTTTGCAGATTCTTCGTTACCTCATTAAATTGTTTGGACGAAACACAGGAAGTAAAAAACAGGATGGACAGTAAATAAAAAAGTGTTTTTCTCCTGGCCTGCATAATTTTTCAATAAATATAAAGTTTTGCATTTTGAGATCAAAGGAACATATAGGTAAACGACCGATTTTTACAGATGATTGTTGACCTTACCGAATACAATAAATAGTATATTTGAATTTATTTTTCGATGGTTGATGGAAGAAAAAAAGGGAAAGCTTTTTGATGAAATTACATATCCTTCTGATTTACGGAAACTTGATGTAAATGATCTGCCCGAAGTTTGTGAAAGCCTCCGGCAGTTTATTATTGATGAGCTTTCGAATAATCCGGGACATTTCGGCGCCAGCCTGGGAGTGGTTGAACTTACTGTTGCCCTGCATTATGCCTACAATACACCGTATGATTTGCTGGTTTGGGACGTCGGACACCAGGCTTACGGGCATAAAATAATTACCGGGCGCAAAGACCGTTTTCATACCAACAGAAAGTACAAAGGAATTAGCGGCTTCCCGAAACCTTCGGAAAGCGAATACGATACCTTTGGGGTGGGACATTCGAGTACTTCTATTTCAGCCGCACTCGGAATGGCCGTTGCTTCGAAACTGAAAGGAGAAAAAGACCGCAAAATTGTTGCCGTAATCGGAGATGGGTCGATGACCGGCGGACTGGCTTTCGAGGGATTGAATAATGCGGCTGTCAACAAATCAGACCTGCTGGTTATTCTGAATGACAACAACATGGCCATCGACCCGAATGTGGGCGGCCTGAGCAATTATTTGCTGAATATTTCACGTTCGCAAACTTACAACAAGCTGAAACGCGAAATCTGGGATGGGCTGGGCAAACTGAACGGATTGGGACCACGTGCCCGCCGGATTGTCCAGAAAATGGATAATGCCCTGAAAAATATGCTGCTCAAACAATCCAACTTTTTTGAGGGAATGGGATTGCGCTACTTTGGTCCGGTTGACGGGCACGATGTAGTTTATCTTTCGAAAGTACTGACGAGTTTGCGCGATATTCCGGGACCAAAATTATTGCACGTTATAACGAAAAAAGGGAAAGGATTCCTTCAGGCAGAAATCAACCAGACACAGTTTCATGCGCCGGGAAAATTTAATAAAAAAACCGGCGAACTGCTCGATTGCGGATGTGTGATCGACAAACCACCCAAATTTCAGAGTGTATTTGGTGAAACACTGGCTGAACTGGCGCTGCAAAACGACCGGATCGTAGGGATTACACCAGCCATGCCATCAGGTTGCTCAATGAACATCATGATGGAAAAAATGCCGGAGCGGGTTTTCGATGTGGGCATTGCCGAGCAGCATGCTGTGACTTTTTCGGCAGGTCTTGCCCAGCAGGGTATGTTGCCTTTTTGCAATATTTATTCAACATTCATGCAGCGGGCCTACGATCAGGTGATTCATGATGTCGCCACTCAAAATTTAAACGTTGTATTTTGTCTCGACCGCGGTGGCCTTGTTGGAGCCGACGGAGCCACTCATCACGGGGTTTTCGATCTGGCATATATGCGTAACATTCCCAATATGATTGTTTCGGCGCCAATGGATGAAAGGGAGCTCCGGAACCTGATGTTTACTGCACAAAAAAAGAACTATGGCCCGTTTTCGATCCGTTATCCAAGAGGTTGTGGCAGTTTGGTAAACTGGCGAACCCCAATGGAAGAAATTGAAATTGGAAAAGGCCGGAAACTAAATGATGGCGACCAACTGACCATACTCACCATTGGAACGATGGGGGTACATGCCCGGCGGGCCGTAAAAAAACTGAGTCGTGAAGAAATTAGTATTGCCCATTACGACCTGCGTTTTGTAAAACCCATTGATGAGGAATTGCTGCACGAAGTATTCCGTAAATTCACAAAAGTAATTACCGTTGAAGATGGAGTCGTGCAAGGTGGTTTTGGCAGTGCTGTATTAGAATTCATGAGTAAAAACCACTACCATGCAGAATTGACCATGATGGGAGTTCCCGACCGATTCATCGAACATGGCACAATTGAAGAATTGCAGCGGGAGTGTGGCTACGATTTTAAAGGCATCTATAAAAAAGTGAAAGAACTTTTATCCTGATGCACGATAATTTTTTCTGAATTGGTTCGTTTGACAGTCAGAACACACCATAAAATCCGGAATTTTGGAATTCTATTATAAAAAACGACGCTGGAAAATCTTTCTCCTGATCGGGGCCATCCTGATCGGCATCGGATCATCGGTCTATACCAACTGGCTGATAAAACAAATGGCCGCCGAAGAACGCAAAAATGTGGAACTATGGGCAGAGGCTACAAAGAAACTGGCAGAGATGGACGACAGCGAACTGACCGATATTACTTTTCTCACCAGCGTTTTAACCCGTAATGAAACCATTCCGATTATTGTTACCGACAGTACCGATAAAATTAGAGAAGTACGAAATATTCATTCTCCGAAAGACAGAGAGGAACTATTTCAGCAAAAGGAATTGAAAAAAATGAAGGCCCAGCACGAGCCGATCAAAATCATCCTTTCTGAAACTGAAACGCATTACCTCTACTATCGCGATTCCTACTTACTGCGTAACCTTCGTTATTTTCCACTGGTACAATTGGCTGTGATTTTTCTGTTTATTACAGTTTCCTATCTGGCTTTCAGTTCCTCGCGAAAAGCCGAGCAAAACCAGGTATGGGTAGGTATGTCGAAAGAAACGGCCCATCAGTTGGGAACCCCCATTTCGTCGTTAATGGCTTGGGTCGAACTGCTAAAGCTGAAGGATGTTGACCAGAAGTTGATCGATGAATTTGAAAAAGACACCCAGCGCCTCGGAAAAATTGCCGAACGTTTTTCAAAAATTGGATCAGCGCCCGAATTGGTGACTACCAATGTATGCGAGGTTATTGAATCAACAGTGGGTTATTTGAAAAACCGGACTTCAGGCAAAGTAAAGTTTTTTATTAACTATGAAACAGAAGATGCCTGTTTTGCCCGGTTGAATGCTCCCCTGTTTAGCTGGGTGATCGAAAATCTTTGCAAAAATGCTGTTGATGCCATTGAGAAAGAAGGCAGCATCGTTATTTCAATGTATTTAAAGTCCAAACACATTAATATTGATGTGAGCGATACCGGCAAAGGCATTCCAAAAAGTCAGTTCAAAACTATTTTTGAACCTGGTTTTACAACAAAGAAACGGGGCTGGGGACTTGGACTTTCGCTGGCCAAACGGATTGTTGAAAATTATCACAACGGCAAAATATTCATCAAACACTCTGAATTAGGCAAGGGAACCACCTTCCGGATCATCCTCAACCGCTGATTTTCATGAACCCTGATACTGCAAGTCAAACTATTGATTTATAAATAAATATTCCCAATGGAAAATTTCCGAAGATTATCTGTTTAAAAAAATCAATATTTTTTCCCCGTTATCAGATTTTTTATACTTTTGCAAAACTTTTTTCAGGCAATGAGCAAAATGTCTCGTTATAACATTGCATTTAAAGGACTTTCGCAAGGCAAGCACGAGTTTCTTTATGAGCTGGACAAAAGCTTCTTTGGGGCATTTGAAAACAGCATTGTTGAAGACGGGCAGGTTTCAGTAAATATTGTTCTGGAAAAACAGAGTGCGTTACTGGTTCTTTGGTTTTATATTGACGGAACGGTTAACATTCAGTGCGACAGGTGCCTGGAATTGTTCGACCAGCCCATTAGCGGTAAAAACCGCATCATTGTTAAGTTCGGAGAAGAAAATCTCGATGACGGCGACGATGTAATTTGGGTGAGCGTAAACGATTACCAGTTAAATGTGGCACAACTAATGTACGAGTTTGTTAGTCTTGCACTTCCGATCAGGCATGTACACCCGGATAATGAAAATGGGAAAAGTGTCTGTGACCCGGAGATGATTGACAAACTGAACAATCTTAATGTAAGCAAAAACGACGAAGAGGATATTACCGATTCGCGTTGGGACGGTTTGAAAAAATTATTAGATAACGAATAAAGATTTTTAGAAATGGCACATCCAAAGCACAAAATTTCAAAGACGAGAAGGGACAAAAGACGGACCCATGATAAAGCAATCCCAGCAACTCTTGCATCGTGTTCAAATTGCGGCGCAACCGTTAAATATCATACAGTTTGTCCGGAGTGTGGCTATTACAGAGGTAAATTAGCTATCGAAAAAGACATTACCGTTTAATTACGACCGTATACGATCAGAAGAATGAACCTTCTGATCTTTTTTATTCGTATGTTTACTTTTTGAACAATCTAATTGATTGTTTTAAAACGAGTTAGGCGTGGTTTTTATGCCTAATTTTTTTTGCCATTCAGTTTTTTCATCCTATATTTCGCGCCATTTTTACAAATAATCAGCAAATAGATTATCATCTCTTTTCATTGAATTGAATGTTAGTCTGACTTTTATTAAAAGAGAAATAGAAATTATGGAAAAAATACATGCTGCAATTACCGGTATCGGTGCCTTTTTACCTGAATACAGGTTGACCAATGATGAATTAAGCACCATGGTTGAAACTTCCGATGAATGGATCATGCAGCGCATCGGTATTAAAGAACGCCGGATTTATAAAGAACCAGGCAAGGCTACTTCCGACATGGGTACCGCAGCCGTAAAACAATTGCTCGAAAAAACAAACACGTTAGCCGAAGAGATTGATCTCTTGATTTGCGCTACTATTACTTCCGACCGGCTTTTACCTGCCACAGCCAATGTCATCAGCCGAAAAGCAGGTTTGAAAAATGCCTGGAGTTTTGACATCAATGCCGCCTGCTCCGGATTTGTATTTGCACTGACCACAGCTTCGCAGTTTGTGGAAAGCGGGCGCTACAAAAAAGTGATTGTTGTGGGAGCTGATATGATGTCGTCGATAACCAACTATTCCGACCGCACTACCTGCCCGCTGTTTGGCGACGGCGCTGCTGCGGTATTGCTGGAACCAACCACTGAAACTCTTGGGGTGATCGACCATATTAATTATACCGACGGGAAAGGGCGTCATTACCTGCACATGAAAGCAGGCGGCTCGAAACGACCGGCCAGCCATGAAACTATCGACAATCTGGAGCATTTCGTACATCAGGACGGACAAACTGTATTCAAATATGCTGTTTCGCGTATGGCTGATGTAGCCGTTGAAATAATGCAAAAGAATCAGATCAAAGCGGAAGAACTTGCCTGGCTGGTTCCCCATCAGGCCAATATGCGGATTATTGAGGCCGTTGCACGCCGCATGGATATTGATCGAGGAAAAGTAATGATTAACATCGAAAAGTACGGGAACACCACTGCTGCAACTATTCCGCTTTGCTTATATGATTACGAGAATCAGTTGAAAAAAGGAGACAATATCATCATGGCTGCATTCGGCGCCGGTTTTACCTGGGGTGCGGTGTACCTGAAATGGGCTTATTAGTCAATCGGGAAAAGGGGTTCCGAAGAATAAAATTTTAATCTGATATAGGAAGTTGTGTGTTCGCAACTTCCTGATCCCGAAGAAAACGTATTTCCTGATAATTTCTGCGGATATAATCTTTTTTTACAATCTGCTCACTAAAAATTGTTTCCGTTCGTTTACGTTTAAGCAATAGCTTTACTATATTTGATGACGGTTCAAAAAAATATATCAAAATGGCAAAAACATATAACGAAATTGATACAAAGGTGATCAACCTGATCGCGAAAGGAACGAAGATTACCGGAGACATAATTTCCGACGGCGATATTCGTATTGACGGTGAATTAAAAGGCAATATCCAATGCAAAGGCCGGCTTGTAGTAGGCGATTCAGGGCTTATCCAGGGTGAAATAAAATGCAACACCAGTGAGATTTCCGGCGAAATAAAAGGGAAGCTGACGGTTACCGAATTGCTTTCGTTAAAAGCCAGCTCCAAAGTCATTGGCGATATGTTTACCGGCAAACTGTCGATTGAACCGGGAGCAGTTTTTTCCGGTTCGTGCCAAATGGGTGGCAATCTAAAAACCAATGAAAACAAACCAACAGAAAAAGACTGATACCGGAATGAACAGCCTTTTGCGGTATTCGGGCCTCGGCTTCGAAATGCTGGCCATTATTGGTATGTTCATTTTTCTCGGAATTAAAATTGACGGGTGGCTGAACCTGAACCACGTCTTTACCATTATTCTTTCCATGCTTTCAGTATTTGCAGCATTGTTTTATGCCCTTCGGAAAATTAAATAACCCATGAATAACAGCTTTTTCAGCTTCTATAAAAAAAGCACCCTCGTAACCCTTGTACTATTCATCCTTGGATGGATCGTTTTTCGTTTTCTTCTAAAAGATTTTTACCATCCGTTTTTCCCTTTTTTACTTTTATTTTTCTATCTGCTGAGCCTGACAATTCAATATTTTCTTTACAAGATCATAAAAATGAGCATGTTGAATTTTTCGACCCGCTTTATGGCATTCACTATGTCGAAGATGTTGGTACTGCTGGTACTGGCGCTTGTTTATATTCTGCTAAACAAAGAAGATGCTATTGCGTTTATTGTTGTGTTCTTTTTGCTGTATGTAATTTATACGGCTGTTGAGATACACGACATCATGAAGCATACTGAAAAAAAATAAGGTTCAATTATTTGTAATTTCCCGGGGAGGAATAAAAAAAAATTTAAATTTGTAGATGCTCGCTTTTTAATAAAAAAACCATGCGAAAAATATTCAGAATCGTATTTGCCCTGCTGTTGTTATTTTCTGTCCAAAATACTTTTGCTGAAGAAAATCATGAACCGGCTCATGCTGCATCAAATGAGAAATTTAATGCCGGTAATTTTATTTTCGATCACATCAGCGACTCGCATTACTGGCATATTATTACCTGGAAAGGAAAGGATGTTGCATTGCCATTGCCGGTGATTCTCTACAGCTCAAATAGCGGGCTATCTGTTTTTATGTCCGGAAAATTTCACCACGGGCACAGCGATTATAAAAATTTCAGGCTGATGTTTGAAGGCGAAAATAAAGGAAAAATTATTGAACTCGGCACCGATGGTCATGCATTGGAAAGCCTTCCGCTTGATTTATCGATCACAAAAAATGTGGTAGCCATATTTTTTAGTCTTGCCATTATGCTCTGGGTATTTTTGTCGGTTGCAAAAGCCTATGTACGACGCAAAGGACAGGCGCCAACCGGCTTACAGAATTTCATCGAACCGGTTATTGTTTTCATTCGCGACGAAGTGGCACGCCCATCGATTGGAGAAAAAAAATACGAACGTTATCTGCCATACCTGCTGATGGTTTTCTTTTTCATATTACTGAATAATTTACTCGGACTGGTTCCCATCATCCCGGGAGGAGCAAACGTAACCGGAAACATTACCATTACCTTGTTTCTGGCGCTTTGCACGTTCCTGATCACCAACATCAGCGCAGGCAAAGACTACTGGAAACACATCATAAATACACCGGGCGTTCCGTGGTGGTTAAAAATTCCGCTGCCGATCATGCCTTTCGTCGAATTTTTAGGTGTGTTGACAAAACCATTTGCCCTGATGATCCGTTTGTTTGCGAACATCACTGCAGGACACATTATTGCACTGGCGTTTTTCAGCTTAATATTCTTTTTTGCTGAAATGAATGTTGCTGTAAGTTACGGAGTTTCGGTAGTTACGCTGGCATTTACCATTTTTATGACCTGCCTCGAATTGCTTGTTGCTTTTGTACAAGCGTTTGTGTTTACTCTGCTTTCGGCAGTGTTTATCGGGATGGCAATTGAAGAACATCATGCAGCAGAACATCATTAACAGATGATAAAAAATTAAGAAAGACAGGTGCTGTTATAAAGGCACAGGACGAATATAAATTTTAAATTTTAAGCTATGTTATCAGCAATTTTAACCGTACTGTTACAAGTTGCAACCGAGGCAGCCGATTTAGGCGCAGCTTACGGCATCGGCTCACTGGGCGCAGGTCTGGGCGCCGGATTAGCTGTAATTGGGGCCGGTTTGGGAATTGGTCGTATCGGAGGTTCAGCAATGGAAGCTGTTGCCCGTCAACCTGAAGCTTCAGGCGACATCCGTGCGAATATGATCCTTACTGCTGCATTTGTTGAAGGGGTTGCTCTCTTCGCTGTGGTAGTTTGCTTTCTTGTACTCGTACTTTGACAAAGAAAACCCCGGATGCTGCGGTTGGCCGCATCACGGGGTTTTTTATGAATTTCGGCACAATGAATACCCTAAATTTTGTTGTCTGAAATTTGGAACTTGAATTTTGTTATTTGGAACTTGAATTTTTTAAGATATGGAACTAGTAACCCCGGGGATAGGATTATTATTTTGGATGGCAATTTCGTTTACCATCGTTTTTTTAATCCTGAAAAAATTTGCATGGAAGCCCATCATCAATGCGCTGAAAGACAGGGAAGACTCAATTACTGAGGCTTTAAACTCAGCCCAAAAAGCCCGAAAAGATGTGGAAGGGTTGAAAGCTGATAATGAAAAAATTATTGCCGAAGCACGACGTGAAAAAGACCTGATCCTGAAAGAAGCCAGGGACATCAAGGAAAAGATTGTTGCCGAAGCGAAAACACAGGCCAATGCCGAAACTCAGAAAAGTATCGAAACAGCACGTCTGATCATTCAGAACGAAAAAACTGCCGCCATCAACGAAATCAAACAACAGGTAGCCGAATTGTCGGTTTCAATTGCTGAAAAAGTTCTTCAGAAAGAATTGAAAGACAAAAAAGAACAGGAAGCGTTGGTTGATAATCTTCTGAAAGACGTGAAACTACAATAGTCTATGGATCAAAGTAAAATAACTGTCAGGTACGCCAAAGCGCTGTTTGCACTGGCCAAAGAAAGAAATCAGGTTGAAGTTTTCAAAACCGACATCAGTACGGTGGTTTCGGTATTGCAGTCAAGCGTCGATTTCAATTTCCTTCTGGAAATCCCGGTTGTACCGACTTCACAAAAAATAAAAGCGATTCGTCTGATCTTTAAGGACAACATTGACGAAACAACCCTTCGCTTTTTGGAATTGATTGTGGAAAATAATCGGGAGCAACACATCCCCGGAATCTGCCGTAACTTCCTTGATCTGATCCGCAAGGAACAGGGTATAAAAACGGCTATTGTTACCAGTGCCAGTCCGCTCTCCCGCGAAACGGCGACGCGGCTAAAATCGTTGCTTGAAGCCAATTTCAAAACAAGCGTCGAGATGAGCGAAAAGGTAAACGAAAAACTTCTGGGCGGTTTTATCCTCCGGATCGACGATCAGCAATACGATGCAAGTATTGCTACCCAGTTGAAGAAAGTGAAAGAAACATTGATAAAAACAGAACTAAAATAAACGACGATAAAATTATTTAAACATGGCTGATATTAAACCTGCTGAAGTATCGAAAATACTGAAACAACAACTCGAAGGCTTTAAGTCGGAAGCCGAACTTGAAGAAGTTGGAATTGTTCTTCAGGTGGGAGACGGTATTGCACGTATTTACGGTTTGTCGAATGTCGAATCGAACGAGATGATTGAATTTGATTGTGGTGTGAAAGGAATCGTTCTGAACCTTGAAGAAGACAATGTTGGTGCTGTATTGCTTGGGCTTTCCGAAGAAATTAAAGAAGGCGATACCGTGAAAAGGTTGCGCCGTATTGCTTCGATTGAAGTGGGAGACGGGCTGCTTGGACGAGTAATTAATACCATCGGCGAACCTATCGACGGGAAAGGAGCTATTCAGGGCGAGAAATTTGAAATGCCGCTGGAACGGAAAGCGCCCGGCGTTATTTACCGCCAACCGGTGAACCAGCCATTACAAACCGGCATCAAAGCAGTTGATGCGATGATCCCGATCGGCCGCGGTCAGCGTGAGCTGATTATTGGCGACCGCCAAACCGGGAAAACTGCTGTGGCCATTGATACCATCATCAACCAGCGCGAAAATTTCGAGAATGGCGACCCGGTATATTGTATCTATGTAGCCGTTGGACAAAAAGGGTCAACAGTGGCCAACATTGCAGCCACACTTGAACGATATGGCGCAATGGAATACACGGTTATTGTTATGGCTACCGCTTCCGACCCGGCCGCCTTACAATTTTATGCACCGTATGCAGGCGCTACCATTGGCGAATTTTTCCGCGATACGGGGCGCCATGCATTGATCATATACGACGACTTGTCGAAACAGGCCGTTTCGTACCGCGAAGTATCGTTGCTGTTGCGCCGTCCTCCGGGCCGCGAAGCCTATCCGGGCGATGTTTTCTACCTGCACTCCCGCTTGCTCGAACGTGCTGCAAAAATTATCAATTCCGACGAAATTGCCGCTCAGATGAACGATCTTCCGGAGTGTTTGAAAAGTCGCGTAAAAGGCGGCGGTTCGCTGACCGCACTACCGATTATTGAAACACAGGCAGGCGACGTTTCAGCATATATCCCGACCAACGTTATTTCGATTACCGACGGACAGATTTTCCTCGAATCGAACCTGTTCAACTCCGGTGTGCGCCCGGCTATCAACGTGGGTATTTCGGTTTCACGTGTAGGCGGTAACGCACAGATAAAAGGGATGAAGAAAATTGCCGGTACCCTGAAACTCGACCAGGCCCAGTTCCGCGAACTCGAAGCTTTCTCGAAATTTGGGTCCGACCTCGATTCAGCCACAATGCGGGTACTCGACAAAGGGCGCAAAAACGTGGAAATACTGAAACAGGGACAATATGCACCCGTTAAAATCGAACATCAGATCGCCATTATTTATTGCGGAACCAAGGAATTGCTGCGCAATGTTCCGGTTTCGAAAGTAAAAGCTTTTGAAGCCGATTTTATTGAACTGATGGAAATGCAATATAAAGAAGCGCTGAATGAACTCCGTAAAGGAGTTTTGACAGATAAAGAAACCCGGGCAATAGAAAAAGCGGCTGCCGAAGTAGCCGAACGATATAAATAAGGATGTTTATAGAGCCGTTTGTCTCCTTTTGAACTTGTCACCCTGAACTCGTTTCAGGGTCTCATGATTAAACCCAGAGGTTCTGAAACAAGTTCAGAATGACGTTGGCTCACTCTTTCAATAATTGATTTTCAATGGCGAATTTAAAAGAAATACGGAACCGGATAGCATCGGTAAAAACGACAAGGCAGGTAACCAGCGCCATGAAAATGGTGTCGGCCGCCAAGTTGAAAAAAGCGCAGGATTCAATTTTGCAGATCAGGCCTTATGCCGATAAGTTGTACGAAATACTGACTTCACTGAGTGCAAGCCTTGAAAACGCCGAAGATTCGGTTTACACGCAGCAACGCGAACCCGAAAAAGTACTGCTTGTTGTAATCAACTCGAACCGCGGACTTTGCGGGGCATTCAATTCCAACATCAGCAAAAGGGCAATTGAACTGGCCCTAACCAAATATCCGCAGCAACTCAAAACCGGAAAACTCCAATTTTTACCCATCGGGAAACAAGCTGAGAAATTTTTAAAGTCGAACAAATTCCCGACTATTAAAGCACATAACGAAGTGTTCGACTCTCTGAATTTTGAGTCAACAGCGCTCATTTCTTCTGAATTACTGACTAATTTTACCAACAAAAAATACGACCGTGTCGAGTTGGTATACAACAAATTCAAAAATGCAGCCGTTCAGATCGTTACTGCCGAGCAATTCTTACCGGTTGAAATTCAGGAAAAGAAAAAAACAGCAACCGGCAACTTCAATTTTATATACGAACCATCACAGGAATATATCGTTCAGGAACTGATACCGCGTTCACTGAGGATACAATTTTACAAAGCGTTGCTCGACTCGAATGCCGCAGAACACGGAGCTCGTATGACAGCTATGCACAAAGCAACCGATAATGCCACCGATTTGATACGCGATTTGACCCTGACCTTCAACAAAGCCCGGCAAGCTGCCATTACCAACGAAATATTAGAGGTTACCAACGGAGCTGAAGCATTAAACGGATAAAATTTTCATATATACTTGATTTTGTCCTAAGATTGTGGGATATTGTATACTTTTAAAACCAAACCCTAATTTAATTACCGTATGAAAAAATTTTACTACAAATTGCTTCTCGTGACCCTGCTGTTTATTGCAAACAGTTGTAATCTCGACAATTTCGATTTTGGTAAATTGTCGGATGACGTAAACATCTCTCCTGAATTTGTAATGCCTCTCGCCAGCGCCGACATCACGATCTGGGATATCATTGAGTCGGTAAATGATGAAAATGATACACTTCTGAAAGTCGGGGATAACGATGTAATCAAAATTGTATACACAGAAGAAGGAATTTACGATTATCAGGTTCGTGATTTACTGGACCTTCCACAGCAAAAGTCATTCAGTTCCGGGAATAAAGTCATCGGAAACATTTCGCTCGACAACGTATTGGTGAATAAAGAAGTAAGTCTTCGGGACATCACCGATGCGGTTAACGGAAATATTGACAACATCATCCCCCTGGACGGAACCGTCAATGTATTTCCGGCTACCAGTTATGTCGGGCCACCTCCGGCTGTTTATGCAGTGCCGGATATAACTGATTTTACCTCCGTTAAATTCGCCAAAGGAAATGTGGAAATAACCCTTCAAAACAATCTTCCTGTCCCGATTACCATGGAAGGCGGTTTAATCAACAGACAGACAGGACTGGGTTTCGCTGCCTTTTCGTTTATCAACCTGGGTCCCGGGAACACTGAAACTATAACTGTTTCAATGGTAGGTAAAACCATTACAAATCAGATTGATTTCAGAATGACGAAATTTGAAACCGCATCAACAGGTTTTCCTGCTCTTATCAATCTGAACGATAAGTTTAAACTGAGCATGAATTTCAAGGATGTTGAGATTTCGGAAGGAAATGTAAAAACCGACTTACAGGTCATCTCCGGTTTCTCCGGATCATTTGATTTTACATTCGAAGATGGAGTGAAAGTATTTGAAGCCATTTTGAAAGGAGGGTTCCTCGATATTACTTCGTCGAATAATTCACAACTGACCGGAACTATCAACCTGACGTTCCCCCAGATGAAAAAGAATGGGAATCCGGTTCAGGTGGCTATCCCGTTCAGCGGAAGCCCCAACACGGTGGGCCTTTCCAATGCCGTTATCAACCTTGCTTCTGATATAAATACACCGTACAATAAAGTTCCTTATACCTATTCGATTACGGTTAATGCCTCTTCCGGCTATATTAATTACAATTCAACCAACTTCCTGACATTGAACGTTAATCTTTCAAATTTGGATTATAAATCAATAAAGGGAGACTTTGGCAATAAAAATATTACTATTGACAACGGCAGTTTTAATCTTGACACCGAGTTTTTCGACAAAATATCGGGTAATTTCAAACTGGCTAATCCCGAACTGCAATTGATATTAACCAATGCCATCGGTGTACCCGCCGAAGTGGATGCTGATTTTATCGCTCAAAACAAGAGCGGGCAAACCGTATCGCTTAACCCTGTCCCGTTCAGGTTGGCAACACCTGCAAGCCTGACTTCACCTGCAGTTAACCAAACCATTACTTTCGACAAAACCAATTCAAACATTGTTAATTTCATTGCATTACCTCCTTCTGAAAGTATAAGTTACAGCGGTAATATCCGTTTTAATCCGGACGGGGCCGTAAGTTCTGCCAACCCAAATTTCATTGACCTGGACAGTTCCCTGAAAATTGATTTAGGCGTTGAACTTCCCTTTGAACTTCAGGTAAAAGACCTGACGTTTGAAGACACTGTAAAAATCGGCAGCGGGGATATGGATATGATTAAATCAGCAGAACTGATTGTCAATGCAATAAATGAAATTCCTCTTGATATTGACGTCCAGTTATTTTTTATTGACACGATTTCAGGACAACAGTACAGCTCGTCGGCAAAAAGCAAACTGCTGACGGCTGCACAAATCAGCACTGCCGGGGTAATTACGCCGGTAACTTCCAGCAATTCGATTGCCCTTGACGAAAATGAACTTGCCGGCCTGAAAAAGGCAAACGGAATTGTTTTCAAAGGAATGATAAGTTCTCCGGAAAACGGGACAAAAACGGCTGTCATCTATTCGAATAGCAAGCTGAATATGAATGTTGTTATTAAATCAAAAATTGATCTTTAAAAATTAACTGGCAATATTATGAAAGCAAAAAATATAACGATTCTGATCTCCGGAATAATACTGCTGGCAGCAACAATAACAACGTCAGCCCAGGAAAGCACAACCATGTATTTTATGAAAGGAATGTCGCAGTCTACCATGTACAATCCGGCCCTGCACAACGACTCCAGCGCTGTGGTGATCGGCTTGCCCGGTTTATCCGGCATGTACTTTGGATTGAACAGCGACTTTGCAGTGAACGACCTCATCCATTATGGCACCGGCAACATGTCCGACTCGCTGGTCATCGATATCGACGGGTTTCACAATGCGTTGAAAGACCAAAATACCTTCCGCCAGAATTTCGACATGTCGATTTTCTACCTTGGATTCAGGACAAAAAATGCCTTTGTCAGTTTTTCGGTTAACGAAAAAGAATCGGCACAAATTGGTTTTGCCAAATCGTTTATTACGTTCCTGAAAGAAGGAAACGCACCCTACATGGGAAAAACCCAGGATTTGGGCAGTTTCGAGTTTAATTCGTACCATTACCGGGAATATGCCTTGGGATACTCCCAGGAATTAATGAACGGAAGACTTTCCGTAGGAGCTAAATTCAAAGCCTTATTCGGAAAATTCTCTCTTCAGACCGAAAACCTGAACTTTACGGTTGAAACAGCCGCCGATGGTTCATCGGTGAAACTGCAAACCGATATGCAACTTAACTTTTCGGCACCGGTAACCCCTGAATATAATGAAGACGATTATTTCAAAGGGTTTGAAGATAATTTTGAGCCGAGCGAATATGTTCTTGGTTCTGATAATATGGGAATGGCTTTCGACCTGGGAGCTGTATTTAAAGTTACTCCGAAGGTCACAGTTTCAGCCAGTATTATCGACATCGGGAAAATACCATTTAAAACCAATGTGTACAATGTGACGAAAAATGAAAGCTATACCTGGGAAGGTCTCGATTTTTCCAATTCGATGGATGACACCGATCCCAACTACATCAGCGCAGATGACATGATGGATGAGGAAATGGAAAAACTGAAAGCCGTTGTAAAACCGAAAAGAAGCGAAATCAGTTCCAATGCCTTTGACATGAATTTGCCAACCAAAGTATTTATTGGCGGTACTTACGCACTAAACAGCAAACTTAATTTTGGTCTGCTCGACCGGCTGTATATGTACAACGGTGAAACTGCCAACAGTATAACTGTGTCGGCCAATGCCATGCTGGGAAATTTTTTCTCGGTAACCGGTTCCTACTCGGCAATGAACGGAACATACGACAACCTGGGACTTGGCCTTGCAATGCGCCTGGGGTTCCTGCAACTCTACATGGCAAGCGACAATCTGATGGCCCTGAGCGATCCGGCCAAAGCACAGGCTGTTAATGTACGGTTCGGGTTGAATATCTTATTCGGAAGAAAATATCAAAACTTCGTCCATTAATTTGAATACATTTTGACATTAAAAAGGGAGGCAACTCCCTTTTTTTATTTATAGCTCCTCCTCGTTTGACTGCAATAGCAACTGTCTAACTCCCCTAACTCTCTCTCGTTTGAGTGCAACGGTAACTGCCTGTCCCGATTTGATATCGGGAAGGGGTTCCGTTCCTGTCGTCTGTGACGACCTTTACAAGCGCCGGATTTGTCAACCTGCGGCAGGCAGATAATCCGGCCAACATTTCAACTTTGGGACAACGAATTTCATGTCATATTCATACCTGCTCAAATTCAAATATACCTGCATTAACAAAGTAACTCGTCAAAAACGAGAGTTTGCAACCCCCTCGTTACCGCTAAAGCTAAAACGAGGGAGAGGTTGAAGGGTAGGTTGAATCAGCAGCAGCAAGAGTTGCCTGCCCCATTCCCAAATATCGCGCGATGTATGCAGCACACAAAATTTCTTTTTGATCGGGCTGCACCAGTCCAGCTTTTGATAGTTCAAACAAGGCGCCACAGCCCGCCTTGCAAAACAAGTCCTTTAGCTTTTCATTCTGCCCGATATCGGAGCGGATAAACGTGCTTAACTTATCGATCCCGAGATATTTTTTATCTTCTTTCTGAAGCCCGATCAAATCATGCAGTCTTTTCCCTTCAGGCGTTCCGTTGTTGGTAATAAAAAGAAAAGTGAGTACGACCAGTTTATCGCCGGTTATAACTGCACTCAAATAACCTAATTTAGACCGGCTGTTCATAAACGGGAACAAAAGACGTCCATTATCGGAATGAATGGGTCTCTCAAGGAGAGACTCTATGACAAGAATGTAGCTGATATCAGAAAAATAGTTCCCCACCCGTTCTTTCAGCCGGTCGAGGGCATGTTGCTGAATATAAACCTTTAATGGAAACGTTTGTAACATACCTGTAATCCCCAGGTTTTCGGGTGTGAGGACTAACGGAGTATAAACTTGTTTAATATTTGCGAAAATCCGGTAAACGGTTCGTTTATGACCGTCAATTTCCAGCAACTCTGTTTCCGGTTCCTTTTGGTTGATAATGTAATTGCTGTAAAAAGCCGAAACATCGTAAGGTGATTTGCTTTCCGGCATTTTCTGGGGAATAAAACATATTAAGCTACTGGTAAAATCGGAATACAACAAGGATAGTACTTCAAGACAATCTTCAACCTGCCGAAGAGCGTCCGCCACATAATCGTTAAAACTATCATTGAACACAGGAAACCAGGAACGAATTTCTTCTGCACGGTCCGGCTCATGATCCAACCGGAACTGCCACAACCAATAAAGGGGTTGAACATAAATCCGGAAATCGTATAAACAAACAGGTAACTGTTGTTTACCGATATTTATAATCGTGCGGTGCAACATTTCATTCAGTTCCTTGTTTAGCACCCAAAGGTTCTTTTGGCTGACTTTCAGTTGTCCATCGTCGGGATTAATGATTTTATATGGGCGCAAATGAATATGAAGCAATTGATCAGGACTGTACGCATCCAGAAAATGAAGCGTCTGTGTATCTCCCAGTTTGACAACCATTTGTTTCATCTTCTTATAAAACTCGTTCTGTTGATGCCGGTTCTCCTGTTTACTTTGCTTGTTTGTGCTGTTTTTCTTTTTTCGCTTCATAACCTAGGGCTGGATGATTTTGGGGGTTTGGCTGTGTTGTATCAATTTAGCTTTATATGCTCATGCGAAGTAAAATTAACTAGTCACTCACTCCTCCTCGTTTGAGTGCAACGGTAACGAGGGGTTTTCGATTCTGTCGTCTGTGACGACCCTTACAAGCGCCGGATTTACCAACCTGCCGTAAGCAAGTAATCCAGCCAAACATTTCAATTTCGGGACGGCTAATTTCATGTCTTATTCATATCTGTTCAAATTCAAACAAACTTGCATTAACAGAGCAACTCGTCAAAGACGAGAGTTTGCAACCGCTTCGCTAAAACGAGGGAGAGGTTGGGTAACTCGTCGCAGACGAAAGGGGGGAGGTTGACATTGTAACTTCACTCATAATAAATCTTTACACTATTGTTCTTTAATCTTTGTCTGAGCCAATTATTTAATTTTGTTTTATCTGCATCCTGAATCCTTGATTTGACAGACAAAATCACAACAGGTGTAATCTGTGGTGATGTGAAAGTATCATTAAAATTTAAAGACTCAGAATATAGACAACCTTGTATTTGAGGAAATATCGTTTTGATTTCACTCAATAATGTCTGACCAAACTTTTGTTGAATTAAGATACTATCTAATTCCATGTTTTTTTTATTTAACGCAGTATTGAGATTAATAATTTGTTCCTTCAGTTTAAATAATTCAATATTCTTATCGTCAATATCGTTAAGAGCTAATCCTTGTTCTATTAGAATTGTAGCATTTTCAATATTAAAGTCTGTAGATTTTTTAACTAATTCATTTTTTTGGTTTTCTGAAAGTCTTGAGCCCCCATACACTAAAGTAATCTTATTTGATTTTGCATCAATATCGTATTTTAAGAGGTAGTTCTCCTCGAAGAGTGAAACATTCGAAACATATTGATTTGCTCTCTGCAAAAATTCCTCTTGCTTTACAAGTTTATATCCAAAAAATATACTTGGTAAAAGAACAATTACGATTACCAATGTGATGGCTCTGTTGATTTTCTTCTTTTTACCTTCGCCAACTATACTTCTAATTGGAAACTTCAATAATTGTGAAACCCAAACAGAAGCTATTGCAATAAATATGGTATTAATTGTAAACAAATAAAAAGCTCCAAAGAAATAGACAAATTGCCCTGTTGCAAGTCCGTAACCAGCAGTACATAAAGGAGGCATTAAAGCTGTTGCAATTGCCACCCCGGGAATAACATTCCCTTTTTGTTTGCTGCTAATTGCAACTACACCAGCCAAACCACCAAATAAAGCAATCAAAACATCATAAATCGTTGGACTTGTTCTAGCCAGCAATTCAGAATGGGCTGTCGAAATAGGACTTAATGCAAAATAGGCAGTCGAGGCTATAAGACTTGCCAATATTGCAAATGAAAAGTTTTTTACAGATTTTCTAAATAGGTCCAGATCATAGGTTGCAATACTATAACCTATTCCAGTAATAGGACCCATTAGTGGAGAAATAAGCATCGCACCGATTATTACAGCCGTTGAGTTCATATTTAGACCCACTGAAGCCACAATAATTGCAAAAATCAAAATCCAAAGATTCGTTCCTTTGAAAATAATCCCTTTTTTAATTTCCTCATATACCGAATCTTGATTTTCCAGTTCAGACTCTAAATTAAAAAAGTGTAAAATCTTGCTAATAATGTTACGGATTTTCATAATAGAGTTTTTTAGTATCACACGATCTCACTCCCCCTTTGAATGCAACAACAATGAGGGAAAGATTGATTGTTGTTGGTTGAATTTTAATTTAGTTTTCAATCTTCATAAAATTAAGCAATATTTCATGTTTTTACCCTAATTCTTTATATCATTATCCCACTCTTCACTTTCTCTCGTTTGACTGCAATGGAAACTTTCCCTCCCTCGTTTGAGTGTAACGGTAACGAGGAGGGAGTTGGAATTCTTTAGAGTGCAAAAGTAACTGAATTGATACAGGCCAAAAAATTCCCCATTTTGGGCATAGCCGTCAAGCTAAGAGATAAATCTATGTAAATAATTATTTTTCAGTGATAATAATTTTTACTGGTTCTATATTTTACTTTACACAATCAACCACCTCCCCCTCGTACCTCGGGTACTCCTCCTGTCCAGGAGGAGAAATTTTGGGCAGTGACAATTTGGAAGGCTTGGTGGTTCTTCGCTGTTGCAACTTGCTTCGGTTTCCCCTCCTTTTTTTAGGAGAGCTTGTCCCGGGAATCGGGAGGTGTCCCGGTTTCTCCGGGACGGGGTGGTCGTATTTCATTTATCGCTGATAAATAGGAAATTATATTTTTAGCTTGACGGCTATGCCATTTTGGGGGAAATGTCCGAAGGACAAAGGGGGCAGTTATCAGGTCCCCGTTCAAGTACAATATAAATAAAGACTTTCGCGTCTTATTTATTTGTCTTTTTGTATTTTTGCATCCTGAAAAATGAAAAATGATGAATTTACACAACAACATTGATCGCCGCATTCTTCAAAAACGTCTTGATGAAGAGAATTTTAAACGGGTAACCATCTCGTTTTACCGCTATTTCAGGATTACAGAGGTTCAGGAATTGCGGGATGCCCTTTACCGGGAATGGAACGGGATGAATTGCTTCGGGAGAGTGTACATTGCCCGCGAAGGAATCAATGCGCAGATGAGTATTCCGGAGCATTATCTGGAACAGTTCCTCGATGGGTTCAACAAATATGACCTGCTGAAAGACATTCCGGTAAAATATGCCATTGAAGACGATGGAAAATCATTTTACAAGCTGACCCTGAAGATCAGGCCCAAGCTGGTTGCCGACGGACTGGACGAAGGGGCATTTGATGTAACCAATGTCGGGACACATCTTTCGGCCATCGACTTTCACCGGCTTTCGACAGACCCGGCTACTGTTGTTGTGGATATGCGGAACCATTACGAAAGCGAGATCGGGCATTTCAAAGGGGCTATTTGCCCCGAAGCCGATACGTTCAGGGAAGAAATTAAACTGGTGGTTGATTTACTTCAGGATAAAAAAGATAAAAAAATACTGCTCTACTGTACCGGCGGAATCCGCTGCGAAAAGGCCAGTGCCTACCTGAAACACGAAGGTTTTGCGGATGTGAACCAGTTGCACGGGGGAATTCTTGAATACGCCCGAAAAATTAAGCAGGAAGGACTGGAATCGAATTTTACAGGGAAGAACTTTGTTTTCGACCAGCGACTGGGCGAACGGGTGAGCGACGATATTATTTCGGCCTGCCACCAGTGCGGAAAAACCTGCGATAACCACACCAACTGTGCAAACGACCTTTGCCACATACTTTTCATTCAGTGTCCCGAATGCGCTTCTGTATACAATGGATGTTGCAGTCACGAGTGCCGCGAAATACACGAAGGAAGCGAGGAAAAACGGATGCAGAACGCCCCGGTATTCAAGCGAAAATTCGGAAACCGGAAAGCATACCGGAAAAGTTTTCTGCTCGTAAAAGCCGCTCATGAGTTCCAAAAATGAGAGGAATCAGACAAAAGCATTGTGGATGGCATGTCTCCTGTAAATTTTAAATTTACAGCGCTGTATCAATGCCTCTGCTTTTAAATAATTGCAATATATAATGAAAAAATTTTGGGCAAATATAAACGTACCCATTTTCGCATTGGCCCCTATGGAAGATGTTACCGATACGGCTTTCCGGGAATTGGTTGTCCGGCTGTCGGCTCCGGGCGCTTTGCATGTGGTTTATACCGAATTCACTTCGGTTGACGGGATGAACCATCCTGCCGGGAAAAAACGGGTGGGCGAACGTTTGGTGGTCAGTCCTTCGGAACGGAAAATATTGCAACAGAAAGGGATCCGGCTGGTCGCCCAGATTTGGGGAAAGAACCCGGAAATTTTCCATAAAGTTGCCAAAGAAATAACGGAACAATATCAGTTCGACGGGCTGGACATCAACATGGGGTGCCCGGTAAAAAAGGTTGTAAAAAACGGTTGTTGTTCCGCATTGATCGGTCAGCCTGAACTGGCGCTGGAAATTATCAATGCAGTGAAGGAAGCCACTGATCTGCCGGTTTCAGTAAAAACCCGTACCGGCATCCGGGTTCATGAAACCGAACGCTGGATTTCGCAATTGCTGAAGGCTTCTCCTGCCGCAATTATCCTGCACGGCCGCCGCCAAACGCAACAATCGGACGGACTGGCCGACTGGAACGAGATTCAAAAAGCGGCAGAACTGCGGAATGAATTTACTCCCTCAACGCGGATACTGGGAAACGGCGATATTTTCTCGTATCAGCAAGGACTTGAATATTCGGCAAAATACGGAGTTGACGGTGTAATGATTGGCCGGGGAATTTTTCACAATCCGTGGTTTTTTAATCCGGCACAGGAAGAGAAAACGGTGGAAGAAAAACTGGACAAACTGGTTCTGCACACCCGCCTTTTTGAATCGGTCTGGGGAGAAACAAAAAACTTCAACATTCTGAAACGCTTCTTTAAAATATACACCCAGAACTTTTCGGAAGCCGCCAGGCTACGCGCTCAACTGATGGAAGCCCGGAATTACCGGGATGTATATGAACGAACGGAAGATTTTTTGACAAGAAAAGGAGCCCGTCATTTTGCCGAACTCCTTTAGTATAATTTTCAATTTTACTCCTATACTTTCAAAAAGCAGAACAAACTTTTCTTTGATATAGTTTAGATTTTATTTTTCGTGATAATCAAGCCAAACCTTCATCTTTCCGGGTTCCCGGTTGTCCCATGCAAAATACGGGATGAAGGTAAGTTTTCGTTTTTGATTGTTTGTTTGCAGAATAGTCATTCCTTCCAGTTTTCTTTTGGCCGCAACGGGTTTAAACTGACCATCCGGATCAATTGAAATCTGGTTCCAATCGATCTTTCTGTTATCCGCCTGTTCTGCACAATACACCAGCGGGCCACGTTGCACTGCACGCTTTCCGATATTTTGTTTCACCTGCGGATCAGCAGCAACAACTTCGACCGGCATTTCAAAATTCAACCTAATTTTATCTCCTGATTCCCATTTTCTCCCGATTTTCACATAGCCATTTTCAACAAAAGGCGAAGCTGTTTGTTTGCCGTTTACTGCAATTGTATATTTCCGGCACCAACCCGGAACCCTCATATTTACTGAAAAAACAGAGGCAGTAGCAGGTTTTATTTCGATCTCCACATTTCCGGACCACGGATAATTGGTTTTTTGAACAAGCTCAAGTTTTGTATTGCCCAGTTCAGTATTTGCCTTATTGCCCATGTACAAATTGATAAATATTTCTTTTTCTCCGACCAGATAAATATAATTCCCGATTGACGGAATGAAACGGGAAACATTACTGGGACAACAGGCGCAACCATACCAGCGTTTCCGGTGATGATCGCCATCTGATTCCAGGGGGTTGACATAGAAAAACAAATCGCCTGCAAGCGATATTCCGGATAAAACGCCATTGTAAATGCACCTCTCCATCACATCGACATATTTGGCATCTTTAGTAAATAAATTCATCCGGTTATTCCAGAGTACCATTCCAATCGACGCGCAGGTTTCGCAATACGCTTCTTTGTTCGGTAAATCATAATCTTCAGTAAATCCTTCGTTATGCAACGACGATCCAATGCCTCCGGTAATGTACATATTCCGGAGAACGACATCGTCCCACACTCGTTTCAGTGCTTCCACATAGGCTGGAAGATCTTTTTCTGCGGCTACATCGGTCATTCCGGTAAACAAGTACATTGCCCGTACGGCATGGCCTTTAATATCTGTAATTTCCGAAACAGGCACATCATCCTGGCAATATTCCGCGCCTCTCTTTTTGTGGTTCCAAATGCCGCCAATGCCATGCCCGTGACCTCTTTCTTCGAGTAACCAGTGTGCCAGGTCAAGGTATTTTTTATCTTTTGTTTCGTGGTAAAGTTTTACCAGGGCCAGTTCAATTTCTTCGTGACCCGGCACCCAATGCCGTTTTCCGGGGCCAAATGTATTGTCGAGGTGATTTGCAAATTTGATCGCTACATTCAAAAATGTTTCTTTACCTGTGGCACGGTGGTGCGCAATCGCTGCTTCAATCATGTGGCCCCCGCAATACATTTCATGCTTTTCCATATCTGTCCATCGCTGATCCGGAAGATTCAAGGTGTAATATGTATTCAGATATCCATCGGCCTGCTGTGATTTGGCGATCAGGTCGATCCAATTATCAAGTAACGCTTCGTATTCCGGATTCGGATTGTTTATCAGTGAATATGCAATCCCTTCCATTGCTTTGTAAACGTCTGAGTCGTCGAAATAAATTCCTTCATGTTTCCCCTCCGCCAAACCGGCCGCCTTTTTAAAATTATTGATTCGTTGTGTTGAGTCTTGCGTTTGGGCAATGCAGGTTTCCAGGGTATGGTTTGCGTGCGCTTCCAGCCGCGGAGTCCAAAAAGCATCGCTGATATTAATCTGGTTGAAAGGAACAGGCTTCACCGAATAGGTTTGCGCATATACAGTGAATTGGCCCAGCGAAATCAGCAAGAACCCGGCAAGCCTGATTTGTTTGAATCTCATAATTATACAAGTTTATTTACGTTTGATTTTCTTTATCGGAAAACAACCCGGAGACAATCCGGTTGTCCTTCTCCGGCTAATTTCTGATTGCGAAATTTAAGGAAATCAATTGACTTTTCCTTCCTCAATTATTGAACAAATAGGCTGTATCAAAAGAAATCCGGCTCTATGTATATTGGGTTTGGAAAGGAAAGATGCCGATACTGAATGCTGGCAAAAAGTTATGGAACAATGGCTCCGTGGTGTACCAGTATCGATTTTATATCGTCAACGGGAACATCAACAGGAGACTTTCTGCTTTTTACTGCCAGGGAAGCTGTAGCGCCTGCTACCTGTCCCATTGCCATGCATGAAGCCTGAATACGGAGCGCTGAATTTGCCAGACGGTCGCTGCTTAAACAACGTCCTGCAACCAGAAGATTCCGACTGTTTTTGGGAACCAAAGCCCTCAGTGGAATTGTTGCAACGGTTCCTTCCTGCAAATGTTTAGGCGCTACACCATTTTTATCGTGAAGGTCAATCGGATAAAACGAATAGCATATTGAGTCGTCGAAAACTTTTCCACTTGTATAATCTTCATGTGTGATTTGATATTCGCCATCGATCCGATACGTTTCCCGGACACCGGTTTCAGGTTGCATACTAATCAGTCTCGTTTTCTCACAACCGGGAAGAGTCCGTAAGAACCTTAAATGTTTCATTAACGAAGATCTTCCGTTGATATTGGTAATGGTGTGTGTTTCTGAAGTAGTGGAATCAGCTCCTGCAATATGTTGGACATTATTGCCATGGCTTTGCAGCAATGAATGAATATTACGAAATTCTTCTTTCACCAGTTCCCCTTTTGCTACCGCTTCTTCATATTTTTCCCGGATCAGTTTTAAATCAATATTTTCCATATCGTAACCCTCAATTCTAAACATCAGTGTCCCCGGTTGCGTTTCCTCCTCTCTTAAAACATTGAACCCGGCAAGTGATGTCACAGAAGCGTTACCGGTGCAATCAATCAATTGCTTACAAACAATCTTTGTGCGAGTTCCTTTTCCGACCGTATCAACTTCCCAATTATCCCCTTTAAACCGGATACTGACGGGTGTTTCGTAATAACGGATTTGAATTCCGGCCTGCATACATTTTTCTTCGGCCAGCATCGTATAAATAAAGGGGTTTACATGAACCTGATGCTTCCAGTGCTGACGGCCTGTTGGAATGGAGAAATCAGGAAGCTGACCGTCATCCAGTTTTACGGTTTCCGAAACCAGTTCCCAGCCGATTCCACTGATAACCTGTTTACCCCAGGCATGAAACAAACCGGGAAAAGATACACCCCCGGTAGTTGTTGTTCCACCTAACTGGCTTCCGTTTTCGACCAAAATGGTTGAACAACCGGCACGGGCAGCCTGTATAGCAGCAATGGTTCCGGCCGTGCCTCCCCCTATAACCAGGATATCGGTAGTTATTGTTTTTATATTTTCTCCTGATTTTTTATCGAGGGTTGATGCTTTTCCCAAAACCGGAATGAAACTTCCCAAGGAGATGCCTCCTATTGTTCTGAGCATGGTACGTCTGGCTATTTTTGTCATGGTCAGTTCTTATTAGATGGTTTTAAAATATTTAATCCAATATCGTTTAGATAAGGTATTTTTCGTGAATACTTTGTGCCTTTTGTGTTTTTGTGGCAGCAAAAAATTAGCCACAAAGTCTCTAATTCTCAAAGATTCACAAAAAGCATCTGAAATGTTTCAATTATGTCGTTTCTTAACTAAACGACAGTGATATTTATTTCTTTTTTCTGATGGCAATGGTATACATGCAATAGTTTGCTCCCATTGACTTTACAAACCATTCTCTTTTCAACATTTCCATAGGGGAACAGCCATAAAGGGTAACAGTTCCTTTCGGGAAAGTTTTTTTATACAAACTAAAATACCCTTTTAGGTTATCGCTCCGGGAATCCTGCCGGGTTACATTTAACCGCATTCGCTCAAACTGGTTAAGCCACTGGGGAATTTCAGGCCATTTATCGCCAAAAAGAACATACACGTCCAGGTCGCAATCGACATCAAATGAAACGCATATATCGTTTTCGCTGATTAGTTTATCGTTCCCGCATGTTTTAATATGAGCCGCTCCCATCAATTCTTCTGGAATATAATTGAATTGATATGTCCGGTCCATGTATTGAAGTTCTCCCGAAACAAGGGTATTCAAACCATACTCTTTTCCACTGGCAGATTTTAGGTTCGTAATTTCCAGCCTGTTTTTTTGGGAAGCGGGTAATCCAGGATTTATCAGAGACAGCATGAATAAGAATGAGATAATTTCCATAAAAATATGATATTAAAATTGTTTTGAAAAGGCTGTTCAAAAACTCCGTGAAACTCTGTATTTCTACCCTGTGGCACTCTGTGGTAAAATATAAACAATTAAACCACAGAGTTAAACAGAGTTATATGCGGGGTCTCACGGAGTTGAGTATTAAAATAATCTTACTTTTTTGAACAGCCTCATCATGAAATATTAATAACCTGGATTTTGATCTGTTGCCGGATCCAATGCTTTATTGTAGTCCAGTTCTGAAACCGGAATTGGCCATAAATAAGCTTTTTCAGCAATTGTAATACCTTTTGCTGCTTTTATTACTTCTGCTGCTTTTCCTGTTCGTTTCAGGTCGTACCAGCGTTTCCCTTCAAAAATAAATTCGTAAGCCCTTTCCTGAAGAACCAGGTCCTGAAATGTGGTTTTATTGTAATTGGAAATTTTGAAATCAACATCGGAAGTTGTTTTTGGATCTTTACCATAAGCACGGCGATGCACTTTATTCAATGCTTCAATACCTTCGGATGTTGGACCACTGGATGCCATACACGATGCTTCAGCATAAATCAACAAAACTTCAGAATACCTGTAAATTGGTAAATCATTCCCTGCTCCACGGTCTTTTTCTACAGCATTTGGGTCAATATATTTGCTGCATATAAGCGTGTTAGGTCCCAATCCAAAATTGATCTTATCCCATAAACTTTTACGAATGTCATTATCATTCCAATTCACATAAAACGGATTTGTGGCATCGCTATAATGAGCATAAGCTCCACCAAAATTAAAGTTACCAGTGCTGGCATGACTTAATACCCAAAGTATCCAATTACCCTGCCCTGCCTGTCTGGAATATTTGAAATAGAAAATTTCTTCGGGGGTTGTAACTATTACAGGTCCAAAAAGATTCCATTGATAATCGGTTTTTGACTTTACAGATACTAAAGAATATTTATTTGATTGAATTACTTCGTTGGCCTTATCACGTGCCTCAGCATATCTTCCCAAGGTTAAATAAACATCGGCAAGCATTGTTTTTGCTGAATATTTTGTTGGCTTACCCACCAATGATTGTACTTCCGGCAAGTTACTTTCTGCATAACTTAAATCAGAAACAATAAGGGTATAGACATCAGCAACCGGGCTTTTTGCCAAATCAACTACTTTCATATTTTCTTCAGTACGAAGAGGAATACTGCCCCAATTTCTGACTAACTGGAAATATGCAAAAGCGCGAAGAAACTTAGCTTCACCTACATTTTTACTAATATCGGACTGACTGATGGATGATCCGTTTGGGGCATTTTTAATAACAAGGTTCGCATTGCGGATTGCCAGATAGAATGTATTCCACCGGCCCCCTGCATTGTTGATACTGCTGGCCGCATTGAATCCCTGAAGATTGTTGTAATCGGCCCGGCTTCCACGTCCGTATCCCCAATCCGTGTGAGTATCAAGTATTACCGTTTGTTCAACTATATTTCCACTTATCGGGGTATAGATTGCATTAACAGATGTTTCCACTTCTTCCGAGGTATTGTAAAAAACTTCAACTGCCAGTGTTTTTGGTTTTTCTTCTAAAATGTCTTCACAGGAAGCAAAGATTAGCAGAGAAAGTAGCAAACATGAGACGCAAACCTTTAATTTATGCTCCGAGAAGTGCATATATGTGTTTATATTTTTCATTTTCAAGCGTTTTAGTTTTAAAAAATCTTTCATTTTCAACCTTAAATTATTCGAACTCAGAATCGGGCACGAAAACCAAACGTAATTGACTTAGACATTGGATAGCTCTTATTATCAATTCCACGTCCTGCGGAATTCACTTCCGGATCTGATCCTGAATATTTCGTAAGCGTTAACATATTTTGTGCGCTCATATAAATTTGCAACGATTGAATTTTATTTAATCCCAGGTTTTGAACCGGAAGATTGTAAGCCAGTTGAATATTTTTCAAGCGCAAATACGATCCGTCTTCAATGAAACGATCTGACACATTAATAGATGTATTTCTACTGATAATCGGGTATTTGGCATTTGTATTGGTTGGAGTCCACGAATTGTCCAAAACCTCTTTTAACATGTTCATTCCTGAAACATAATCGTAAGCGTAGGAAACTGCACTTACGTTAAATAAATCGTTCCCGTATGTTCCCTGAAAGAAAATATTCAATTCGAAATTTTTATAGGACATTGTTGAATTAAGCCCGTAAATGAAATCGGGATTCGCATCTCCAATATATGTTTTATCATCAGCGGTTAATTTTCCATCAGGTGTTAAATCCTGATACTTAATTTTGCCGCTCTCATCATAACCGTCTTCCAGGTATCCCCAGAATTGACCAATTGGCCGCCCTTCTCTCAGAATGTTTGTATTATCTTGTAAAGCAACAACGTGCACATATCCGCCTAAAATATCTTCCCCATTATTTAGTTTTATCACTTTATTTCGGTTGAACGAGATGTTGGCATTCAAATCCCACTTAAAAGCGCCTGTCAGGATTTGCGCATCCAGTCCAAGTTCAATCCCTTTATTCTGAACTTTACCCACATTTTGAATTGTACTTGTAAAACCTAAGGACGAAGGTAATACGACAGTATTCAGCAAATCTTTTGTGTTTTTCACATAATAGTCTGCTGTAATCGTAAAACGGTTATTCAGAACACCCAAGTCAAAGCCAATGTCCATCTGGTCGGTTGTTTCCCATTTCAGATCACCAGGGAGTTGAGTTCCGGGGGCAAAGGTGTTATAAAGGGCATCGTTAAAAACTGCTTTACCTGAAGTAAGCTGGTTAAGTGTAAAATACGGACCTATTGCCTGGCTTCCGGTTGAACCCCAGCTTGCCCTCAATTTAAAATTGGAAATTTGATCAATATCTTTCAGGAAATCTTCATCAGAAATCCGCCATGCCAATGCTGCTGATGGAAAATATCCCCATTTGTTTCCTTTCGAGAATTTGGATGAACCATCGGCCCGATAACTGATTGTTGCAAAATATTTATTTCTGAAGTTGTAATTTACCCTTCCTAAATAGGATAATAAAACCGACTTGGAATATCCGCTTCCAGGTATTCCGGGAGTGATAGCAGCTCCCAAGTTATACGTTTCAAAAATGTCGGACAGAAATCCGTTTCCACTTCCACTTAACGATGTAGTTAAAAAATCCTGATAAGTAAAACCAGCAACTGCCGAGATATTATGCACATTGTTGAAGGTGTTGTTATAACTTATCGTATTCTCATTCAGTAAACTGGTAAACTGACTTGTACTAACATCGGCACTTCCTTCCGAATTTATAAAATCACGGGTGGTATACGAATCTGTTCGGTCATCTCTGTTTTCCACACCACCTGATATCTTTATCGATATTTCTTCCGTTGGATTGAAAATCAGGGCAGCATTAATCAAAGCTATATTCGCTTTAATTAAAGTTGACTGTTCGTTTATAAAATTTAACGGATTTATTAAATCGGGAGCAACAAACGGATAAACAGTAGCCAAAACACGGTACGAGCCATCATCGTTATACGGATTGAGTGTTGGCGGAGTTGCTTGTGCTGAAATTAGAGAATTTCCACGGGAACCACCGCCACTATCTTTTCTATCGGTATTGATACGTGTAAATGTACTTGACAGGACAGCACTGAACTGTTTACTGAATTGATGATCGATATTTGACCGAATAGAATACCTGTTGTAATCGCTGCCATGAATAATACCATCTTGATTAAGGATACTACCGGATATTGAAAATTTGGTTTTTTCGTTGCCTCCGTTTACATTTAATGAGCTTGTAAGTATCGGTGCTGTTTGATAGATTAATTTCTGCCAGTCGTAACCACTTCCAAAATTGCTTATTTCACTATCAGTAAAATACGGAGATACGCCATCATTCACAGCCTTTGTATTGTATAAGGTTGCATATTCGGTGGCATTCATCAAATCCAGTTTCTTGATCAATGATTGCGAGCTGTAGCTGGATTCGAAATCAACAATATTTTTCCCAGCCTTTCCTCTTTTCGTTGTAATCAAAACAACCCCGTTTGCACCGCGCGATCCGTAAATAGCGGTTGAAGAAGCGTCTTTCAGAATTTCAATACTTTCAATATCTGAGTTATTTAAAGCAGTCGCATTATTTAATGGAAAACCATCAACTACATACAAAGGCTCATTACTGCCTTGTATCGAGTTTGATCCCCTTATTCGTATGCTTGTAGAGGCGCCTGGTGCACCGGTCGATTGGATTACCTGAACTCCTGATGATCTTCCTGATAATGCCTGAAAAACATTTGTCGATGGAAAAGCATTTAGTTCATCACTTTTAACTTGTGACACGGAACCTGTTAAATCTGATTTTTTCATAGTTCCATATCCAATCGCAACAACTTCTTCGATGCCAACTGTTTCTTCTTCCATTTCTACATTTACGATGGATTTTCCTTCTATTTTTACTTCTTTACTTTTCATCCCCACAAACGAGAAAACCAACGTAGCATCAGAAGGTACATTTGGCAATGTGAAACTTCCATCGGTATCGGTAATTGTTCCTGTAGTCGTACCTTTTAAAACAACAGAAACTCCCGGAAGTGGAGCGCCCGAAGAGTCGGTAACTTTGCCGGTAACGGTTTTTTGCTGTTGAGCCTGAACCGAAGACAGTCCAGATAAATGGATTGTGCTCAGTGAACTGTCGTTTTTATACAATAAAACCTGACGATCATCAATACTGTAATTCAAATCCGTACCATCGAGCAACTGTGATAAAATTGCATCAATGGTTTGATCTTTTACCGAGATCGTCCGTTTTAATGTTTTATCGATCGTGCCACTCTCGTATATGAAAATGAACTTGCTGTTGTTTTCAATTTCCAACAACACTTGTTCGATCGTGACATTTTCGAGCGAAATATCCAGCTTCGTATTCTGAGAATACGTTCCTGCAGAGACTGTCAGGGTCAGCAATAAGATTAAAAAGGTAGTTAATCTCATAATCAATAAAATTTTTGGGATGCCTCGTTTAAATCCGGAGGCATCATCTTTTAATTTTTTTTTCATAAATTTGAAACATTAACAGGTTTAAAATTGCCTTTTACAAGGCGGGTTAAACTAATTCAGTAAGCTGGTTATGGTTGGCACTTTTAACCAGCTTTCTTTTTATTTTGTGTTTATCTTATTTTCTTACATTTAGTTTAAAGTATACTATCCCATTTTTTTCTGCATAGTTCCCATCTGATATCAATACAAGGGCATTTAAAACACGTTGATAATCATTTTTCAGGTCAAGTTTCCCGGATATTTTACGGGTTTCTGCATCATTCATCCATTTAATTTCAAGATTGTAGAACCGTGATATCCTCATCAATACAGAGGGAAGAGGTTCATCGTGAAAAACAAACAACCCCTCAACCCATGAAGTATAATCCTGCACATCAACTTTTGAAATGGTGTATGAATTATCTGTACCGGTTACAATCAAACGCTGTTCGGGCTTGAGCAAAATATCTTTTCCTAAAATCGTTTTTCCCAAATTGAGGCTTACAGAACCGTCAACCAACACTGTTTCTTCAATCTTTTCGTCAGGATAGGCTTTTACATTGAAGCTGGTCCCGAGTACTTTTATGTTTAAATTGTTTGTTTCCACAATAAATGGCTTCGATTTGTCTTTGCTGACCTTAAAGAAAGCTTCTCCCTGCAATTGAACTTTGCGCTTATCTCCTTCGAATACGGCGGGATAAACCAGGCGGGACCCAGCGTTCAACCATACCTCGGTATAGTCGGACAGTACAATCTTCGACTGTTTACCGAATGGAACGATTAGTTGGTTCATAACAGAAGTACTTGTTCCTTCACATTTTTGTACCAACTCATTATTAACTGTAATCTCCCCGGCGTTTTGGTTATACACGATTTCAGACCGGTCGGTCTGAATATTTATTTCTTTGCCATTATCAAGCAAAAGCTTCGTTTCAGTAAAATCCTGTCTGTTGTATGATGAAATAAATCCGTTTTCAGCAGTTGATGAAATGAAATACCAGGTTAGGGAAGCAATTGTAAATAACAATGCTATTGCTGCAGCATACCGGAACACCAACTTGTAGTATCTGGTAGGTTTATTTTGTTCACGGTATATTTTGTTTATCTCTTTCCAGATTTGCAATTTACGGGCCGGATCGGTTTTAAGCTTTTCATCGTCAAAAAGCCGGATCAATTTAAATGCTCTTTGAAAAACATTCTTTTGTTCCGGATATTTGATTAACAGTTGACGATAGAAATCGTCCAATTCAGGCCTTTCCGACCTTGCCCAACTACAAAAATCGGGATTGTCCAAAAAATCTTCCAGTGTATATTTTTGAAATTCTTCTTCCATTGTATATGTGTTTCGTTATTAAGTAGCAATCCGGAGAAATTTATAGACAGAAATTTCCAAAAAAATGCAGATAATAAAAACAAGTTCACACAACAGCTCAATTACAAGCTGGTTTTTACATTTAGAAGTGAGCGAAAGAAACTGAAGAAAATCAGGTTTGAATAGCTGTCGGTGCCAAATGATTCTTTTATCGACTTTAGTGTTCTGTAAACCATGGTCCGCGCCGATTCCACACTGATTTGCATCAGTTCGGAAATCTGGCTGTAATCAAAACCACAGTTAAATTTCAGGAACAAAGCTTCCTTTTGACGGGCAGTAAGTCCTTCCATAATCATTTTTAAAAACCTCGATCGCATCTCATCTGTTTCATTAGCAATCAGAGAATTTTCCACCGAATAACTAATTCGGAAATTGGTTTCACCCGGTTCTTCAACTGGTAACAGCTTTTTTAGGTTTCGCTGTTCGTAAGCCATTTGGTTACGCAACGCTTTCAACAGGTAAAACCGGATATTTGCTACAGACTTTTGTTTTTGCCTGTTTTTCAACAAACCGACAAACAAATTCTGGATACAATCTTCTACAAGAAAGCGGTCGGATGAATATTTCATCCCAAAGTTGAGAAGCATGTCGAAAAATTCAAAGTAAATAGAAGAAAGGGCTTCTTCATCACCTTCTATGAATTTTCGCCAGATATTCTGATACAGATCAATTTTTTCGTTGTCTGACATGCTCGATTTGATATTGTTTTATCAGACGACCAAATTAAATAATTTATTGGATCAAAAGATACTCGTCCGGAAAAGTGTGTATGTTTAAAGCGAAATGTATTTTCATTTTTTAACACGAGCTTCTGAATTTTTCAACTTTCCTTACGAAGCCTGCAAAATGTTTCCCAGGGCATTCGAATTCTTCTCTGTTATTTTCACATTGAAATTATTTTTCGACACATAATTTAGCGGGTTGGATCCCAGCCCATATCCATATCCAGCGGATAGCTGGGTCGATGAACATGTTCAAAAGGTAATGTTCGCATATCCAGATTACAAAATCCGGAAGTTAAGGCCATTAAATGAACAGGAGCGATGTCACGTAGTTCGGGATATAAATAGCCTAGTTTAACAACTACTATTTTGAAGTCCAGAGGATTTAACCCCACGTCCTCAAAATCATTGACTTCAATAAAAGAGCGACGGGCATTTAAAATAACTGCTTTCACCCCATCAATTTCAATAACCGCTGCTCCCCTTTTTGTATTCATCACCGAATCAGGAGAGAGAAATACTACTTTTGCTTCTATTTCAAGCGGTTTTCCGAAAACATAGTCAACTTTTCCACCTACAGTCAGCTTAATATTCTCACCAACCCCTGCGTCAATACATTTGTTCAGAGCTTCCTGGTCGACAATGCCTGCCATTAATGCATTTTTAGTTTTATGTCTGAGCAAGGCTTCCAATACCTGCGGATTATCACCCGGCGCTCCGGCGGTTGTGTTATCGCCCGAGTCAGATATAAAAACCGTTTTATCCGGGTATTCTTCTGATTTGATGAGCATTTCATCGATTGATCCGGAAGGTACATCCAATTCCAGTTTGTCTCTGCTATTCCAAATCTGTTGAGCCAACCGAATTGCTTCATTTTTTGCTTTGGCACTGTACTTTTTATCTTTGGCCACTACAAAAACCCTCATCGCAGAACGGGGCAGGTCGGCCCAGCAATAACCAGCAAAAATTGAGGCATCAATAAGACCCTCTGTTTTAGCAATATCCGGGATCTGCGCATAGATAGAGTGTAAAGGTTCTACTTCGGTAATGCTTTTTTCGCCCGGCACCAGGATCGGTATTACAACATATTCAATATGAGGACTCCATCCATATTTCAGTGCATCTGTAAGCATTTGTGCGGCTCTCGCTTTTGTTTCTGCTCCATCCCTGTGCGGTGCAGTGCGATAGGCTGTCATCAAATTAATATTCTTTACAAAATCAGGTGAAGGATTACCATGAAGATCAAAACTTCCTGAAATAAGCATGTCTTTGCCTATTACATCCCTTATTTTCTGAATGAGAGTGGCCTGAGCGTCTTCATAACCTTCGACATGCAGCGCTCCATGCATATCCATATATATCCCGTCAAGGTGACCAGCATTTTTTATGCTGTCCAATATTTCGCTCATGAAATCTTCAAAGGCTGAACGTTCTACAACCCCTCCCGGCCAGGCATAAGCATGCAAAGTAGGAATGAGCTCTATATCCGCATTTTTAAAAACATCGGCCCATGATTCACCTTTTATAACATCGGCTCCACGTAAAACCCTGAAGTCAGATTTTTTTGTCAAAAGAGTTGAAAACGTATTCGACTCGTGCCTAATTCCTAATGTCAGTACTCTTTTGTGCTTTTGTTCAACCTTGCATGAAAAAGCTGATAAAAGAAATAATCCGGATAAGAGACATGCTATTAATTGTTTCATAATTATTCTTTTAAGGTTTAAAACTTAATACTCGTTTATAATTCAGAAAAAAAGGAGGAACAATAGCCGGTATATTCGATAAAGGCAGAATCTCCCGGGGAAGAGATAACCCTACTACTTCTGTCATAAATTTGCGTCGTTGCATACATCTGCCATAAACATCGGGATATTGCTCTTTCAAACTATTTTGCAAAGTTTCATCGGCAATGATAACGCCCTCTTCCATCCTTGACGAAAAGTATTTTTTCGAACGGGGAATAATATCAACCTGCATATACATTCCCGACCGGATTTCGTCCTCCGAATCTTTATAGATGGGAGAGCTAACCCATTCATCATAGTGTATCAGATGGCCCGGGTTTAAGAATACAGCAAAATCTTCGAAAGGGAGATACGCATCAATAATTTCCCGGAGAACCCGCCCCTTAGTACCTATTTTCAGATGCTCGTACCATTTGGCACATGCATAAAAATAGGGAGCGGCAAACTTTTCGACATACCCTTTTGCTGAATCGGGCAGATCATTTTCATTTGCAGCAACCCATCCTGCCCTGCAAATATTACTACCCCAATAGCCAATGCCTGTTGAACATGGTTGCCCTTTTTTTATTATGGCTCCCACAGGGCTGGATAAGCCGATATGCTGGTTCCCGGAACTTTTCATTCCCATATAGCAATTTAACGGATAACCGGTATATTGGAATTCTTTCATCATCTCAAAATCCGTTACATCGTATTTGAAGTTTTTGAGCAGGTTCTTAATCCCTTCCGAAGCCATTATATTCGAATATTCGAAAAAAGCGATTTCATGAACCGAACATTGCGTTCTCAATCCATACCGGGGAGACATTAACAAATCTGTTGCATTTACTACATGATCGTATCCGCAAATAGAACGAAGTATCTCTACGATATACGAGGGAATTTCCAGTATTTTATCCGGGTTGGAAAATTCAATGTCGGTGAAGTATTTCCAGCCAACACATCCCGTTCTGGAACTGCTATTTATCCCTTCATCTTCAAATATTGACTTCAATGGTCTGCTATCATCTCTGGGCTGGCTGAGGAGTGAGAAAGACTGGTATCTTTCATATCTTAACTTTCCGCTATTATACAAAGGAGACATACTCAGGTGCCCGACACATTCATTCCCAACTACGATTAAAGGATTATCTTCCCGGTTAATAATCAATACGGCTTCTTCAAACCGGGGATCGAAGTGAGCCAGGTACATCAGGTTTGCGAAATGCTCTCTGTCTCCATATACAATCAGGTGAGTTAATTTTCGGGAATCCATCAAATCCCGACATTTCCGGATTCTTTCTTCGATTTCAGACACCGATGGTCCCGGTATCATCGTGTCGGAAGGCATGCCGAAATCAGGCCAATCTATTTCTTTCAAAAACACGTTGTTTGCCATTATGTATCTGTTTTTACCAAGAATCAGAACGGTTATTTATTTGAAACCAATTTATATACTTCACTTGCGGCCATTAAAAATGCTCCGGAACCATACGCCTCACTGTCATCAGCAGTAACGCGATCAGGGGCATCACCTACCTGCTGCACATATCCCAGCCTGCCGCTTTCATCAATATTCTCAACTAAGATTGTCCATGCTTTCATGACAGAAACTTCATATTCCGCCCGGTCGAGCAATCCGCTGTTGATTCCGTAAGCCAGTGCATAACAGTAGAAAGCTGTTCCACTCGACTCTATGCCCCCATAATGAGAGTTATCCAGTAAACTGCCTGGCCAATACCCTTCTTTTAACTGTAACTGTTTTATTTTCGCAGCCATCTCTTTAAATAAATCTTCATAAAATGGTCTCCTGTTATAATCTTTCGGCATGACCTCCAGTACTTTTACAAGTCCTCCCATCACCCAACCATTCCCTCTTGACCAAAATACTTTTTTACCGCCGGGAGTCTTCTGCTGAAAATACCTATCATCGCGAAAATACAGATGTTCGTTTTTGTCGTACAGATAATTATGTGTGATGGTCCACAACTCATCCATTTTGTCCAGGTATTTTTGTTCACCGGTTATTTTCGCATATTTGGCAAATGCCGGGGGAGCCATAAAAAGGGCATCGCACCAGCTCCACCAACTCCACCAGTAACGGTTACCCGAGAATGTTACATCGGGCTCCCGTGGGGTACGATGGAAACTGGCGTCGAGACAATAGACCGTTTTATCAATTATCCTGGGATCACCAATCAGGGAATACAAATCCAGGTACATGTGCGAAATCGCCAATACATTCGCATCGTATGGCCGTGGCCGAACCGACCAGTTATACTGGTTGCCCATATCCGTCATGGCTTTCAGATATTTGATCTTAGTATCTGCTTTGTATAAATCCGCCAATCCTGAATAATAAGCCCCATATTCCCAATCCCACAAATCCACTCCTGTAGGATGTTGCTGCTGCCAGTCGAAAACATGTTCTGCCACTTTCAAAATCGACTCTTTTGAAATGGAGGTAGCATTCATATTAAAGGATACACAACAGAAGATGAGTACAAGGATGATTTTATTTATTCCCATTTTATTTATTCTTTAAATTAATTATATAGCACACTCCGGATATCAGATCATTTTATACTACGGCCTATCGATAGTAAGCCTATATATTCCGGAAAGTTGCATTTTACTGGCATTTAATGACAAACGATAAATCTGTTTTCCCCATACGTTTGACAAACGAATGTCTGTCAGCGGAATTATTTCCGTATCAGGGTTGAATTGACCAGCATCATAGGTCATTTTTAGTCTGATCCCGTCTTTTTCAAGGATTATAGTTCCCGGTACCGAGATATCAGGTTTTGCCCAGGTAATAAAATTTAGCTGATTTGGTTTTTTTGTTTCACCTAAGCTGAATTTATCCTGAATTGTCAACCCACCTTTCGATTCCAGAAGATAACTTCGCTCCCACTTTTCCACGGCAGCCTCATCCGGGTATGCTTTTGCCAAATCGAGTGAAAACCACATTTTTTTAGGATTGAACAATACCTCTTCAGCGTGGTATTGTGCCCCCGGAGCCTGAGTCACCCCATTGACCGCAGGCAGATTGTGATAATTGCTCTGCATGGTCCAGATATTGTAGCGTTCATGACTGAATGTCTGGCGGGTATATGTGCCGACACCTGCATCGATAATCATGGGTGTTTGATTGGAATAAAGAATGAAAGAACCAACATCGTTGTGATTGTGACTTTCATTGTTATGACCTCCTTTGACAGCAAAGAAAAATCCGGTTTTATTGCGCATATAGCAGAACTGCGTTTGGGAATACCAGATCGAATTTTCCCGGAAAAGAGCAGGTTGGGTGTTAGCCAGTTCGTTGTGATAATACAGGTTTTCCAGAGTTCTGTAGATATCGCGTCCGGCATAGTAATACGGCCTTTTATCCTGTTCGTACAACCAAGCTGCAAATTGTTGCATTTTAGTACTTTGTACTGCTTTCCCGTAACGGAAAATCAGTCCTTTGTCTCCGCCACCTTTTGCTGAAGCATCAGCAAAATTTACGACCCAGCCATTACCCACATACGAGTTTACAATGTATTCTCCCATATTTCTGATCATGGGCAAATCAAAAACAGATATTTTTTCTGCTGTAGCTGCATTTAAAAGCTGTAGATAATCATACAGTTTCCCGGCTGCAAGTCCCCAATAGGAAGGACCTTCTTCACAGGCCCCGTCTTCTTTGACATAGTTGAGGTATTTATCGACTGAAATCATCGTACGATAAACGGCTGCTGCCAGCTTATCGTGATCATCCTCAAGCAGTAAAAAGCAGGATAGTACATTAAAATTACACCATGGATTCCAGTTATTTACCATTGTTGCCGGCGAAGCATTAAATGCCTGCCACCAGAAGTCATCCCGGATCATATACGGATCAAGAATCCGCCGCTGAATATTCTCCCGCAACCGTTCTGCAACCAATGGATTCACCTTGTCAAATTCATTTTTCAGAAAATAGTAAGTCCACGCCAAGAACGATCCCAAATCTCCTGTTGTAAGATCGATGATGTTTTCTTTACAGGAAGGTAATCCGACAACAGCGGACAAGCCCCAGGAAGTCATTTCGCAGGTATGCCAGACGCCGTTAATAATTTGATCGATAAAACGTCCTTTACCTTCCGTCAGTTCAGCAAGTACCAAATTGGTCAGAGCCATATTGTTTGCTCCGAAAGGATCTTCCATGGTTTGTCTGGAACCGCTTCGTCCAAATTCCAGATAGTCAGTTGCTTTTATTACCTTCCACTCATACTCAAGAGCTTCTTCCCCGCTTTGGATGATTTCATCTTTAAAATCACCGGATAACATATCCCATCCTTCACGATCAGTGTATTTCGGGTATTGTACCCATTCCTGATTTAAAAATAACAAGTTCTTCAGTTCAGCAATAGTTGTTTTCTGCTGAAGAATATTCCTGTATTCATGGGCCTCACTTAAAAACGTAATGGCAAATAGCAAAATAAAAAATATAACTTTTCTCATTCCTGATAAATAAAATAGTTTAAAAGGAACCTGCGTTTGCAGGTTCCTTTTTTAATCAGAGTCTTTTCTCATTTTATCCGGTTACAACCGGATGTGATTTTGCAGTCGGGATCAGGCTAAACAATTAGATTATTACCATCCGGGATTCTGAGTCAGATTCGAATTCAAATCTATTTCAGTTTGAGGAATAGGCCAGAGATAGTCTCTTCCGGTAAATACTTTGGTATAATAGGTTTTACCGGTAAAGCCTTTTTCTGCTTTCCCGTTCAGCGTTTCAAGCAATCCCCAACGTTTAAAATCCCCAAAACGATGTCCTTCTCCGGCCAGTTCTACTGCCCGTTCGTGTTTGATTCGCTTAAATACTTCACTTTTGCTGTTTGCAACCAACCATGCAGGGCCACTATTGATGCCAGCCATACCTACGCGGCTTCTCACCTGGTTGATTAAAGCAACTGCCTCAGCTTGTTTGTCTATCTCATTGTAACACTCTGCCAACATCAGCAAGACGTCTGCATATCGGATCAAAGGAAAGTTAATAGGAGTATGAGCCCGATTATTAATAGCTCCGTCCATGTTGTATTCCGCAACAAATTTACGCCACAGATAAATTTCCCAGCTATTATTGACACGGACAAAACCATTCGCTTCATTCACTCCGGTAGCAATAACATATTCACAGTCTTTTTTCGCATTGGATACCCACCCTTTGTACTGCGTATAAGGAAGAATAAGCGATTGTTTCATACGTGGATCACGTTGATTGTACATTTCAAGCAATTTATCCTTTGCATCCGGATATTTTGCCACCGTTTTTCTATCCGAAGACAGTGTTGCGCGAAACGTGGCATCTTTAATAGCCGCACTCGCAGTGAACCCCGGAATTAAATCGTCCCAATTGAAAGGCTTTCCATTTATATATTCATAAGAATCCACAAAATCAGTGGCTACTGTCACATTATCCCAACAACTGCCGAAAGAAGCGCGGCTCCCCATATAAAATGTAGTAGGCATTCCATAATCCATTCCTACCCCGCCAATGTTCTGAATGGCAAAAATCATCTCGCTACTTTGATCACCTCCCGGTTTAAAGAGGTTTTCATAACTTGAATAGAGGGCATATTTTCCACTTGACACAACTGCGTTAAACATGGTTACTGCTTCAGCATATTGTTTGTTGAAAAGTAATACTTTGCCCTTTAATGCCTGAGCTGCCCCTTTCGTCGCACGACCATAATCAGATGACCCCCATGCTCCTTCTTCGGGTAATGAAGCAATAGCTGCATCCAGATCCGAAATAATAAACGCACGTACTTCATCGGCAGAGCTTCTGGGTTCCATCATATTGCTAAAACTCTCAGAAATAACCACTGTTTCATCATACAGTGGGACGCCTCCGAAGAAATCCAGTAACTGAAAATAGAAAAGTGCGCGCAGAAATTTAGCTTCAGCTATGTATTGTGTTTTTAGTTGGGAGCTCATTTCATCCTCACTTATATTGCCAATATTCTGCATCACGAGATTGGCACGGGCAATTCCTTCATACAAGGCACTCCATTTATTCGTTACCCTATCTGTCGTTGCGGTATATGTTCCGCGGGCAATTGCATCATAGGAGGCTGCATCATATCCTGTTCCTATGTCCGATAAGCAATCCAATCCAAAAACAATCCCAAATACATACGCGCTTTGTGTCACACTATAAGCTCCTGCCATCGCCTGATCGGCATGTTTTTTCGTCTGCCAGAATGTCCCGGCGCTCAATTTATCATTGGGATATCTATCCAACTCGTAGCATCCGCCTAATACAAAAAGTAAGGTCAGCGATGCAATAATGTAATATATATGTTTTTTCATAACTGGTTAAAATGTAAGATTTATTCCTATTACAGCTTGTTTCATTGATGGATATGCCATACCGTTTACTTCCGGATCAAATCCGTTATATGAAGTAAACGTGAAGAAATTCTCCAAACTTCCATAAATCCGAAGCCGGTCCATGAACAACTTCGATGTAATGGATTTGGGCATTGTGTATCCTAACTGAATATTTCTGATTTTCAGATATGATTTATCTTCCAGATAAAAATCGGATGCCTGTGTGTTACGCGTATCCGAGTATTGAAGCAAGCGCGGATACGTTGCATCTGTACGTCCTTCGTACCAACGTCCCTCAACAACCTCCTTGTTTAACTGATAGCCATAATGAACTGTTGGCGTATTGTATTGATGGTGTTGCCAATATACTTCCACTCCGGCTACTCCTTGTAACAACACGGACAGGTCAAAACCCTTATATCCAAACGTGGTGTTTAACCCAAACAGAAATTTCGGATTATTACCATCGCTTACTACTTCCCGGTCATCGCTATTAACAATGCCTTCTCCGGTAATATCTTTATAAAGCAAATCGCCCTTTTTAGGAATTCCATACGCGGCAAAAGCATTTGGATTGTTAGCCAGCATTTCCTGCACAATTGCGAGGTCTTCATCTGTTTGGATAATCCGGTCCACACGCAGCATGTATTGCGCATTAATGGAATATCCTTCTCTGATATAATTAACTCCGGAAAGAGAATAATCATCTCCTTTAAACTTATCAACAGTATTTTTAGCGTATGTAAAGTTTCCATTGATTCCATAGCTGAAATCACCTGACTTGTCCTGCCATCCCAATGTTAATTCAAAACCTTTGTTGGTTACCGTTGCCGAATTTTGTTTCGGAAGAGTAGATGTTCCATGCACTGAAGGAGCCGGTAAATCAATCAATATATCTTCGGTCTTTTTGTTGAACACATCAATTGTACCGGTCAGTCGATTACTCATTACTCCAAAATCAACACCGATGTTGGTTACATAGGTGGTTTCCCATGTAAGAAAGGCATTCGAAAGCGCTGTCTGTGCTAAACCAACGACCATCGCATTTCCCCAGGAATAATTTGATGTTGCAAATACAGACTGTGCTGCATAATTATTCAAGTTCGGATTACTATCATGTAATGAATTGTTACCCAACGATCCGTATGATACTCTGAGTTTTAAGCTGTTTAACCACTGATCTGTCAAAACTTGCATGAACTCTTCCTGATCAATACGCCATGCGGCAGATGCAGAAGGGAAATATCCCCAGCGTTTATCCTCCAGAAAACGGGAAGAAGCATCCGAACGAAGATTAAACTCCAGCAAATATTTGTTTTCCCAGCTAAGATTCATTCGTCCAAAATAAGAACGCATGGCCCATTCTGTAGCCGAACCGCTGGAAGTTGCTTCACCGGTTGCAGCATCGATTGCAGTTAATTTTGGATCAATCAAATCATATCTTGTGGTGGAGAAATTTTTACTCAGGTATTGCTCCTGGCTGGCGCCTGCCATAATTCCAAAGTCCAGTTGGTCATTAAAAAATTTGTTTTCATATCGGGCAACCACGTCTTCGAAATGGCGAATAACCTTACTATCTTTATTCGTAACGTAAGTTTTACCGCCACCTACCAGCGTAATGGTATTTGTCAGAAAATTCCAACCATCAAGAAATACAGGTATTTTTTCCAATTGTTCATCGGTAAAATCATAATTGAAAGAGCCTGTAACAGAGAATCCTTTAAACGGGCTCAGAGTTCCGAAAAAGCGACTCCGGATATTGTGTTTTCCATAATTTCCTGAAACAGAGTTCAAATTACGAAGGGGGTTATTGTTGCTGGATTGAGGATCGTCTTCCGAATTATTTACTGCTCCATAGCGACCATCGGGAGAACGAAAAACCATCCCCGGAGTAGTTGCAGACGAATACGCAAATACACCAGTTGCACTTTCAATATTATCTGTTCCTACGTCCAAATCAGAAAAATAGCCATTGATATTGGCTCCCAATTTTAACCAGGGGCGCACATCGCCTTCAATATTTAACCGGGCACTGTATTTTTCCTGACCCGAATTTTCCATTACTCCGGGATGATTTAAATAGCCAAAGGAAGAATAGAATCGTATTTTGTCACTTCCGCCACTCATTGAAAATACATGATTGGATGCAACAGATTGTTGAAAGGTATCGTCAATCCAATTCGTATTAGGATAAAGCAGCGGATCGGTTCCACTTCTCCATGCGTCGATCATTCCCTGCGAAAACGAGGTAGCCAATTTGGAATTCAAATATCCTTCATTCATATATTCCATATAATCGGCATAATTGGAAACCGGCGTCAGCGTTTTACGGATAGATTCAAACGAAACATATCCATTATAATCCATTTTAAGGGTCCCTTCCTTACCTTGTTTTGTGGTAATCAAGATAACGCCATTGGCAGCTCTCGAACCATAAATTGCAGCCGAAGCCGCATCTTTCAGTACAGAAATAGATTCAACATCCTGCGGGTTTACAGAGTTAATTGCAGCCTCCACGCCATCAATAATAATTAATGGAGAAGAAACATTCAATGTACCCTGACCTCGTACTAAAATAGTTGCATCGTCATTCCCGGGACGATTGCTGGATGAAGTTACCGATACTCCGGCGGCCAAACCAGATAATGCATTAGAGATATTGGTAACCGGCCGGCTATCTGTCAATTCACTCATGTTCACTGAAGCCACAGCTCCCGATAAATTCACTTTCTTCTGGACTCCATAACCTACGGCTACCACCTCTTCAATACCAATTGCATCTTCTGAAAGTGTAACATCAATTTGTGCTTTCCCTCCAATTGCTATCTCCATTGGTTTCATTCCCACAAACGAAAATTGAAAAATTGCATTTTCAGGCACATTTGATAGCGTATAATTCCCGTTCCCATCCGTAATTGTTCCTGTAGTCGTACCTTTTAAAACAACAGAAACTCCCGGAAGTGGTTGCCCCGACGAATCGGTAACCTTTCCCGTAACCGTTTTGCTTTGCTGAACTGAACCGGCTTCATTTCCTATCAGGATAATTTGCCGGTTGTTAATCGTATATGAAACATTGGTGTCTTTGAATAAAACATCCAGTACTTCATTGATTGTTTTATCTTTCAAATCAAGAGAAACGACGTTCTCCAAAGGCAACCCTTTGTTGTTGTAGAAAAAGAAAAAATCTGTTTTGTCTTCGATCCGTTCCAAAACCTCAGTGATGGTCGCTTTCGTTAGTTTCAGTTCCAGCTTTTGGGTTTGCGCGTAATTGTTTAACGCGAATGTCTGAAAACCTACTACCACTACAAGAAAGATACTTATTCTCATAATTTTTAAAAATTTTGCGGTACAGGCAAATAAATACCTGTAGTCCGATAAGAACCAAGTTTTTTTCATAAATTTGATTTTTCAACGAGTTAATTATTTGGTATGATTAATTCACAAAGGGCAGTGGTACGAACACTGTCCTTTTTTTATTTTTTATGTCCTATCTTCACCTCCCTGTTTTCGATTTTTGTTATTACTGATGTTGATATTTCAATCATTTTCAACACTTCGCCCAATGTTTCATCCTGAATGGTTGCCGTGTACAAAATATCTGAATTAAGTAGTTCCGGACTTATGTGGATGGAGCAGTTAAACCACCGTTCCATCTGTTTAGCGACTTCGTTTAATGGTGTATTCTTAAAGATCAATTTCCCGTCTTTCCAACTGGTGATCAACCTTGTGTCAACATTTTCGACGAGAAGTTTATGGGTTTCCCTGTCGAGTAAGGATTTTTGCCCCGGATTGAGGCGGGCAACTTCTTTTCCCTGCATATCGAGCAATGCAATCGATCCTTCTTCGAGAGTAGAACTGACAAACCGGTCGTTTGCGTAGTTTGAAACATCGAATGAAGTGCCCAGTACTTTAATATTCAATTCGCCTGTCTCAACTAAAAACGGATGCTTTTCGTTGTGCGACACATTGAAATATCCCTGCCCGTTTAGTTTCACCTTACGCTGTTTTTGTGTATTAAAATTTACCGGATATTCGAGTGTACTCCCTGAATTTAACCACACTTCACTTTTGTCGGGAAGCGTAAAATGGACCCTGGACCCCGGAGTGGCATATACTTGTTGCATTGCACTCTGCACGTCCATACTATTATTTTGGCTGAGAAGCCAGAAAAGATAGACCGAACTGATTAAAAGAGGTATAAATAAAATGGCAGCAACCCTCACCAGATAAGTTTTCCAGCCAATAACCTGTTTCTGCTTTTCTTTTCTCCCCGATATTTTCGTCCAGATTTTACTTCGAAGCTGTTGTAAATAGAGCTCATTGTTTTCAATACTTTTTTGCTGAATCCCCTCCCAATGCTGTTGCATCAATTTATCCAGCTCTTTATCCCGAAAGCCCGAACGAATATATGCCTGTAAACGTTCTTTATCCCCATCTCCTGCTTCTTCCAAAATCAGCTTATTGAGGTATTCATCCAGGTTTATATTGTTTTTTAGTCCCATATCTGATTTTTCAATTCATACAGGTATACACACAAACCATTTCCAACCCCTATTATGGAATGAATATTTTTTTCTTTGTGTCCGCTTCGTGTAAGTAATGAGACCATTCATTGTCGTATTTTACCCCCACCCCCCTGGGACTCATACTCCGAACATCTTCAACACTCATTAGGTGGCGAAAGTCCCCTTTAGGGGATTTAGGGCAATTTCATATAGTTAAGGTATTCTTCGTGAATACTTCGTGTTTTTTGTGTTTTTGTGGCAGGAAAAATTAGCCACAAAGCCGCTAATTCTCAAAGGTCCACAAAAAATATATCAAATGTTTCAATTCTATAATTTCTTAACTATATGATATTGGGATTTAGGGGTAAAAACCAGAAATCAAAATGCGACATTATTTCATACGTATTACTTAATTTGTGTTTTTGTGGCAGAAATTTAATTGCCACCAAGTCTCTAATTCACAAAGATTCTCCAAATGGCAAGAAGCCTCATAGGGATCACAATACCTGACATGAAGGTTTATAAGAAAAGTTCGAAGAAAATCAGACCTGCAAACCCGGCAGAACGAAGGTTTCGTTTTATTTCAGAAAGGGCCGAAGTCATCTGGTTTTCAACGGTCTTTACCGATATACCCAGTTTTTTCGCAATTTCGGCATTGGTGAGATTCTGTTCCCTACTCAGAAGAAAAATCTCTTTTCGTTTGGGGCTTAACTGTTCAACCGAATTTTTATAGGCTCTTTCCAGCTCTTTAAAATTCAGCTCTTCATCAAGCAATACATCTTTTCCCGGATGCAATTTGGCGTAATTCAAATATACCTGCTCCGATTTCGATTTACGGATGGTATTTAAGATTGCATTTTTGGCAATGGTAAAAATGTATGAATCAAACGATTTTCCGTCCAAAAGCTCCTCCCGCACTTTCCATATTTTCAGAAATACTTCCTGTACGATTTCTTCTGCTTCGTGAGAATTTTTGAGGTAACCAAGCGAAAAACTGAATAGTTTCTTCCCGTAATAATCAAATAAATCGCGAAAAGCTTCCGGCGAGCCTTCTCTTAACCGGACAATCAAATCCTGATTTATATGACTGGGATTTTTACTCAATTTGCATCAAAATTAGTTTCAATTGAAAAACCAAAAGTAAATAATCTATTTTTCAAAAGATACAAGCGATGATTTTTAAATTGAAACCATTGAGCAAATACGAGAGCATTTATTTAACTCATCCGATGAACGTATACTCACCGGATGAGTATATATGAACCGGACCAAGGAAAGGCAAATTATTTTTCTTCCTGAAAAAGAAGAATGTTCCCCTTTCAAGGAACGGGAGACCTTCCTTATAAGGGAAGCGTTTCCTTCCTCCGGGGGAAGAACACCTCTTCCTTGTAAGGGCGAATGTCCTTTCCTTAGGAGGAACGGCACCCGTCCTGCATAAGGGAGAGGCATCAATCCGGTTATCGTGCCGCTACATTCAGCAAGTAATCGAAAATATAGGAACGCGCTTCTTTCAGCGTTTTGGAAGAAGAAACGAATTGGGTGCAAAGGCTTAACTTGTAATCGCCCGCGGCCAAACCTGCGGGAACCAGAAATGTTATTTTGGATGGATCATTCACCAGTATTGAGGTCACAGGAATGGAAATAACTTCTTCTGTCGCCTGGTTAACCAGACTAAGACCTATAACGGGAGCATCTCCTTCAATCTTTATTTTGCTGCCAATCAGGTCAACGCCTCCGCCGGGAGTGAGGCGGCTGTTTTCTTCGCCCGAGCTCACATCGGTAAGTTTGTTGATTACCGGCCCGGCAACGGCCAAACCGCGCACATCAACTGTTATTGCCTTCACCGCGTTGCGCAGATCGGCAACAGGAGTGGCATTCACTACCAAACTATGCTGCGAAGCATCCCATTTGGCATTGTCGCCGATAAACACCCCGTTCACTGTCAGGTTAAAATAGCCCAACCCAAAGTTGACGGAGGCGCCGTTAACGATTTGCTCAATCGCTATTTCCTTCAGTATTTCTATCGAAGACTTGAGGGTTGTGGCATTCAGGTCGGTACGCCGCGTTATGGCGATATTGACCAGGTCGTCCTCGGAAAGCGACTTGGCGGTTACCACCCGCCCAAAACGGTCGTCTTTCCGTTCTGTCAGTGCCAGATCGTATAATTCGACGATCACGCTGCTTTTTTCTTTTGTACTCATTGTTTACTACTTTTCAAAGATTAATGAATTATTGGTTTTTATTATATGATCAGGAGAAAAGACTTCTGTCTTTCACCCGGGTCCGGTTTTTTTGAGAATGGGAGACTGAGAGAGTATAAAAGGCTGGTTAGCGGGGTACCGGTTTCAGAATTTTCGATCGGAAAACGGCCTTTTAACAAATGATTGTCTGTGTACGGATGTTCCATGATGCCTGTTGTTTTATTTGTTCCATCATTTTGCTTCCCTGTACCGCTTAAAATTATCCTTTGATAATAACCGGTTCTCCAACCTCACTATTTCCGATGGTATTATTTTCTTGATCTGTTGTGAAAAACTTAAAACCGGATAAAAGATAAACAGAAATATGGAAACATTATTCCATAATCTTGGAAAATTCATGAAGACCCCCATTTTTTGGACGAAATGACATCGTGGGTATATGAAGGCCCCTTTTTTCGTGCTGAACGATTTTAATTTTTGGGCAAAAAACAGCCAAAATGAGGATGCATTTTGGCTGTTTCGGAGGGGATGGACGTCAGATTTTTGAGAAAAGTGGGGTCCAGGTTGAAAAAATATGGATTATAAATTCACTTTTATCGGGTTAATGAATTATTAAGGTCTCTGTTATAGCTCAAATCAGCGTCGTTATTCTGGATTCCATAACCACTCGGGCGCATGGTTACAGACAGATAATTCCACATGGATTCAAGTGTTTTAATATAATTTTCAGGAAGTGCAATATTTTTCCTTTGGCAAATGTCTGCAAAGAGTTCAAAATTACTAAGCGACACAAAATGATACGATGAAGTCAGTTCAGCTTACACTCCATCAGGGTACACGTGGGTTTTTATACTTTCAGTCATCCTGTCAATAGAATAATTGCTGTATTCAGGCCAAGACGATGCGATGGTAGCCAATCCTGACATTTCCATCGTCAGCCAGTTTCTTTGAATGCAGGTAAACGCTTGTTGAGCGGCCAGTTCCCCATTTGACACATAGTAATGCTGTTTCATTGCTGGGTTCGTACAGGCACTGGTTTTAATCATTTATTCTGTAATTCTTCCAATTTCTGCGATACCAAACCTTCCGTTTTTTTCTGCTGTTTCAATTAACATGTCAAGCTCTTTACTGGCAGATAGCCAGCGTCAAAGGCGTGCGTGTCTCATTCCTGCCAATAAATTTACAGTTCAATCCTAACTGTTTTCTTTTTCTGGTTATGCATAATCTCAAGCCCTGCAACTTTTTTCTTTGCGTTTTTCAAGACCGATATAAGCTGTTCAAAGTATTTAATATCAACACCTTCACACTCAAGTATAACATCTCCTGTTTTCAAATTAAATTTCACTAATTCTGAATTTTCAGGAACATCTATTAATAATACCCCACTAATTGCAGATAACCCGGATGCCGATTGCTCTCCTAAAGTTTCCACGTCCTTGACCTTTGCCCCATACCAGTCGTAAATTTTTCCTGTTTCTCCTCCATCAGATGAAACTGGCAAAGGAACTTTTGGGGTTTTTGCGATTTTTCTTAGTTTTTCAGAAACCACACCAAATTGATCCATCGGGAAATTTTTGAACCCAACCCTTAGGGCAGGGGAATTTTCTTTTACCTGATAATTCATGTTTTGTGCATCTTGAAACAAGGGATCACCTACAATTGAATTAACATCACACCCATTTTCTGCATACTTTAAACGATCGTTTTCGTTTGCTACAAATAAATTTGAATCAAGATCAGCTCCCCATTTTTCATCCTCGTCCATGCCCCTGTTCATAACAGCAGGCCGGTATGCCCCATAAACAATATTATTTTTGAAAACATCGCCACTTTTGGGATACCATACATGTGGGTGTAAGCTGTTATTAATAATGATGTTGTTGGTAGCTGTGCGGCCATACCCTTCGCGCATTTTCAACCCACCATTCAATAACACATTGTTGTAAATTCTGTACCATGATGAGCCATCGTCCAAGTCAATATCCCAGCCATGGTCGCATCGCCAGCGGCTGTTTCGTATGATATTAGGGGCTAACATATCCAGTTTTGGAAGTTCTGCATATTTGGCTACTTCTTCTGCTGTTTCACGAATATCAGGAGTCCAGAACCGGTCACGTCCCCAAGAGTTAAAACTGCCATGGTCACCTGTTTCCAGTACGGTATTGAAAACGTCACAATACTCTATTGTGTGTCCACCAAATGTACCTTCGTTAATATTAATACCGGCGCGAGGTACATCGTAGATCGAACAATGACTTATTCTGATTTTATATGACATGGAAATCTGGATAGGTGATGTTTGCTTTTCATCCCGACCAGTCATGGTTATCAAACAATCTTCCACATAACAGTTTGCCGGATAATTATCGCCTTTAGGTCCCGGGGTTCTGTCTATCTTTTCAAAATCTTGTTTCCCATAACGAAACAGTGGGCTGCGAACAGTATTCGAATCTCCTACAAATGCGACTCCGTTTGCTCCTGAATGGTGGATATAACAGCTTTTTACGCCAATTCTGCGGTTATATTTGTTTACAAAAATGCTATTTCCCCCTAACTGATCAAATTCACAATTCTCAATAATGCAATCTTCAGCACCGTCGAAAAACACCGCACCGCCTCGATAGGTTGTCCAATCGCTTCGTAAAAGCTGGTCCTTGTTTTCCATGAAAGTCCGGGCTGCATGACGAAAGACAAAACCATCAAGAGTAATAAATTTTGCAGGATTTCCTTTTGATCCGTTAAATTCGATTAGATGTTTTAATCTTACAATTTCAATTTTTGCATCCTCCAGGTTAATTTCTTCGGGTGGATAATAATATAATTTTTCCTGTTGTTTATTGTAGTACCATTCGCCAGGCGCATCTAACTCCTCAAAAACATTTTCAACAATCCGGTATCTTGGGTGCATTGATGAAGGCCTGTTATTTTGCCATCCTCCTTCGATATTAAGTGAGCCATTATTATTTTTACCTTTAACCAACCAATGCATATCTCCCCACAAATAGGAATGCATTGCATGAATATATACTCCAGCAGGATTATTCCATCTCGAAATTCGTTGGGGGCTTAAGGGATCATTAGCGGGGTCAGGTGCTGCTGAGTGTATTAAATCCCAGGTATCGAAAACATTTTTGCCTTCCCCTGTATTGGGGAACCGGGCCATTCTTTGTCTTTTTCCGTTAACATAGAGTTGATCAATTGTTTTATCACCAGTTACGGAAGCAACAAATATTCCCCGCTCAAAAGGTTTCCATTTTAATTCCAGTTTCTCTCCACCACTAATGATCGCTTGCCCTTCATTAACTGCTTTAAAAGTTATAGGGTGATGTTCAGTCCCTGAAAATCCGGCATTGAGAAACAACGTGTTCGGGAGATAATAGGTACCATCCTCAACCAGAATATCAATCGTCTTTTTTCCTGAATCTTTGATGGCAATTTCCCTGGCTTTGTCCAGTGATTTTACCGGATCGCCCTTTCCCCCGGAGCTCTGATCGTTTCCATCTGTTGAAACATAAATCTCAACAACTTCCTGCTTGCATGAAAAAAATATTCCCAAAGTCACAATAAATACCAGTGTAAATAACCTCTTCATATTCTCATAATTTATTAGATTTTTGTTGCTGAACTTATTCATATTTGAATAGTTCGGAATTAATCGCAGTGATAATACATTATATCTTCTTCCAATTTAACAATACTTGGTCAAAACTTAATTATTTATCTGATTTGCTGTAATTTAACTGATTATTTATTAGATTAAAATCGCATAGATTTGTATCTTGAATGTATTAATTACCAGTTGAGTAATTTAATCATGGCCACCCCTGCGATTTATGTTATATATTTAAAAATTGTTCTTGATGCTTTATCTGTTTCCAAAATAAAGCTCAATAAATGCAGACGATATTTTATGATTGAGATTTTCATGTTTATCTGAGTATTCCTTTTCGGATCAACTTCCTCCAGTTGGGCCGATACAGCCGTTTTGGCGAACAACTTTTCCATCGCCAATTTGAGCTGGGGTTTGACTTCTTTGGCTTTAATAAAGCTTTAGCAATGCCTGGGATGGGCAGTCGCACCGCTGTTGCCTTCGACCCAAGCTTCATTCACAATTCAGGTAAGAAAACTCCTGGTATTGGATACTTTTGGTTGGGCTGTGCCGGTAGGGCTCTTCGGGGGATTGAAATCCTTGGACTTTCAGTAATTGATGCAGACACTCGGGTCCAAATCGAATTTGGGTTCAGGGATGCCAAACAATTCGCAGGGCTTAAAAACTCGCAGGCAAGAAGTGGAAATAAGATCAACTTTCACTTCAATACGGCATTGACAACAGTAAATATTGCCAAGATCATGCAACTGAGCAATCCAGAAACAAGGGTAAACTCATTTTCTATGGCAACACACTAGACCCTGTTTCACAATACGTTGTTGTTATCGAGATTTTTTCTCCTGTTCGCTATTAACCCAAACTCAATCAAAAATCGTCAATATGTCAATGAACTATTATATTTTGGCACTATGCCCCTTAAATATCGTTACTTCTTGAACGAACTATTGATTTAAATTATTTGCATTTTATTAAATTGATTTTATTTGCAGGGCTTACTTTTATTGCCGTTAGTTTTCCGTTTTCATAAGTGCCTTCTATATGGGTTTTATTTGGACCACTTAAGATAAAGCGCACATCCCATTCGTTAGGCCAGGCTGGCAGTAAATGCACGTTATGGTCTTCATATTGCATGATCATTCTCTGCAAAGCATTCATTGCAACCGAACCATGATCTTGGTCAGGTGTCCAATCATAATTTGGTCCCCAAAATGCAGGAAAGCGGAAATTTGTGTCATATGTTGAGAAACTTTCAACAATCATTTTTTTTGCTTCTTCAGCCTTTCCCAAGCAGGCAGCCTGTATTGAATTTTGCTGCCAGCCTCTATTTTGTTTGTTGACCCGTGCAAAAAAGGTTCTTTCTGCCAGGTCAATTTCCGGCTTGCCAACACCAAAGGTCCGGTATGGAAAAACAGCATAGAGTTCCGGGTTTTCAGTATTCTTTTTATCGCGATATTCAGCTGCCGGAGCGATTATTGTGTCATTATTTTTGTCAACCCTTTTAGGAACTTCAGGCAGATCATTTATTAGTTTTGACCATAACGATCGCTGTGTATCTGAAATAAAACGTTGGGGGAGTAGCAGCATTTTCTCAACAACTTTGCGTAAGCCAGCTATCTCAGGCAACGGATTTATTGCTGTTTGATAAGTCTCCAGCGACATGGCAGGTGAAAAAAGAATTTTTCCATCATCGCCACGTTGCCAGTGTTCATCAAAGAATGTAAGTATTTCAGAAACAAAAGGAATGATTGTGTCTCTTGCAAATTCATTATTATTGGTAAAAGAATAGTAGTCCAGCATCATTAACGAAAGTTCAAGGCCGCCTTGCCAGAGATACCTGATATAGGTATTGCTGGTTAATCCATCTTCCATGTTTTCTCTATTGATGCCATAATTTGTATTTGTATAGGTTCCCCAAAAATTCATTGTTTCAGGAAAAAATGCGCCTTTGTGATGATAATATTGGCTGGTTGCTAATTTACGTAATGGCAAAGCATCCATATACATTTTAAACAAGGGCTTCATCATATCAAAATCGCCCGACATGAGCATTGACCAATAGGGTAGACGGGTATTCTGCCACCAGTATGGGCCGCCCCATAAACGAAAATCTGCATTGCATCCTTCATTTTTTCCCTTTCTGTTGTAAGTATCAACCGTAAAAATAGAACCATTGAATTTTATAGGCGAATTGCCACGTCCCCCACATGCATTTATATAGCGCTGAAGTATATACCCACTTGTAACCATTTCTGCTTTACGCTGTTCGATAGTATCTCTTGCTGTAATAAAAATAGAACTCCGGTTCCAGAATTGATGCCACCAGTTAACATGAGCCATTTCACGTGCGTTGGGTGGTAATTTGCTTATTTCAGATACATTTTTTAATACAGCTTTCTTCCAAGAAGAAACTGTTCCGATTTGAGTTAATGCATTTATATTTATTTGTGAATGACAGGATGGGGATTTGGTTACCAATGAAGTGTCGGATGTACTGATCAACTCTGTTCCTTGAATGCACACTCCAAAAGTACGGTTTAAGAGTGGATCACCGGTCTTTGTATACGCTCCCAACGACTGCAAAATTAGGTTGCCTTTCCATTGCGAGCATGTGTTCTGGTGACAACTAATAATACAGTTCTGATCGTTTTTTAGTGTTGTATCTGCCACCTGGTACATGGGGGTCTGGTTAGGGTCTTCGTCACTTACCCCATAAACACCAATTGATTGTAATCCTTTGGATTGAATTCGGCTTTTTCTCCAGGTTTCAAAAAACACCTTAGTTTGTAAGGCAGTCTTACTATCGATGTCAACCTGTATCGTTGGATGGTTGGCATCAGCCCAAAGTTTTACCCGGGTGTCACCATAAGTTATAATCATTCTTCCCTTTTCCAGTTCCAGTTTCTGAGAGAATGATTTATTGTTATACTGACTTGGGTGTATTGAAATCCTGATCTTTCCTAATTTTAATAAATGCCCGTACTCATTCCATGCGTCTGTTTTTGAAACATAAAAAACCAGGTCGCCGTTTTCCTCTACCCACACATTTGCGCCAATATCACCGTTACCAATGGGCATAGAACCCTGCGAGTTAATTCCAGGAGTATTCCATTGAATGTTGTAATCTTCCAATGTTGTTATCTGCGCATACAGTGATAGTGATACCAGAATGCTATTGAGCAATGCTATAGTTGTACAAATTCTTTTTTTCATAATCAGTTATTAATTATTCAAGAAACCTGAAGTTATTCAATACCATATCCTGTTGAAATACGAGGAAAATTGTGTGAATGCCTTTTACGATTTTCACATCTGTAAGAGTATCCCCTGCATTTATTTTGGCAATAACCTGCCCTTTAGGCGAATCCAACCTTATTTCAAATAGATAGTTACCGCTGTTTTCAAAAATATGCTCTTTCAATTTGAATGCAAATTTTTTGAACGATCCATTAATTTAATTAACTCTTTAATATATCGCCATACGGACTACGAGACGAACGCGTAATTAGCGATTGTAATTTCTCGCTGTCATTAACCAGTGTCTCGGTAACCGGATCCCATTTCAGGCTTTTTTCTCCGGAACGAACTAAAATGTCGCACAAATGACTGATCGTGTCGGAACGAACAGCCGATTCAATCGGACTTACAGTTGGGGTATTGTTTTTAATTGCATCGATGAGATTTCCTAAATGGCTTTCACTAGCCATTAGCCTGGTTTCACCGGGTGAAAAAGTGTGTTTCAGGATTTCAGGATTACTGGCCTGTATCTCTTTGCGGTCAACACTTACCCATCCGTTTGTGCCAAAAAAAGTAGTTCCGTGACCGGAGTAATTGCGGTACTTTTCAATTACAGGGCTGCAAATATCTTCGCTGAAGAAGTGCATTTGTACGCCATTGGCATATTTCATCTGAAAATCCCACGAATTCATTGTGTTATATAGATTTCCTACTTCGAAAAAACTTCCGGTTCCTTCGTATTCAAAGGGACTGGTATCGTCACTGTTGTTTCCCCACTGGGCAATATCGATTGGATGGGCGCCCCAACCTGCCACAAAACCTATTGCATAGTCGTAAATGTGCCAGGCTCCCAAATTCGATACACGAGCGTTGCAATAAGGTCGTTCCATAGCCGGTCCTTGCCACAGTTCGTAATCGAAACCTGTCGGAACAGGTTCTGTTGCTATTGGGGCAAAGTTACCTTTCCCTCCATCACACCAAACGTCTATTCTTTCCAGTTTTCCAAATACTTCATTCCGGGTGAGTTCGGCAGCCAGTCTGAATTTTGAATCCGAGCGTTGCTGGGTACCATACTGAAAAGCGATTCCTTTTTGCTGAACCAGTTTTCGCAACTTCTGCCCATCGGGAATGGTCAATGCAAGTGGTTTTTCGAGGTAAATATGTTTGCCAGCCTGTGCTGCAGCCATAGCGACAGCAACATGCCAGTGGTCGGGTGTTGCAATTACCACAGCATCTACATCTTTCCGCGCAAGCACTTCATGAAAGTTGTTGTAAGCCAAACAACCATTGTAGCTGGCCAGCCCTTTTTGTTTTGCATAAAATTCATTGATCTTTTGGGCTGTGTCGTTCCTCCTTGCTTCAAATGGATCGCAAACCGCCACAATCTGAGCCTTTTGCGCTAGTTTAAGCATGTAAACCACATGATTTGATCCTCGCCCGCCTACACCTATCATTGCAACATTTATTTTGTCATTTGGCGATCCTTTTTTTGCACAAGAATTAAGCAGTGAAGGTACTATCATTCCACCTGCCGCAATTAAACCTGTATTGCGGATAAAATTTCTTCTTGATATATTTTCTTTCATACATATAAATTTTCAAAGTAAGTTCGTAAAATTTTCGTAACAGCTTCTATTTTTCAATTATATGCGCACCGGTATGGAATAGCCATTTATTCATTTTCGATTTGTATGAGCTTTGGCTCTTATGGCTATTTCATAATTTTAATATTAAACTGCGCCTAATTTTTTTAAATATTCAAAACTTTTAAGAACGGCTTCCTCACCAGCAATTTCGAGTGTTGAATAACCATCGAACCCAACTTTAACCAGAGAATTAAAGATAGCCTCAATATCAATAACACCATCTCCAAGTGCGATTAGCGACATTCCACAGCCAAACTGAGTTCCGCGTTTTTCAATCATCTCAGCGGGAAGGTCTTTCCAGTGGACATGTTCGATTTTTGAGCCAAAGGTTGCAATCATTTCGAGCGAGTCGCCACCACCAAGCCAAAGGTTGCCAGTATCGAGATTGATTCCCAATGCTTTTGAATTACAGCGATCCAACACTTCTCCCATAAGGGTTACGGAATCCGAAATATGCCCGTGAGGCTCAATCAGAATTTTCACCCCGTAGTCCTCCGCATATTTGAGTGGTTCGTAAAGTTTTTCTGCAATCGAGAAAATAGCTTCAGTCGTGGTCAGCGCTTTCCCAAAAGGAGTTTCAGGCTCGCCTTCAGCAGTAATCACATGCTTAACACCAATGCTTCCGGCAAGTTTAAACGCTTTAATGATTTGTGCAGTTCCGTAACGTGAGGGTGCAGTTGGATCGAGCAGGTTTGCGTGGGCACAGACACTTGAAAGTTCCAGCCCACGACTTTCGAACATCCGTTTGACATCGAATGGATTTGAATCCAAACTTGCCAATGCAGTGAAGCCATATTCGACGCCCAGGCAGGCGCCGTCAGAATTGTCGGTTAAATCGCCACAAGAGAATCCCCATTGCTTTATTTGGTCTAGCTGGGCTTCGAGTGGACTAAATGGATTAATTAATGCAAAACATCCTACTTTTATTGACATAGTTATCGTTTTTTGATTGTTATTATTATTTGAATTACTGAAACTTTTCAGTTGACTCTAATTCTATTCTTCAGGTATTGGTATAGAAACTTTTCCTGTGGCAGCCCATTCAGCCCCCCGAAGCATCAGCGTTTTCCATCCTGAATTTTGCATGGCAGCAACATCGTGCCCCAATACCAAATAAAAGACCCGGCCTTTTTCCATCTTTCGACAAAGCGCAACCGGTTCTTCCCTGTCATGCCCTTTATTTGAAGTAGGTGCAAGTGCAACGCACAGAATCTGATTTCCAGACTTTTGTTCCAAATCCACCCACAATTCATCGGTTGTAGTGAAATCTGCCATTCCTTTTGTAATAGGATGTTTATGGTTACTGATCTTCACTTCGAAAGGAGCAATTTTTCCATGATGTGTATTTTTTCCCCAGGTAGCCCCCACCATTTCCTGAAATTCAGGCCAATCGTAATTAGCTGCACTTGCTGCATGGAAAAGCACAAATCCACCTCCCTCTTTCACAAAACTCACGATCGCTTTTTCAGCCACCACTCCCCATTGCCGGTTGCTTGCTGGAAATGCATTCCAATTACTGGCGATAGCGCTGTAATTTTTTAAATCCACAACTTTCAAAGTGTCAGGTCTTTCGGTAATATCAACTTTGAAATAGCCGCTTTCTTCCAGAATTTGCTTAAACAAAGGGCTTGTTTTTTGCCAATCGTGATTATTTTTTCCACTGATTAGCAATAGCTGAAGAGGTTGTTTGCCTGATTGCTCTGCATTTCCGGAGAACGGGATTAGAAACGTAATGATAAAGACCAGAATGATTTCAAGCATAATTATATATTTAACCCTATTAAAATGTTGGGCGGTCTAAACGCTCGTACCAAAAGTTCCAATACTTTTTAGTTAGTAAGATTCCTGTAATCGTACCATAGCTGTTGCTGCCCATAATACAGATGCCTGTCCATGAAAATTGCCGGTGCTGCGTGGTCGTTTCAGATAGTGCTTTTTATTGTTTTTTGCGTTTGTACCAACACAAACTTCCCTGACAGCTCCTTTTTCGTTGACATACCCGGCCAGTGTATCCCAGCTTTTCTGAACCGGGCCGGCATATTGTTCCCACGGAAGCCATCCGTTTTGCAGTCCTGTTGCCATCGCGTAAAGAAACATTCCGGTACACGAAGTCTCGGCGAAACTTTCGGGATCATCCAGTAACTGGTGCCACATTCCATCTTTTCCCTGAAAAGAAAGAAGCGTACCCATCATTTTCCGGTATGCCTTCATCAGTGGTGTATAATATTTATTGTTCTCCGGAAGAAGAGGTAAAACTTCAGCCATTGCAGCAGCGGCCCAGCCATTGCCACGTCCCCAATAAAAAGGTGCATCATCGCGATGATAAAACAATCCGTTTGGCCTTTGCAGTTTGTCACAATACGCAACCAACTGATATGCTGCCCGATTCAGATAAACGGTGTCTTTTGTCGATTTATAAGCTTGTGCCTGAAGTGAGCCAACCATATACATATCATCAACCCAAAAACGGGTATAACTTGCAAGCCCGTCAGTACGGGGGGTTTGGTATTCATCATCAGCAAGGTGTTTGGCCAGATCAAAGTATTTTTCATCACCGGTTTGACGGTACAACTCAAAAGGCCAGATGCCGAAAACATTGTAATCAACGTGCCCGATATGGTTTTTCCTCTTTCCACTTAAAAAAACCTGATAGCCTTTGCTTATTTCCGACTGGATCTGAGTATCATGGATAGCATCTGAAAAGATCAGGCTTCCGTAGTAGGTACAAACTTTCTGGTAACGCCAACCAAACCTTTTCCCTAAAACGTAATTGACAATCTTTTTCCCAACAATTGCGGGTTGTTCCTTGAAGACTAACTGATTTGAATCATTCTTCTGTGCATACGATGATAAACTAAGTATGCTTAAAAATAATAAACCCCAAAATCTAAAATACTTATTTCTCATCCTTGTATATTCTTTCCATTTTGTAAAAATCGAGATACAGGGATTTTCCCTTGAAATCAAAGGTTAAAGTCTCTGCCTTTTTTGCGGCTTTAATGTAAGGCGAATCGTAACGATCGTATTCTGTGTTGATAACCTGGTCGTTTATTAAAAAGTCAGAACCAAATGTCAGGTTATATTTCTTTCCTTTTGAGAGGTAGGTCAGCTCCAAATGTCGAGGATTGAAAGTCAGAGAATTGCCCTGAATTCTTTTACAAAATTCGCCGAACAATCCATCTTCATCTTTCGATCCTGCTTCAGTGATCCAAAAAGTTTGCTTCCCCTTTTGAATAAGGTCATCCGTAGTATTTTCCCTATAAGTTATTTGATTCCTGCCAATAAAAACACAGTAGGTATTTTCTTTTTTACCAAAAGCATAATTATTGGATATAACGACTGTATCAAATTGCTCTTTCGGAAAATAAGCATGGGTATAATCCAATACAGCCATCTCCATTATACTTCTTTTTTCAGGAATATTATAAATAGCAAGACTTACATTTTCATCCTGTGCAACATGCGGTAAATGGCCGTATCCTACCCAGTAATTCGGCGATTGATTTTTCTTATCTTTTTCAAGCGCCGGATGGCAATGAAAAATACTAAATGAATTTTCAATATTCATTCCCGAGACATGTTGCTGATCTCCATAAGTTCCGGGATGATGGTTTTGAACCGAATAAAGCGAATAATCTTTCGTTTTATAGGTATATGTATTTCCTTTTTGAATAGCAACCCCATTGCTTTGTGGATTTAATATTCTGACCAGCAATGGTTCCAGATGCAGCCATCGTAAAACTGAATAATTCAGTAGTGTGAAATCACTCAAAAAACTATTGCTAAACATTTTATTTTTTCGGATTGTAAAAAGTGAATTTCTGACCACTTCGGGATTTGAAAAAGCCTCCATTCCCCATTGCATCATCATGCTACGGTTATCGGTGCCAAAATATCCTTCGGCTTTCATCTCCGATATATCCAATCCATTGCTTTGTTTGACTACGACGTTGCCGGTATCTTTGGCAATTTCGGCAATCACCGGTGGAAGCGAATACTTTTTCGTGGCCATCATCCCATACATCATCCCACGGCTGATCTTTTCCCCATTTCCCCAGTAATAGTTGGTAATACCACCCAACGTTGCTTTACGGCCTCCTTTTCGATTTCCCTCATAAGCTCTTCCACTGACTGAAATAAACATGGTTTTTATATTTTGTACGGCAACATCATAGAGAAGCAAATCCATAATGATTTGCATCTTTTTTGATATTTCTTCGTCTGCAAAATCAATCATGTTGATCATTCCGCCAATATCTTCTATATAATAAACGTTCGAGTAGTATTCAATAAACCCATATTTCCAACGCATTTCCATCCAGTCGAGAGCCCTTTTCCGTGCTTTTTCCATGTGTTCTTTCCCGGTAAGCCCACTATTAGGAAAAACTATATCCGAATACTTTTGCCCTGCCAGATATTCGGCTGAAGTAAATAAAATCTGATGATTCTCGCTCCAGTAGCACATTGAATTTTCCCCTGGTTCGTCCCACCAATACCTAAAATTCAGCAACGTACTATCAATTTTCGACTTTGTTTCCTTTGGTATCTTGTCTCCATATTCATAAATAATCCGGATCAGGTTTACCAGATCAAAATCAGAGCAGTCATATTGACTATTAATATATTCAAGCGTGGTGTCCATATCCTTCCAGACATGTTCTTCCCCATTAATCAGGCTTAAATAAATCTGATCAAGTTTCTTTTCGATCTTTTTATCCGGACGCTGTGGAAATGGCTTAACAGACTCATTCCGCACAAAATCTGCTATCACCGTAATGATAATGAAGACGAAAAATAAAACAACATAGGTTCGTTTCGATTTAAAATTCAACATTTCAGCGTTTTATTAACGATTGTCGTTTAGGTATTCTGTGAACTTAATTAAGTTGTTTATTTCCGGCTCCCTCGCATTTGCCGATATGATCCATGTTTGCAAATGCTTGGTTGGTTTTGAGATAAACAGGATTTGTTTCCCGTCATCAAATTGCCGGATGAAATCCTGTTCATCGTAGATTAATGCCCCGCCCACAGCAACTTTTTCAGCAGCGACATCTTCGGGGTGAATTCCCCATGTTGCAATGTAATTTTTCCCCTTTATTACCTGAATTCCCTTGTGATAATTGATGCCGGTCACGAACTGAACTTCTTCTCTGCTTTGAGTGAAAGCTTCAACTTTTGCTTTTCTGCTATCCGAAAAAACGGTTACCCGAACACATATATCAAGTTTTTTGCCTTTGAACGGAATTTCTTCTGATAACATTCCCATGGTGGAAAAATCCATCCCCTTTGCAACTTTTGCTATTCGCTTTGATACAGGATTAAGCGGAACAACCTTATTACCATCCCATAATTTGATCCCTCCCAGACCGACGGTATTCCCTACTCTGTAATAGTCGGCACCCGAACCATTCTTTTGTTGTTCTTTTGTTGGATACCACCTGGTTTGGCGAAGCTCCATTCCGGGGTTTGGCTTCGAATAAACATCTATAGCTTCCCTCTTATCGAAATAGATTCTCAATGCAAACCATTGGTTTTCAACAGCAGGACCGTGATGCCCCACTTTATGAAACATGTTCCCGGAATCTGATTGAAGCTCGTTCAAAAATGCACCTTTGTCAGCCTTCAGAAAGAGGCTAACAAAGGTACTTTCCTGTCCAAACACCCTTTGACAAATTAAAATCAGACTTAGAAATACAAACAATTTCATTTGTATTTAAAATTAAATCAACAACATTGATATTTGCGACTTTGGTAATTCAATCTATTAATTTTTAGGTACAAACGTGAAATACAATATTATTCCAGGTTTGTCCCAGTAGGTAGCATCAATGCTTATAGGAATTCCGACAACCATTGAAGTGGCCGAAATATTCTTAATAACGAATAAGGGAGAATAATCCTTAATTCCAATATATTGTCCGTCAGAAAAGGCCAATCTGGCTACTTTATTCTTACTTCCATTAAAATGGAACGTAATATTTTTTGCTTCATAATTAGAAATTGAGGTATTGAAAACAAGTCCTGTTGCATTATAGTCATCATAATCCAAAGACCATTTCCCTCCGGCAGGTGGGCTATATGAAGATGCACAGAGCGGAAGAAGGTCAGGATAACGGGAAGGTTTTACAATGGTCCCTGTTTTCATCCCGAAAATTATACCTGCCAGGATTAAACCATCATCGCTCGGGTTCACCTTGTACGATCCATCAGAAAAGAATGTGAATTCATCTTTATATTGATCGGCAAGCCGGAAATAATCCAGCACATTTTCAAAAGCATCCTGGGTCAATTTTACATCATCACTAAAAGGACCAGCACCTTCAGCCCCGGGAGTATATGTTTTTGACATGACCCATGTTTTGCCATTAACGACGCTGGGCCCACCCGATAAAAGTTCTTCCATTGAAATGGCAACTTCAAAATTTCTCTGGCGGGAAGTTTCTCCTCCTACCCCTGTAACAGCTAGGGTCACAGTATATACACCACCTTTAAGGTAAGTATGCGAGGGTTCTTTTTCTGTTGATGTATTGCCATCACCAAAATCCCATAAATAAGTATCTACGTTTGCTTCTTTTACCTTAAATGTTATTAGGTATTCATCCAGCTTTCCATAAAATTCGACCAAAGGGGGTAGCGGATCTTTGCTGCACGATGCAAGGAATAAAAGAATGATTGCATAAGCAGGAAACCGATATGTTGAGATTATTTTTTTCATATACTCTAATAATTTAATTTTTTCAGAAAACTATTTCACATCCCACCACAGAGGGGTTGTAATTCTGTTTGGGCCTTGTTCTGCAACCGCAGCGGTAACATTCGCATTATTGGAGTTGAATTCATCTGTTCCGTACAATAGCCGTTTCGGTAAATACCCATCTGTTACACCTTTTTCAAGTGTCCCGGTACGTTGGCCAATTGTCGGATAGTCGGTACGTCTCATATTACTGTAACACTCTGTAAAATTCGGCACCAATCCAATCCATTGCTGTGTGCAGATTTTTCTGAAATTATCTTCATTTAACCCTGAAAGCTGAGCTTCAGGAGATGCCAGAAACGTTGAAATCTGTGCTTCGGGTACTTTCCATGTCTCCATGGATTTGCGAATTCCTGCCTGGTAAAGTTGATTTGCATCGCCGGAACCCAACTGAAATAATGCTGCTTCAGCCCTTAAAAAATAGACTTCATCGGCACACATAAAATAGGCAGGCAAATCTTTGGCATACAGATTTTCAGAGGGGCTGCAATATTGTATTTGTGTAAATGCATTACCATTATCCAAATCGCCCAATCCATTTTTTATTCCCTGATATCCACCGGAACTGTTTGGTTTTACAAAAATGGAAAGCCGGGGGTCGTTTGTTGATTTTAACTGGTTCACAAAGAGTTCGCTCATTTTCCATTTCTCTTTGGTTATGTATAAGTTATACCAGGGATTATTTAGTTCCTGAATATCGCCGTTTGTAAAACCTCGAAGAGCATTTTGACTGTTTTCTTCAATTAAGTTCTCAGCTAAACATTCAGAAATAACCGTTTTTGAATTATTCGGATCAACAAATCTGGCCCTCATTGCCAGCCGTAACCGAAGTGAATTGGCAAAACGTACCCACTTGGTAAGGTCATTCTGGTACAATGGGTCATAACCGGGATATCCATCTTTGGGATTGGCGCTTTTCAAAACAGTGATACTTTCTTTCAGTTTGTCCATCATATCATGATAAATATACTCCTGTGTATCATATTTCGGATACAGAATATTCTTCCTGGCCCAGGCACCTTCCGTATAAGGGACACTTCCATATAAATCAGTAAGCTTGATGTAATTACAAACGGCTAAAATATTCACCATCGAAAGTTTCACGTTGGTAACTGCATCAGGTCCTTTTTCATCCAAAATAAGAATGATCTCATTGATGAGTTTTAACGGGCCAGTATAAAGATCGCTCATAGTAGTATTGTACACCAACTGATTGAAATCGGTATATTTATCGGCATCCCTGCCAAGTGAAGGCGAAACATATATGTATGCATATTGTGACCCCATCCTCAGATCAAACGTGCCAGACTTGGAATCCAGAGTTGATGCCACAGCACTTGTAAACAAAAATTTGTCGTCAATCTTGGTAATTGCGTTTGGATTCAGGTTCATTTCAACCAGGTCGCTGTTACATGCCCAGACAACCAGAAAGATCGCCACAACACTCAGTTTTTTATATTTTAATATTATCGTTTTCATTTTCTTTTTTATTAGCTGACAATCTAAAATTCTACTTTCAACTGCATTCCAATAAAACGTGTGGTCGGAATTGGTGAATGCTCTCTCCCCGTACCAATGTTTCCGCTGCTATAACCCGACTCCGGATCAGCATAGTCGTTAGCCCGGTAGAAAAAGCCCAGGTTGCGCCCGACTAACGATAGGCTGACACTTTTCAATGATGCAAAGTTCATAATCTTTTTAGGCAGGCTGTACGACAAAACAATCTCGCGCAACCGTACATTAGTAGCATCCAGTACAAAGTCTTCACTAATCGAAGAGGTAAAGGGTGTTGAATAGTATTTTGCCGGTAAGACCGGAATGGTATTGGTTTCTCCGGTATTGTAGTTGATCCCTGTAAAGACTGGCCCATCTTCCTGAACTCCGGGTATGGGTGATGTTCCGTCGGCGCCATGAGTTGAATACCATTCCTCTCGTCCGGGCAGTGTATTTACATGTGTGCCCATTGTGTACTGATAAAATTTACTTCCTGAAATAAATTCACCCCCTAATTGAAAATCAACCAGAAAGCTAAAGCTTATTTTCTTGTACGAGAATTTATTTGAGATACCTCCGGCTAAATCAGGATTTATATCTCCCAGCTTTTTAATTTCACCTTTCATCGGAAATCCGGTGTCATCAATGTACCGATCGCCAAAACTATCCCGCAAATAAGAATTCCCATAAATGACACCAAAGGGTTCTCCAGGACGAGCCTCGATTTGTAACCCGGTAAAAAAGCCACCCAAATCAATTTTCTCAAGTCCTTGATAGAGTGAAACAACTTCGGAATAGTTCTTTGCCGCATTGATACTTAAATCCCAATTAAGACCTTGATCGTTTTGGATTAGACTCGCATTTACGAGCATTTCCATACCCATGTTTTTCACTTCTCCAGCATTTAGCAATCGACTACTATAACCACTCGTATTTGGTATATCAACATTCATAATTTGATTTGTAGTCTTGCTGTTATAATACGTAAAGTCAAGTTCAACCCGGCTTTTTAGCAAGCCCAGATTGGTTCCCACTTCCCATGAACTTGTTAATTCAGGCTTCAGGTCGGTAGGGGCCAAACTGCCAACAGATCCTAATGGGTAAGGATAATTTGATTGTACAAAACCATAATATTGGTTTGTTTGGTAAGGGCCTGTATCGTTACCCACCTTTCCATAAGAGCCTCTTAACCTCCCGTTTGATAAAATATCTGATTTAATACCCAATGCTTTGGTAAATAACAGGCTTATGTTTTCTGAGTGGTAAAAATAGGAGTTGTTATTTTCGGGTAACGCCGAAGACCAATCGTTCCGGAGTGATAAATCGAAATAGAACCATTGGTCGTACGACAGTGATCCGAGAGAATAAAGTGACCTAACTGTTTTTTCAGAAAAACCAGTGCCTGTTGAATACGATTTGACATTACTAATCGAATAAAAATCAGGAGCTTTTAAACCTATTCCACTATTCGTAATGCTGGAACTTGTAACATATCTGTTGTTCCCGCCAAAATTCAGTTCGGTCGAGATTTTTTTTGAAAACTCCTTTTTTGTTGAAAACATAAAATCGGAATTCCATTCCAGGTTATTGAATAATCCATTAGACAGTCCTCCGGCAATGTTTAGTCTGGGTTCAGAACTTCCGGAGGCAAAATGTTCCTGTGTTTTCAAATTATTAAAATCCATTCCGGATTGCACCTTTAAGTTCAACCATTTTGCCAGTTCAATCTTTGCTGAAACAAAACTGACCAAATGATGTTTTTCATCGTTGTTTTTCAGGTTGTTTAAAGTCCAGTATGGATTGGTTGATGCAGCTTCATCCTGAAATTTTAATTCATTGCCGTTGGCATCTATGGTATTGTCTCTCAGATCTGCCAACCTCATATTCCGGGGCATTACGGTAAGCATCCACATGGCATTTCCTGCAGTTTCCTGCATATAAACCCGGTTATCAACCTTTTGATGGATGTATGAAATTTTACTGTCGATATCAATATGGGATCCAATCTTCATGGCTCCACGCATATTAAAGCTCTGGCGCGATAACTCGTTTCCAGGGGATACACCTTTACTATCAACATTTGAAAATCCAAGCAGAACATTAGCTTTTTCATTACCAGAATCAAGGGTGATTGAATTGGTAAACGTACTTCCTGTTCGGAAATAATCTAATACATTATTTGGCTGTGGAGAAAAGGCTGTTTCCTTGCCTGCAAAATTCGGCAACATTTGCCCTTCCATTTTAGGCCCGAAGCTCAATGCCCAGATATTGCTTTTTGCCGGCATATTGGTTACAGGGTCAATTGGTGGGTACATTCCCATGATCCCCTGTCCATAAATATTTTGGAGTTTGGTATATAAAACCGGAATATCCATATCGTAATTGGAGGTAAACGTAATGCCGAAGCCATTTTTTCGCCCCTTTTTTGTTGTGATCAGAATAACCCCGTTAGCACCCCTTGACCCATAGGCTGCCGAAGCGCCAGCTCCTTTCAAAACGCTAATTGATTCTATGTTTTCCGGATCAATTTCGCTCATGGCATTTCCCATGTCTTTTCCGCTCGCACCACCTCCGGAGTTTTGACCGTCACCCATAGCAACTCCGTCAATTACAAACAACGGAGTATTTGAACTTGTCAACGATGAAATCCCACGCAATATGACACGGCTTGAACCTCCCACTCCGCCTGCTGTTTGCGAAATACTCAACCCGGCGACCTTCCCTTTTAAGGAATTAACCACGCTGGTTTCTTTTGCCTGCCCAACGTCTTCTCCTGACAATGCTGTAAGCGAATAACCCAATGATTGTTTATTCCTGTTGATGTTCATTGCCGTAACAACGACTTCTTCAACACCAATGGTTTCTTCCTGAAGAACGACATTAATAACGGTTTTGCCTTCAACAGAAATCTCCTCCTTTTTCATTCCAACAAATAAGAATTGCAAAATGGCATTGCCCGGCACGTTGGCAAGCGTATAGTTCCCGTCAAAGTCGGTAATAGTCCCGGTGGTTGTTCCCTTCACTACCACCGAAACCCCCGGGAGCGGAGCACCTGAAGAGTCAGTGACCTTCCCGGTAACTGTTTTTTGCTGGATTACCTTATTCCCAACCACTTCATCTTTGTAAAGAATGATCATCCGTTCCTTTACCGAATAACGGATATCGGTTTCTTTAAAAATATTATCGAGAATTGTGACAACTGACTCATTCTCGAAACGAACGGAAACTTTCCTGTCCAGATCAAGGTACTCGGAACTAAAGGCAAAACGAAACTCACTCTGATCTTCAATAGCCCCCAACACTTCTTTCAGACTTACATTTTTGTAGTCCAGGTTCAGTTTGGAATTCTGGCAGTAAACACTGGCTCCCGCAGAGAACAGACTGAATAAAATAATGACCAAAGACAATTTCATAGTAATAAGAATTTTTCGCATCTGATACCATATGCCAGGGACAAACAGTCCCCTGGTTTTACAATCTTTTTTCATAAATTTGTACTGTTATTTGGTTAACATTTCTCTTCATTTGCAGTGAAGAGTTTATTGACAGGAAAGTGTTGTCGCACTTTCCTGTTTTTTTTCAATTCTTTTTCATTCGTATAAATTTTCAAAGTCATCTTCTATAATTCCCGTATCAAAGTCAGTATTTCAGTCTGCTTATCAACGGAATGGAATAGCCATTTGTACATTTTCGGTTTGCGTGGGCTTTGCACTCATGGCTATTTCAGATAAATAATTTCTCCTTCCTGATACGCTTTTGCCGGGGTAATAGCCAGCAACATATTCAACACATCGTTAAAATCTTCATTTCGGATCGAAAAAGTCACTTTATAATCTTCAAGTCCCTTTCCCAATATAATTTGCTGATTGTATCTTTTCTGCAATTTGGCCACTACATCTTTCAATGGCTGATCGTAGATATGGATAATCCCTTCACGCCACGATGTATATTTTGCTACAACTACCTCCCCAATCTTAAATTTATTGTTCTGCTTATTATACACCATCATTTCGTTGGGCCTGAGATGAGCAAAAGCTTTATGGCTGTTGGCCGATGTCAGTTCAACAGCGCCTTCTTCAAGCACCACGCTGATTTCCGGGCTGTCGGGATAAGCCTCCGCGGTGAACCGGGTTCCCAAAACTTTTACATCGACCGCACCGCAGGAAACGATGAACGAAAGATCTTCATTTTTTGTAACATCAAAATAAGCCTGGCCGGTTAATTCAACATCCCTGTTTTTTATTCCGAACTGATTGCTGTATGTAAGGCTGGACCCGGAATTTAACCACACCACTGTATTATCGGGAAGTACAGCTTTTGAAATTTGTCCGTTTTCAGCCATGAGGGTATTGTGAAAATCTTTAGCACCGGAACGGAAGGTACCGGGAAAATACACACTCCCGATTGTGATAAGCAGTAATAGAATAGCAGCATACTTATAGAATTTCTGCGCGAAATTTAAATTTTTGATTTTTCTGTCTTTTTCGTTCAGAATCCTCGACTTAAACTTATCCTGTTCCTGCAAAGTGTATGGAGTGATGTTTTGTTCCTCCGGCTTCGCTTTCCAATCGTGTTTTATGCGCTTAAACTCGGTACGATTCTCCGAATTGTCAAGCCAGGGTATCAAGCTGAGCATTTCACTGCGGGATGCCCTACCCTCTAAATATTTTTTGATTTTTGTTTCCATCCGTATTGCTTTTCAGAAATGAGTACAACAAATTTTGAAAAACCCTACCCGGAAAGGATAAAAAATGATGTGAAATTTACTGAAGCAATAAACAAAGCAGAACTGAAAGCGAAGTAAACTGTTTTTCAAGTTTTATCTTTAATTCTGTTTTTGCTTCTTTCAGGTGCTTTTCGACCGTTTTTACTGAAATCCCCAATTCTTCGGCAATCTCTTTTTGTTTCAACCCTTCAACTTTATTTTTTAAAAGAATTTCCCTCTTTCTCTCCGGAAGTTCCTCTATCGCTTTTTTTAAGGCTTCAATCAATTGCTCTTCAAGCGATATTTCTTTTGCGTCATTAAAATCCAACTGATACAAATATTGTAATTCGTTGGCAATTACTCCTTCCTGAAGAGAATTAAAGGAATACCGGGAATGCTCCTTCAGGTAATTCAAACATCTGTTGCGCAGTGAAACAAAAAGTAAACTTTCTACCGATTTATGAAGGTCAATTTTTCCCCTGTTTTCCCAAAGGCCAAAGAAACATTCCTGAACAATATCCTCTGCATCTTTTTTATCTTTTACAAACAACTGACAATACCCCATCATTCGGGGATGTGTTTGTTTAAATAAAACAGAGAATGAATCGGAATCGCCTTCCTTCAGCATCTGGTTCAAAAATTCAGCCATAATCGTTCGAATCTTCAGGTACAAAGAACTTAAATAAAATGAAGATCTCAAATAAATTCTTTTCCTGTTTCAGAACCGGAAAGATGTATATACCGACCACAGGCGGAAATATTTCTGACCTGAAGGCCCCATTTTTCGTGCTGAACGATTTTAATTTTTGGGCAAAACAGCATCGAAAATGGTCTTTTTGTGCTGTTTTATGTTAATAGAGCACCGGAAATGGGGTCGCCGTTTCAAAAAGTATGATCCCGGAAACGGTTTTTAGGGTCGCCGTTTTAGAAAGTAACCTCCCCGTTCTCAAAAATAGAGTCGCCGTTTTCAAAAGTATGTACCCGGAACATATTTTTGAGGTCGCCGAACTGAAAAGCATGTATGCTTAACATGTTTTTGATTTCCTCTTTCACTGCATGGGAGAGTATCTAATAATCCGGTTAATATACCTTGAAATCAAACATTCAGTTGTTTTGAAGTATCCGTTTTGTTCTTTTTCCGAACACCGGTTGTTCCTCCGCCTTTCAGCGTGAGTTCAACCGGGGCGTTGATTTTCCACGCGCCGCAGGTGAAATCCGGCACATCTACTGAGTTGGAACGGTTTGCAACCGATGCTTCGCTGAGAGGTGCAATGGCACTCCACAAAGCGGCATCGTAAACATCCTGATCAAGCGGCAAGCCATTGCGCAGACAGTCGATCAGGCGCCAATCCATCATGAAATCCATTCCGCCATGTCCGTCAACCTGTTTGGCCATTTCGCCTGCTTTTTTTACAATTTCAGGAGTGAACTCATAATTTTTGATGTTTAATGAACTGTCAGCTTATTCCCTTATCCATAGAAAATCGATCCCAATTTTTTTATTTTTAGTTTCGCCAACATATTCCAAAACAACTTCGTTTTTCCCTTTTTTTAACGTCAGGGATGTAGAAGAATGGTTCCTTAAAACGTGATGATAAGATTCATAAAGGTTTATTACCTTTTTCTTATTGAATTCCGTAGGTTCTCCGTTTACATAAACTGATATTTCTCCACCATCAGGTTGATGAGCAAGAGTGATGATTATTTTGCTCATGTCAGACTCATTATTATCAGGTAGCGAGAACCTGATTTTATCACCTTTACACAAGGGCGACCACATCAGTATTTTACCATTAGCCCACAATGCCCCTTCTTCGATGTATATATTTGCCTGGAGAAGAATTAAATCTTCGGCATTATAAAAACTATACCCATCAGACCCTTTGTATGCTATGGGCTCCCATTTTGTCAATGTTTGTTCGCGGATGTCGCTTCCCGATATCGGTACATGGTCGTCCAGCATACCCGGCAAAGCATAAAGGTATACTGTCCTCCCGTATGAAAAGTCAGGCACCTCACCATGATGGAGCAGCTCCATATAAAAAGCTAGCCTGTCCTTAAATGGAATGTCATCCAGGATATGCCACCGGTAATTCGATACAAATCCCCGGTTACCCGGACCGTCATTCCTGGGCTGACCGGAATATGGAAAACTGAAAATATCAGGCGAGGACCAGGAATAATTAAAATAATCTTCAGAGCCGGTCCCGAACAGCGATGGAAAAGTATCCTGGTCGATATAGATTTTTTCATCTCCTTCTCCCCACCAGTTTCCATGCGATGCAGGCGCATTTGACGGATTATAAATAAAAGCTGCTGCTCCTACAACACGACCTTTTCCAAAAGCCAACAGATAAGGGATATCTGTACTATTTGTGTCCGAAGCGGTTAATTGATGATTGATTCTCCACCTGGCTCCAAAATACATGGATTTGCCGGGTTCCCATTTATAACCGGCAACCCGGATCTCACCTTTGACCATGATAGTCTCTCCGGAGTTATTTTCGATCTCAATCCTGGCAGAATCCCTGAAAGGCATAAAGAAACGGCATACCATTGTACTGTCAGTATATACTGAAAAAGGCAATGACCGGTAAGGGTTAATTCCCGGAGCTGCCCCGAAAAAATCGCCGACAGGCGATTGTACCTGCGGGACCGGAGAGCCGTCAAACCAGATATTTATGATATTCTGCCGAAGTATTTTATCCCTATCTGAGCCGGTTAGCTTTAGTGAAAGGTATTCGATTGCCTGGGAGCCGTCTACCTGAATTAGTTTTTTATGCGAACCGTTTTCTATTTTCTGTTCAAATTGATAATCCTTTTCAGTATGTTGTTCCCATTCATGATCCGGATTATCCCATGTCCTTTTTATCTTTTCAATTTGTGCCAGATATTCAGGAATGGCCTTCGGATTAAATGTTTCAACTTCACATCCCGGTTCATAAACCCGGATACCGATGTGATAAAAATGGGCTTTGCGGATATCCCCAATCCATTCTATCCTGCAACTCTTGGCAAAGGGTACCGGGAAATATGTCGCATCCCGTTGGCGAAAAATATCTGTGAAACGCAGTCCGTTGTCATCCGATAGTAATTTATCCGGCAGATTCCAGAAAAAATCCCGGGCCGGTCCCTCATAAACAGGAACTTCATTGTTATCAAGGATTAAACTGATTTTCCCGTTAATTCCTGCTGTCATCAGGCGTAAAATTGTACCCGCCTGATTGATTTCGCACATTAAATATTCTCCGATACCATTTTCATCAGGAGCCTTTAAAACTTTCTCAAACCCGGGGATAGGTTCATCTCCGAACCCATCGGAGTTGGAAAACCAGCCCGGTTCCGATACATTGGTGCTCCTCCTGTCGTACGACGAAAACTGGATATACTTATAAGGATGTTCAGGCATTTCTGCCAACCTTTTTAAATTTACCATTTCGTTCAGTAATGTACCGGTTGTAATGGGTTGCCCTTTCAAATTGAAATAAAAAAGGATTATTAAAAAAACAGACAGAGGGTAAATACTGTATTTCATTTTCATTGTAAGTTTTTATTGTATGCTCTAATTGTAATAACTAATTCTATACCGCCAAAAACAAATACTCAAAACAATACTCCTTCAAATTCAAACTGCTGAGAAGGATCTGTTATATACTCATTAAGATAGGGTGAATACGTCCGGACAGAAATCCGCCTTTTGCCCGGATTAACAGTAAGTATCCGGAAAAACCCATTCCCTCCGTTGACAGAGCCATTTACATATTTTTGATAATTGGCAAGCATTTGGTACACCTTGTTCCCATGTTTTCCTTCACTCACCAAAGTTCCGACACCATCATCCAATACATGACCGCTGACAACCATAAGGATATTCGGGTATTGGCTTACAAACTTTTTCCACATCTGCTCCCCGTTGTTGACAGCTTCTGATCCGGTAGCACCTATATTCATTTTTGAAAGCATGGGAAGCCAATGATGCCCCCGCTCTTCACTCATCCGGGTGTCGTCAGAATACATGTACGCATGGGTGTTTATAATCACTTTATGGGAAGGATGATTCTTTACCACTTCGGAAGCCCAATCCAGTATCTTATTTCTCGGTCCAAATTCCAGCGACAGTATCAGCCAGTTAATTCCTCCGGCCTTGAAAGTGTACCATACATTATCCATTTTCCCCTCTTCAAAAGCGCCTCCAAAACCAGCAGTTTTACTATATTTTTCATACGGAAACCATGTATTGAAAGGCTCTGTATTCCTTATGTCATTAGCACCATTGGTACCGTAATCGTGGTTGCCAATACAAACCACATAAGGCACTTTCCCGTCCAGCAAACTCATTGCCCCGGATGCTACTTCCCATTCTTTTGAGGTATTATGGTTTGTAATGTCCCCCTGATGAAGAACAAAAGCAATACTGTCCGGGTTTTCGGCTATCCATTGTGCTTGAGCGTAAAAAATTTCGGGATAGGATTCTGAATAATGTTGTGTATCCGGGAGTAACACAATCTTAAAAGATTTTTCTTTACTGGACGTACCAAAGAAAGTGATCAGTACTACAAAACAAGTTACAATTAATCCTTTCATCATGATCAAATAACTATTGTTTATAAAGACTCCTGAAGAATAAGTTCTACTACCGGAATCTCAACATTTGGTTTTACTACCGGCAATATAAGGATTAGGTCTTCATCGGCTTTTTGTTCCTGATAGGTCACATTATGCCGGGGCTCACCAAATTTTATTTCCGACCCGTCGTGCAGAAACTGTGCATACTTAACTTTTCCGGCGAAACCTTTTAGTGTACAGTACTGTAAGGGGTATTCCAATAAGTGAATATATAACCGGTTCGTTTCCGGATTATAGGTCATCAAACTGTTTTCGGGTGATGTAAACCCTTCCGGCACTTCCGTACAATTATAGATTGCACGGCTGTTATATTTCATCCATTCCCCGATTGACTCCAACCTTTCTGTGGCCCGGGAATCGAACATTCCACGTGCCGTTGGCCCTACATTCAACAACAAATTTCCTCCTTTGCTGACTGTTTCAATCAGTAAGGTTAACAACTGCCTGATATCTTTCCATGTTGCTTCGTCCCGGTAGTAGCCCCATGAGCCGGAAAAAGTCTGGCAGGTTTCCCAAGGTACTTTTACGCCATTGCGCTCGGGCCATTTCGAAACTTTGTACTGCTCGGGCGTGGTAAAGTCCCAGCCTCCATTAACATCAAGCAGATCAAGACGGTCATTCAAAATGATGCCGGGTTGAAGCTCCCTGACAATCTTTAGCAAACCTTCCGAATCCCAGTCATCCCTCCCCTTGCCATGTTTCCCGGAGGGGAAAGAATAATCCAGCCAAAGGATGTCTATTTTCCCATAGTTGGTAAGTATTTCCCGCAACTGGTTTTTTACATATTGCCGGTAAATACCCATATCCCTGCCTTTGTTCAATGCTTCGTATTCCTCATTGGATGAAGCGCTTTGAGGGTGGTTCCTGTCAATGATATAATGGGGATGGTGCCAGTCGAGAAGGGAGTAATAAAATCCTACCTTCATCCCTTCAGCACGGAAAGCTTCCACCCACTCTTTTATCAAATCTTTCCCAATGGGTGTATTGGTGGCCTTATAATCGGTGTATTTCGAGTCGAACAGGCAAAATCCGTCGTGGTGTTTGGTAGTAATGACAGCATATTTCATCCCGGCTTCTTTGGCTTTTTTTGCCCACCCGGCAGGATTATAAAGGTCGGGGTTGAACAATTCGAAATACTTCTGGTACTGTTCGTTGGTCATTCGCTCATGCCGCTTTACCCATTCATGCCTTGCAGGTAGTGCATATATACCCCAGTGGATGAACATTCCAAAGCGGTCGTTGGTCCACCAGGCCATGCGCTCTTTTTTTTGGGCTCCTGTTTCCGTAAATGATTTTTCCTGTGCAGGAAGTGTCATACTTATAACCAGCGTAAAAGCAAAAAGCAGGTTTATCTTTTTCAATTTCATTTTTCAATTTTTATCATTTGTTTGTTTGAACCATCCCAATTCTGCGAGTGTTACACCATGTTGGTTCAAAGCTTGCTGATCTTCCGGCCCGCAGGAAGAAATATATGTTTTACAGTTATAGGTGAAAATCTCCGATGCATGTCCGAACAGGGTTGTGAGGCAATTCTTCCCATAATCAAAATGGTCAGGGTTGTCAGAAACTACAACTATGGTTTCTTCATATCTCCTGTGCGCATACGTGCAGAACAGGTACCATAAACCGTTTCTTTCCACGATAAACGGCGACTCAACAGCAGTTCGCACCCCTTCTATTTCCATGATTACCTGAGGCTCCTCAAAATGTTTAAAATCATGGGTTTTAAACCTTATAATTTGTGAATTTTCTCTGCCTCCAACGCCGGATGAAACCACATGTATCCAATATTTTTCATCTTCCCCTTTTATGATGTGGGGATCTCTGCTGGAAGGCCACAATATACCTCCCAGAATTGGAATATTGGTCCGTTCCCATTTGTACAGATTATCGGACCAACAAACTTCCAAACCATATTTTGTTTCAAACTTTGTTTGAATTACCATCGCCCAACGTTCTGATTCCTGATGCCAGATAATATAAGGCGCTCCAAGGTATTCCGTTCCCTGGCTTTCGTCCAGTGCAAAAGGTTTTCTTTCCCAATTCTTTTCCGGGTTGTTTGTTACCAGATGTCCCAAATACGGATGATAGCGGTATAACCGTTTCCCTTCCGGTGGATATGGATTATTAATTCCGAACCAGTGCAGGTTGTTTTCGTGATCGGTAACAAAACAATGGTCGTTTGTGTACCATTTCTTTCCACTAGAATCAGATTCCGGCCTGGGATCAATTACCATCTCACTTGCTCCTTTCAGGTATGGAATATCCGCTCTGTGACGTAATAGAATTTCTTTTTGGCCGCTGTTACATGCATAAATAAGGATTAATATTATAGAAACTGGAATTACTGTTTTTTCCATTTTTTTTCTTTAGTAATACAGATTATAATAGGCTGATTTACTGAAAATTGCTTCATGTATATTATGAAACAAACAATAGTTAATTAGATCAGGAGAAAAAGGATTGTTACTCATTTAAATAAACAAGGCTATTCTCCTGATCCATTCTATGTAAACATCTAGGATTTGGAAATCAAAACGCAGTTTTTATACCCGCTTTTCAGTTAACTGTTATTGCTTTTTCAGCTTTCATTCCTTGTGCTTCTACAGAAATAGTTCCTCCTGTTGTCCCAAAATGAACAACGACATGAGATGTACCCTGTCCGGATGTAATAGATGCACCTGTTGGCACAGTCCACACGTAATCTGCATCATCCAGGTAAAAAGTATAATAGTCTTTACTGGAATTGGCAGTTACAGATGCTACCCCTGAAATTTTTAAAAATGTTGGTGGCAAATATTCATATTCTTCATTTTCACACGAAGTTGAAAGAGCAAATAGCATAAAGATCAATGCCAAAAAACCAACGACTCTATTATTTTTTACACTAACCGTTTTCATATTGATATTTTTATATTATTTCATTGTGCATGTCAACTAATATCCGGGATTTTGTGTCAAATTTGCATTGATGTCAATCTCAGTTTGCGGGATAGGCCATAAGTACCTGAATTCTTCAAAATTGGTAATCTGATAATTCACCCCTTGGTTATAGTGTTTTTTCTCCATGACTTCTTTGAGCCTTCTCCATCGAACCAGATCCTCGTATCTTGTCGCTTCGCTGCACAATTCAACCCGTCTTTCATTATAAATACGTTCTCTCATTGCATCTTTGGTAAGGCCAGTCGGAAGATCAGGCATGCCGACCCTGTTCCGAACCCGATTAACCGCATTATACACCTCATTAGACGGTCCTTCTGCTTCATTTTTCGCTTCAGCATAAATTAGCAACACCTCAGCATATCGAAGTACTTTCCAGTCAAATGCGATTTGGGAAGCAACAAGTTTAGGATTATTTTTTGCTATTGTATATTTCCTCCATGAATAATCGGTTTCAGTCCAGCTTCTTTTATATGGTTGCCCGAAATAATCCATGCCGTTGACAAAAATGGAGGATTTCAACCGGGGGTCACGGTTTTCGTATTGCGTATTATCGTTATGCAAGTCCCGGCCACCAGGATTAAATGGCGTTCCATCACTATTTTCAAAAGCATTGACCAAATCCTGGACGACAAGGCACCAACTCAGTCCGGTGGCCCCTGTTTTGGTGGCGTCGCCTTTAAGCCATCTATAATAAAAGTAAGTCGGATTAAATTCACCATTTACTGTCCAGAAACAGATTTTAAACAGGTCTTCCTTTGTATTGCTACTGCCCGGCAACCATAGGTCATCATAATTTTCAACGAGCCCATAAGCAGAAATATCCATTACCTTCTTCGCTTCTTGCGCAGCTTTTGTCCATTCACCATTAAATAAATATTCTTTAGCCAGCATACCCAATGCCGCGCCTTTGGTAGCCCTGCCAATATCACTGCCCGTCCATGTCTCCGGTAAATATTGGGCAGCATCTGTTAAGTCAGCGTAAATTTGCTCAACAACTTCCGCTTTTGTTGTCCTGACGGGAAAGTATTCCTGTTCGCTGGTTGGATTAAGCAACAATGGCACATCGCCGTACCTCCAAACCAATAAATGATACCCCAAAGCGCGTAAAAATTTACATTCAGCAATCAACCTGTTTTTGAGATCATCACTCAGGTTATCCATTGGTTCAATACTCTCTATCACCTTATTTGCTCTTTGTACAAGTATATATCCACGGTACCATCCAAGAATGGCGTAAGAATTATTTCCCAAAGCAGCTTCTGTCCCATGAGCCAGTCCCCCATACAATGCATTTCCTCCATCTACATTCCACCTTTCATTATCGGTGAGTTGATCTTCCCAGAAAAGGATGTATGGCCATCTGTGTAATCCCTGATAAACGCCATTTACACCCATTGCAGCAGCCGATCCATCTATATAAAACGTATTGGTTGCGGGTACGGTAAGCGGAGGTTGTTCAAGAAAATCGTTATTACATGATACCAACATGATTAATAACCCAATTGTTATAATATATTTTGTTTTCATCGTACAAGATTTTTAAGTTAGAATTGCACGTTTGCGCCAAATGAAATTGTCCTTGATTGAGGATATATATCAGCCCGTTGATACGAACCTGTCCGTTCGACTTCAAATCCGACATATTTTGTAAAATATGCAAGGTTTGAAACGTTACTATATACTCTAAGTCCCTGAATGCCGAACTTTTTTGTGATATTAGCCGGTATGGTATATCCAAGTTCAATATTACGGATTTTCGCATAGCTGGCATTTTGGATAAAATGCTCATTAGCCGGAGTATTATTACTTGCATTTCCTGACTGGACTCTTGAAATAGTATTTGATGTACCCGGGCCCCTCCATCTTTCAAGAATATAATCAAAATTGTTCAAATAATTATAGTAGGTGAATTCAAACCTTCCGCGTACCATTGTAGCTACACTTTTGCCCAAATCACCTTGAATATGTATATTCAGATCGAATCCCTTATAGGAAGTATTAGCAGTTAATCCAAAGATGTATGAGGGTAAAGGACTTCCCTGACAGACTAGATCCGATGCATCAATTTTTTTATCATTGTTAACATCCTCATAAATGTAATCTCCGGGTTCAACCTTTGCCCTTTCAGTTATTGTGGCAAGCCGTGCATCTATTTCTTCCTGGGTTTGGTATACTCCAATTATGTTGTATCCGAATAGCGCACCGTAAGGTTCGCCAATCTTAAATCCATGTGCTTTGTACCCATCGATATAATAATACTCAATGCCTGGTTGCAATTTTAATATTTCGTTCTTTAGGTGTGAACCTGTATATCGAATATCGAACTTAAAATCTCCTGATCTCTTAAAATAATGAATACTGTATTCAAGTCCGGAATTTTTCATTTCTCCGACATTCTGATATGACTTTACAGATCCAACTCCTGTTGTTCCGGGTAGACTTACAGGCAGAAACAGATCCTTGGTTCTTTTTATAAAATATTCAGTATTAATAACTAAATCACCATCAAACAATGTCATATCAAGACCTAAATTTGTCATGTGTGCAACTTCCCATTTTAAATTCGGATTTGCATAGTTAGTTACTGCGGCGCCGGTATTATATGTAGCATTAAAAGGATATGATGTGGACATGTCCATTGTTGCATAGCTTTCATATATGCTGGTGGCTTGCCCACTTAGATCAAAGTCGGTCTGGATCATTTTGTCAGAATTCCATGAGAAATTTCCGACATCTTGTCCACCTAATACTCCATAACTTGCTCTGATCTTCATATCGTCAATCCAGTCTAAATCAGCCATGAAACTTTCATCTGAAATTCTCCATCCTATTGATCCGGATGGGAACGTGCCCCATCTGTACCTATCTGCAAATTTTGAAGAGGCATCGCGGCGCACAGAAAATTCAGCCAGGTATTTTCCTTTATAATTGTAATTCGCCCTTCCGAAAAATGAACGTAATGACCAATGCTCAGCATATTCACTGACACTCTGCCTTTCAGTTCCCAAACTGAGCATCTGGAGTTCATTGGAAGGAAAGTTGTAAGCAGTCGCGCTGAAGTATTTGTTTTCATATAGCTGATCATTATGGCCTATTAAAACGTCGAAATTATGATGGTCATTAAAATTTTTTGTATAAGTCAACAGATTTGTAATGGTATAGTTATAATTGTCGTATGATGTTTCTGTCAACTGTCTGTTTTTTGGTAACCGTTCACTTACTATTGAGCCTCCCCCGGCTTTTCCCAAATCATCATAATAGGTATATGACGAGTAAAATACCTTGTTATTGGCAAAATACTTATTACCACCCCATGTGGTTTTAAAATGAAGGCCTTCCATTAATTTTAATTCAGCGAAAAAGCTCGAAGTAAAGGTGTATTTTGGGAAAAAGTTCCTGCCTGTTGCATTAAGATTTGAATAGGTTACCGGGTCCAAACCCCACCATTCAGCATTTGAGGGGAGTCCATGATGGGGGCCTCCTGTCCCTTCCATTCCTCCCACCTTTGGAGAAATAGTAGGTGTATATTGTAATGCATACATTAATAATGTATTTTCGGATGATTGGTATGGAGTATCATGCTTTTTAGAATGTGAAGCAAATGAGTTAATACCTATTTTAAGCCAATTGGTAACATCTGCATCCACGTTCAATCTGACATTATACCTTTTGAACCATGAATTAATTACAATACCTGTTTCGTCCAACAGATCTCCCATTAATGAATACCTTATTTTATCTGTTCCTCCGGAAAACTGAAGATTGTGATTTTTCCTGATCCCTTTTTGTAAAACTTCATTTATCCAGTCAGTGCCTTCACCAAAACTTGCCATTTGTTCATCGGTATAAAAAGAAGCTACATTAGCATTAATTAACGATTCATTCTGTAATCTGACAAAATCTCTGGCATTTAAAGCATGCGGAATTCTTATTCCCTGGCTAAATCCAGTAGTAAAACCGTACTGGATCTTTCCTTTTCCCGGTTGTCCAGTCTTCGTGGTTATAATGACTACCCCGTTGGCAGCCCTGGTTCCATAGATTGCACAGGCTGAAGCATCTTTTAATATATTGACCGATTCGATGTCCTGAGGACCTACCAGATTCATATCCCCTTCAATCCCGTCAATCAGAACAAGAGGAGTTGTATTTCCAAAAGTTCCAAGACCCCGGATACGGATTGTTGCTCCTGCTCCCGGGGCACCTGAATTTCTCACTACTTCAACACCAGGAGCCCGGCCCTGTATGGCTTGTGCTGCACTGGTAACGGTTTGTTTAGCCAGTTCCTCGGCATCAACTTTAACCACAGAACCGGTCAGATTCATTTTCTTCTGGGTACCATAGCCAACAGCTACTACTTCTTCAATTCCAACTGTTTCTTCTGCCATCACCACATTAATTGAAGTTTTACCAGTCACGGAAATTTCCTGCATTTTCATTCCGACAAATGAAAACACCAGTGTAGCATCAGCCGGAACATTTGAAAGAGAATAGCTACCATTTGTATCAGTAATGATTCCCTGAGTTGTTCCTTTCACCACCACCGTAACACCGGGGAGTGGAGAGCCGGAGGAGTCGGTGACCTTTCCGGTAACCGTTTTACTTTGCTGCTGAGCATTGCCAAAACTGCTGCTTGCCGGAGGATTGATAATGATCAGGTTCTTTTCGGTAATGACATAGCTGATGCCCTGTTTTCCAAAAATCTCATCGAGAATGTTGCTCACTGTTTCATCTTTGACCTGAATATTCACTTTCCGGTCGATATTCAGCCGTTCGTCCTGAAGGAGAAATTTGAAACTGCTTTGTTCTTCAATTTGCTTTAATACTTCCCGGATGGTGACATTGCTGAAATTCAATGACAACCGGGTTTGCTGTGAATACACTGTGGCTGACACATGGAGTGTCAATACCAAGATTAAAAAAGCAGTTAGTCGCATAATCAGTAACAGTTTTTTTAAATGAAGGTCAACACGCCCCCTCACCTTTTGTTTTTTTTTCATAGTTTTGTAAGAGTTTAATTATTACTATTCTAATGCCTCGCATTAGGGTTAAACCATTAACCGTCGGGTGTTGCAACCACCTGACGGTTTTGTTTTTAATAGAAGCCCCCTCTGGCTCCCCCTAAGGAGGAGAATGGCGGGTACAGAGATTCAATTTCATATATTTTTGTTCCATCTTAACCATTTATCAATTCAACCATTTAATAATTCCTCCCTTTTTACCGCGAACGAACAGTATACGCATTTCCGTTCTTTGTATATTCCAGTCCGCTGGCGATAGCAATTGCATCCAGCACTTCTTCTGCGCTTTCGTTACTGAAAATTCCGGAATAGTGGATCTCGTCACCCAGTTTTTCAGGACTAAAAGTGATTGATATATTGTATTTGCGTTCCAGTTTTTTAGCAAGATTTTGAAGCGGTTCGTTGTTCATGTACATTTTATTCGCCCGCCATCCCGAATAATCTTCCGGATTTACCGTGTTTAAACTGAATACCAAACTTTGTTTGTTGTAGTCGATCAACTGGCCCGGCTCAACAAACAATTCTTTTGTCCCCTGTCGTTTGATGCTGATTTTTCCTTCCTCCAGACAAGTGCTGATAAGCTGATCATCGGGATAGGCCGAAACATTGAACTTCGTCCCGTACACCTGAATCTTGAAATCGTTGATATTGACAATGAAAGGTTTGCTGCTGTGCGTGACTTCAAAAAATCCTTCCCCGCTCAGGTACACGTTTCTATTCGTATTACCAAAATCTGCATCGTAGCGGATTTGGGTTTTGGCATTCAACCACACCTTGCTGCTGTCGGGCAAAACAATGACCGAGCGGTTTCCGGTTTCCGTCTCAAAAACGACCGATGCCTGTTGCTGATTCATTTGCGGAAGTCCCATCAAGCCGAACAAGCCAATCATCAGGATAATTCCGGCGGCAATCCCTGAAGCGGCAACCAGCAAATATCTTCGTTTCATCTGATTTTTATGCTCAACCTTCCGGCTGAGAGCATAAAACGCACGTTTTGCATCGTATGATCTAAAGTTTTTTACTTCCCTGGCTTCATCCCAGATTTTTTTTATCTGGTTAAAAAGAAACAGATCGTCTTTTTGCTTCATCAATTCCTGAAACTGAAAATTTTCCTCCGGCGAGGCTGTTTCGGAAAGTATTGCATAAAAAATTTCAACCTTGTGCTTCATTGCGATATTTTTCTTTTTTGAATCTATGACAGTTCAAAAAAAGAAAGGTCGTACGCAGCAGGAGAAAAAATTTATAAATATTCGGGATAGGAAATCTGCAAACAGCTTCGGATAAGCCGTAATGCCTTGCCCACCTGGGCTTTCACTGTTTTTAAGGAAATATTGAGAGAAGTCGCAATTTTTTCCTGTTTCATCTCTTCAAACCGACTTTTTGTAAATACTTCCTTACACCGGGGTGGCAATTTTTCGATGCACTGAAAAAGATAATTTCTGAATTCTTCCTGCTCCAATACAAATGCATCAACCTGTATGTTTTCAATTTCGGAAAAACGGTTGGTATGTTCCTGCCTTACCGATTCCGATTTAATTTTGTTCAGGCTTTTATTCTTAACAGCCATATAAAGGTATGATCTTACCGATTCCGTTACTTTTATAACCCGGCGATCTTCCCATATTTTGGTAAAAACCTCCTGAACAATGTCTTCCGCAATATAATCATCCTTTAAAAACCGAAAAGCAAAATTGCAAAGGGGGCTGTAATACCGCTCAAACAGAACCCGGAATGCATTATAATCCCCTGTATTTATTGCACTTAGAAGTTGAAAGTCGGTTGGCTCGTTTTGCATCAGATATCAAAATCAAAAAACATCCATTCAAAGATAGAATTTTTCACAGTCTGGAGAATGTTTAATGCACAGTAGATTATTTCAGGAAGAATCCAGCCTTCTTCAAATTCATTAACAAATCTTTTATAACTTTTTAAATCAAAGTTTGTTTAATGATCATGAGAATCTAAAAACCAACGACATGAAACAGGTGCTCTTTCTTACTTCAATCTCTTTCTTATTGCTGATTTCCTGTAATAACCATGCAGAACAAACCGAAATACAAAAACAAGCCGCCGCAAATTATGCGAATTATTGTGCCGGATGTCATGGTGACCAGCTTCAGAAATTCAATAAAAGTGCGTGGATGTACGGCAACGATGATACAGAAATCATCAAAAGCATCCGGGACGGACGGGAAGATATTGGTATGCCTGCTTTTGGGGCAACGTTCACCGATACCGAGCTAAAAGCACTGGCCCGCTACGTAAAAACAGGAATTCCGGCCGACAAATCCACTTTGCAACCAGCCGGGGGAGGAATTGTGGAGTCGGAAGTGCAAAAGTTTTTTGTCGATACCATCGTTTCCGGATTAGATGTCCCCTGGGGGCTTGAATTTCTTCCCAATGGTGATTTACTGATTGCCGACCGTTCGGCAAAACTGTACCGGTTTGCCAACAAACAACTTCAGGGAATATCCGGGTTGCCCGAGATCATGGTGAAAGGACAGGGTGGCCTTCTTGATCTGGAATTGCATCCCGATTATGAAACAAACGGCTGGCTCTATCTGGCCTATTCGGCCTATGCCAAGGACAACAAAACGGAAGGCTGTACAAATATCATGCGGGCAAAGATCGAAGGAAACCAACTGGTCAGCCAGGAAGTCATTTTCAACGGTTCTCCTGATTCCGATAAGGGCCATCACTGGGGCTGTAAGTTGGAGTTCGACAAAAACGGATATCTGTTTTTTGGTGTTGGCGATCGTGGAAGCCACTTTGTAAATCCCCAGAACCTCGATAATCACTGCGGAAAGATTCACCGCATCAACGATGATGGTTCAATTCCGAACGACAATCCTTTTGTCAATACCGCGGGGGCCATGCCCACCATTTATTCCTACGGACACCGGAATCCACAGGGAACGTGTATGAATCCCGAAACCGGCGAAATATGGGAAACCGAACACGGTCCACGGGGCGGCGACGAGCTAAATATCATCCAGCCGGGAAGAAATTACGGGTGGCCTGTTATTTGCTACGGAATTAATTACGACGGTACTGTTTTAACAGAAATGACCGCAAAAGAAGGAATGGAACAGCCTGTAACATACTGGGTACCATCCATTGCACCTTGCGGGATGACGTTTGTGAAAGGCGACCGTTATAAAAACTGGAAAAACAATATTCTGGTCGGTTCGCTCCGTTTTATGTACCTCGAACGGATTGTGCTTGAAGGGTCAAAAGTTACCCATCAGGAAAAATTACTGGAAGGCATCGGACGGGTACGAAACGTGGAAATAAGCCCCGATGGGTTTATTTATGTTGCCATTGAGAAACCAGGCAAAATTGTGAAACTGGTACCGGTAAACTGATGAAGTTTGTCAAAACCGCATATTTTGTTTTTTGCATTCTTTCACCCCTGCTGCTGACAGGCCAAACCGATACATTACAACTTCCGGAAGTGGAAGTCAGTGTATCATTGGTACAAAGCAAATTGAAGCAGGTTGCGGGCAGCTTATCGGTACTTGGTTCCGATGATCTGGCAAAAAGCAACAGCATCAATCTGGTACAGCAGTTAAATTCTGTTCCGGGCCTGTATGTCCAAAGCGGGGCGTTCAATACCAACCGCATCACCATTCGCGGAATTGGTAGCCGGACGCCTTATTCATCGAACCGGATACGCGCGTATCTGAACGACATTCCCCTGACCAACGGCGATGGAATAACAATTCTTGAAGACATTGATGTTTCTCTGATTGAACGGGTGGAAGTAGTAAAAGGCCCGTCGGGCGCGTTATATGGCTCCGGAATGGGAGGAACCATCCGGCTTCTTACCCGGAAAGCGCCAGCCGATACGGAACTGAAACTGGAGAGCGAAAGTGGTTCGTTTAGAACCTTACGCCTGAACGCCGGAGGAAGTTTTCGATTGAAACGTGGCTCTTTTTCAGGGACAATAACGAAAGTACATTCTGATGGATTTCGCGAAAACAGCAATTACTACCGGTCTTCTGCTTTGTTTTACGGCGAAGAGAATTTCAGAAATACTACATTCAGCGCGACCGTCAGCCTGATCGACTTAAAGTCGCAAATCGCGAGTTCATTAAACCAAACTGACTTTGAAAATACCCCTGAAAAAGCGGCACAAAACTGGGTGCAGGTAAGAGGTTTCGAAGAATATAAAAAAATGATGACCGGGATTTCGGCGCATCAACGCTTTTCAGAAAAAACATCAGGTACAATTACTCTTTTCTCCGGCTATTTCGATGAATATGAATCACGTCCGTTCAACATATTGAATGACAATTCGGTTCATTACGGAGCCCGTGGAAAATTACTGACTTCGGTACGGAATATTCAGTTGGTCACCGGATTCGAGTGGTATCGAGAGCATTATAACTGGGATATTTTTGAGACCATCGAAGGCAGCAAGGGAGGCCTTCAAAACAGCAATTCGGAGAACCGGAATTACATCAATATTTTTGGATTGGCCTATTACCATCCGACCGAAAAGTTATTGCTGACGGCCGGATTAAACCTGAATAAGCTGAATTATTCCCTTTCCGATCATTTCTCCGGAAACGGAGACCAATCGGGCAACTACGATTATCCGCTGATTTTTTCGCCCCGTTTCGGATGGAATTATACAGCATCATCCAATGTGAATATTTACGGTTCCGTTGGGCATGGTTTTTCAGCTCCTTCGCTGGAAGAAACCTTGTTACCGGCAGGAGAAATAAACCGGGGACTAAAACCGGAAGAAGGATATATGGCCGAATTGGGCAGCCGGTTCTCTCTTTACGATAAACAGATATTTTTTGAATGGACAGGGTATGCGATCAGCCTTAAAAATCTGTTGGTGACGAAACGGATTACGGAAGATACGTTCACCGGGATCAATGCCGGAAAGACGCATCATTTTGGCGCAGAATTATTGGGGAAATGGTTGCTGACAGAAGCCTCTGCTTTTCCCGGGAATTTCGAATTAAGCGCTTCGGCAGCTTTTTCGCGCAATGTGTTTTCTTCGTTTGTCGATGATGGAAACGATTATTCGGACAACCATCTGCCGGGTATTCCAAAATCAACGGTAAGCGGAATATTAAGCTGGTACCCGATACCCGATATTTTTATTCATACAGTCTATCAACGCACAGGAGAGCAGTTTTTAAACGATGCCAATTCCGGGTTGTACAACTCCTGTCAAACCGTCAACATGAAAGCAGGATATACACTGCATTTGAAAGGTTTCGGCGCTGCCACATTGTTTGGAAGTATTCAAAATCTGTTTGATGCCCGGTATGCTTCAATGATTCTGGTAAACGCACCCTCCTTCGGGAACAACCTTCCCCGGTATTATTACCCGGCTTCGCCCCGTAACTGGTCGCTTGGGTTACGAATTGAACTTTAATTATTCTTTCTTCGGTTTAAAAAGTTCCTTTTCATCCACTTTTTGTACGGCCATACTGTCTTTTAGTGTTTTTGTAATGGCGTTGTATGGTGAGGTTACAATTTCGTCGTTTTCTTTAATTCCTTCCAGAATTTCAATATTGTCTTTATCCTGAATGCCTGGTTTTACGAGCTTTTTGTAAACTTTTCCATCGGCATACACAAAAATGATTTCTTCCTTTTCTTCTTTCTCGCCATCTTTTACAGCAGTTGTATCAGCATTTTCAATAACCCGGGTGGTTACTGCCTGAATGGGTACTGAAATAACATTTTCTCGGGTTTCAGTCTGAATATCAACTGTTGCCGACATGCCCGGGCGGAATGGATATAGGTTACCTGCAACCGAGTCGATCAGGTCTGCATACGAATCTTTTAGCAGTAAAACTTTAACATTGAAGTTGGTAACCTGGTCGGTTGCCGAGCCGATTGTATTGGCCGAGTTGGCAATTTCGGTAACCAGCCCTTTAAATTTACGGCCCATATACGCATCTACTTCAACAAGTGCAGTGTCGAATTTGGCCACTTTTACAATGTCATTTTCATTGACATCAACTTTTACCTCCATTTTGTTCAGGTTGGCAATCACCATCATTTCTGTACCGGCATACATGTTAGTTCCTACTACACGCTCGCCCTTTTCAATGTTAAGCTTCGAAACAGTTCCGTTCATCGGGGCGTAAATTTTGGTTTTTACCAACTGCTCACGGGCTTCTTCCACCGATGCTTCGGCTGAACGGACTGAAAATTCAGCGGCTTTTACTTCCGAAAGCGCCACTTTATAGGCAGCTTCGGCTGTTTCAAAATCCGACTGGGCAATGGCTTGTTGCTGAAACAAGGTTTTCGAGCGTTTAAATGCCAGTTCACTTTCTATCAACCGGGCTTCGGCCTGCGCTTGTCGGGCTTTCGATGAACTGAGACTGGCTTCGGCACGGTTCAGTGCCTGTACGTAAATATCGGGTTTAATTATTACCAACAGTTTTCCCTGTTCAACTTCGTCGCCTTCTTCCACATAAAGATCAATGATTTCCCCTGAAACATCGGGACTGATTTTCACTTCGGTTTCGGGCTGAACTTTGCCGTTGGCTGTAATCAATTCAGTAATGGTACGGCTTTTCACCACCTGGGTAGCAACTTTTATTTCGAAATCCTTGCCCAGCCAACCTTGTTTTTTACCAACGATCAAAACAATGATTACGACAACAGCAAGAGCTATAATGTATGGCAGGAACTTATTTCTTTTCTTCTTCATTGGTTCCGTATTTTTTCAATATTGGTAAATCTAATTTCAATAAAATTACAATAAATATTTTTCCGTTCCTTGTTTATTTTTATTCAACCATGTAATTGAAAAAACTGCCATCCTCGTTACCCACCAAAAGGTTGAAAAATTTGTTCCCTTTGCTGAGGGTCCCAATACAAAACCGGGAGTTGCCCTGCAACGGAAATCCTTCGTAAACCGAACCATCTGAATTAAACAGGTAAACCCGGTTCTCAGCGGCCGAAACCACACCTATCTTTTTGTTCTTTGCACCAAAAACAAATATCTCCGGTTTTTCGCTGATCGGCTTTTTTAATTCTTTACTGAATAATTTTACCCCTGCTTCGGAATAAACAGACAGTTGGTTGCCGTCGGCAAAAATAAAGTCGTTTTGTTCGTTTCCGTTTATATCGGTAGCCGTAAAATAGTGATTGTCAGAAAACTTACCGGGTTCCAGCTTTTTAAAACTTTCATCGAAAAACAATTTATAAACGGCTCCCTTTGTATCGGTACATAAAATAGCTGGCTGGCCAGTCTGTTCCAAAATAAGTTCATTTCCCGAATGCTCGAATGACGCATTTGTGGTCATACGAACTTTGCCCATCCGATCGAGGAAATACGTTTTGTAACGGTCGAAGAACACCAGGTAATCTTTATTCTGTACCCGCATATACTGAATCGTTTTTTCCACCGGGTTGTCGCTTGCGAAGTTGCTCCATCCCTTCACAAATTTCCCGTCTTTGGTGTAGGCGTAAATCTGTTTGTCTTCGCAGGCAACAAAATAGCGGTAGTCTTTTTTATTGTCGTAATCGACAACTGCAATGCCGTTTGTAGCAGGCGAACGCAAGGTAACCGGGTAGCCTTTCACCGCTTCGCCATTGCGATCGAGCAAATGTATTTGCGATTTGGTGTTGAACAGGTATTGAAATTTATTGTTCCGGTAAATATCGATCTGGATAATCTCTGATAAAATGGGTTCCTGAAGTTTCACCTTCCACACAGTCACTCCTTCCTTGTTGATCAGGTACAAATTATTCGCCTCATCCTGAAAGATAACCTCCTTGTTTGCCGGATCATTATGATTGATCACCATCTTTGGTTTGGTAAAAATGTTGCTTTCGGGCCGGGCCTGCCAGACAGTTTGTGGCTCTATTTTGATGACCGGATCGAATTTCAGATAAATGTTGTTCAAAATCAACTCATTGGTGTTTGAGAACTGCCAGCTAAGCGCGTAAAATTTCCGGATATTTTCTTCGTGACTTTTCCATTCTTCCGCCCTCATATCGTCGAGGTATAGCCGGTTCAGATGAAAAGCTTTCGAGAAATTCATATAAAAATGAAGGTTCGACTTGCTGCTCGTATTCTCTTTAAACTTCAGGTAATTCATATCTTTTGAAAGAGTTGTACCCAAAACCAGGTTGTGAATGAACTCTTTCAGCGCCGCCTGCGAATCGGCAAAAATCAGGTGATTGTCGTAAAATGTGAAAAAGTTACACGGAACGCCGGAATATATCTTGCCAAACAATACTTCGCTGATATCGGGATAAGGAAACTGGTAGAGGGTAAATTCCCTTTTTTCGTCAATCCGGTAAGTCGTCTGCCATCCTTTTGCATCAATTCGTGTAACCGAAATATATTTTTTCAGAAGAAGTTCCAGTTTTTCTCTTGATGTAGACTGGCTTTTGATCCCCATTACAAAGAAACGGTTTCTTGTCGGATCATTTTGAGTTACGGACGTGAATGCAATTCCTGAAATACCCGTAGCAATTTCGTTAACCACGTTAATAAAATCGGTTTTGGTTTCATTTTTTATCGCCATCAACCGGGCCTCACGCTGATAATAGCTGCCTGTGATACGGGAAAATTCTTCATAATTTTTAAGAAATTCCTCTGGTTTCTCGATGTTCAATGAGATGAAAAGCGAGGTATTTGAAGGTAAAACCGATTCAAAATTTGATTTTCCGGGCTCTTGTCTTTTAAATAGGTTAATATAGTCTTCTTCGGTTGAATCGTTCGGAAAAGAGAACCCATTCATGAAAAGTTCGTCATTTTTCAAATTGAGGTCCAACTCCGTACGTTCAGCATAATTAGCAAGAAAACCAATTTTCCGGCGCACCTCTTTGTTCAGTATTTTAGATAAAAGCTGCCCGAAAGTTTTGTGATTGATATAAATATTTGCAGTAGCATTCGCATTCGAGGTTTTATTCAGCTTGATGAAGTCGGGATGGTCAAGCAGGCTTTCTGCACTCGACTGGCGAACAACTTCCTCAACCAGGTTTGTTCTTGTGCTGGCCACAAAAATACCGTTGGTAAATGCAAAAGAGAATGTGGAATTATTGACGGTAGCACGGTAAATATCAGTATCATCGTAATTTCTTCTGGAAAAACTTTGCTGATCGCTCACCTTTTTGATGGTCTCAAGAACAAGATTCTGCTCTTTTTTATCTTTCAAACTTGACAGGAAGATAAAACTAAGTTCGTTTCTTCCTTCAAAATTAGCAGAAATCAGTACCTGTTTACCTTTGCAAAGTTGCGCAAAATCAGGAGCCGACTTTGCCAATTCGCTGATGTATTGAATTTCACCGGCAACATTGGCGATGATCCCGGAACTCTTCAACTCATCAACAATCATGTTCCCTCCCGAAAACAATTGCATCACAGCATCGGCATTTTGAACCTCGATAACCAGAGGAGAATGTATTGGAACTGCTTTAAATGCTGAATTATCGGTAAATGCCACGGTATCTTTTAAAGAGAGAAAATACCAAGCTGTACCTGCTGCAACGAGCAAAAAAAGGAAAATGATAATAATGAACTTACGCATAGTTGGAATTTTCGTCAAAATTACAAAGAAAGAACCTTGAGACCATGAATTTCAGTGCATGGATTTACTTTTTTTGAGGAGAAAAATGCTCTTCGGAAACGAAACAGGCAAATCACGTAAAATACTTATTGCCGTTGTCGTGCTTCCGAAGCATCAATTATTTTGAAAAGCTTGTCGGAACGCCTGATTTTTTCTTCCAGTTTGATGGAAAATATTTCTCCTTTCACTGTTTCCTGAACCGGTTGCAGGTCAACCCGTATTTCAGCAACCTTCGATTTTACGATACCGGTTGTGGGTCCGGTCACATATATTTCATCTCCCACTTTCAGGCTGCCAGCCTCCATTTTGAATTCGGCCACCTGAATATTCGGTAAATAATTCAGTCCTTTCCCAATGTACATTTTACGCTGTGTTGCCTGCGAACCATAGTTTTTGCTCCACTCGCCAAGCCGTTGCCCCAAGTAGTAACCATCCCAAAACCCGCGGTTGAAAACGGTTTTCAGCCGTTCGTCCCAGTCATGGATTTTTTCAGGAGAAAACGTCCCGTCGAGATACGATTCCACAGCTTCCCTGTAACACTGAACAACCATATAAACATATTCGGCCGAACGGGCGCGGCCTTCAATTTTCAGCACAGTGACTCCCGAGTCGAGTACTTTATTCAGAAAATGAATAGTTTTCAGGTCTTTGGGCGACATAATGTATTCGTTGTCGATCTCCAGTTCAGCGCCCGTTTCATTGTCGGTGACCGTGTATGCCCGGCGACAGGTTTGCAGGCAACTGCCCCGGTTGGCCGACGAATTCATCTCGTGCAGGCTCAGGTAACATTTGCCGGACACCGCCATACACAAAGCGCCGTGTACAAACATTTCAATGCGGACAAGCTTTCCGGATGGCCCTTTTATTTGGTATTTTTCAATCTTTTCACTGATTTCCCAAACCCGGCCCAGGTTCATTTCGCGGGCAAGTACAATTACATCGGCGTATTGCGCATAAAATTTTACCGCCTCAAAATTAGTGATATTCACCTGGGTCGAAATATGCACTTCAACACCCGTTTCGCGGGCATACTGGATGGCCGAAATATCGGATGCAATAATGGCCGAAACGCCAGCTTTTTTCGCCGCATCAATAATCGCATGCAGTTTGTCGATCTCGTTGTCGAAAATAATGGTATTGACAGTCAGATAAGTTTTTACACCTGCGCTGTGTGCAATATTGGTTATTTTTTTCAGGTCTTCCAGCGTAAAATTATTTGACGAGCGGGCACGCATATTCAACTGTTCAACTCCAAAATATACTGAACCTGCTCCAGCCTGAATGGCTGCCATCAGTGTTTCATAGGAGCCCACCGGGGCCATTATCTCAATACTCTTTTCCGACATGCTGTTCTTTTTTTCGACCTGCGAATTTACACTAAAATGAAAAGCAAAAAAAATGCGGCTGTTAACCGCATTCCATCTAATTCCGATCTGCTAAATTATTTGATAGTAAAGTTGTAAGTGTACTCATCATTTACTGTCGACAAGCTTACAGAATAGTTCCCGTTTTCAAGTTTTGATAAATCAAACCCCTCGCTTACATTGAATTTATTCCCGGCAGCTTTGGTGTATACTATATCCGAACTGTTGTAAAAGTTGATATTAACATCCTTTTCGTTGAAGTTCAAATAAGAGATTTTCAGAACATTATCCTTGAAACTGAAATACGGATCAAGTACCGGCCTGGTTTTTCCTACTGAAATGTTGTTTCTCCCAATCGTGAAATCGCGGGTAATTTTTTCACCGTCGATAGCTACCTGTAATTTGTAATCTCCTTTTTCAAGTCTCGAAAAATCATAAACTTTACTGTAATCGGTAGCTATATCCGAAGTTTCCTTATAGAAAAGAATTTCTCCATTTTCGTTTTCAACGCTGATTTGAAAAGTACTTCCTGTATTGTTGGAGATAGCTACTACAGCTTTTTCAGAGGTCAGTGGAAGAATGTTCACTTTTAGGTTCCCTGTCGCCAAAACAACGTTTGCAAATGCTACAAATGCAATGATTGTTGTTACTTTTGAAATTGTTCTAATTGTTTTCATCGTTTTAAAATTTATAGTGAAACTATACGTACGACACAAACATACCATGTTCTACAACATCATGCTGCAAAACATACATTAACTGATTGTTAATTTTATGTCGGAAAACATATCGACATTTACTATTCATACATACAAAATCGTATAATATTGATTTATAAATACTTCTATTCTAAAAATTTCGACCTTATCAACAATCGTACCATAAAATAAATTTTAATATTAAATTTAGATGAAGCTATTTATATCCCGGGCCATTAACAGGCATCGATCAAATTATTGCCCCTTCCCCGGAAAAAATGCGGCATCGTTTTGTTACTTTAATGCGACAACCATGACTAATAGTTTTTAAAATACCTGGAACACGAAACGAAATAAAATCAGATGACTATTGAAATTTTTCAATTGCTGGAAGGTGCAAAAAGGGCGGAGGGACTAACTGTGATAATCGATGTTTTCCGGGCATTCTCAACGGCTTGTTATGCATTTGATAACGGAGCGTCGAAAATCTATCCGGTGGGAAACATTGATCTGGCATATTCCCTGAAAGAGAGAAATCCGGAATATGTGTTGATGGGAGAACGTTTTGAAAGGAAACCCGAAGGTTTTGATTTTGGCAACTCGCCAAGTCATTTGCTGAATGTCGATCTTTCAGGAAAAACCATCGTTCACACCACCAGCTCCGGCACCCAGGGAATTGTAAATGCAGTGAACGCAGAGGAAATAATCACCGGTAGTTTTGTCAATGCGGGTGCTATTGTTCGGTATATAAGAAAACAAAATCCCGAAAAAGTTTCTCTGGTTTGTATGGGATACAGTTGCGAATATCCGACCGACGAAGATACGTTCCTGGCAGAGTACATAAAAAATGAATTGCTCGATAAAACCAATAATTTTTCTGAAATGGTTGAGCAGTTGAAGAAGGGAAGCGGAGCGCGGTTCTTCGCACCCGAAAATCAGGAATGGTCACCATCGGACGATTTTGGACTTTGTCTGGATCTAAACCGTTTTAACTTTGTTTTAAAAGTCGAGAAAGAAAAAGAACAAAATTATTTACGTAAAATTGAACTTTAATGCTTCCCGTCTCTTATTAAATAATCGGAAATTGACTGGGAAATAACCGGATTCTTACAGAAATGAAAATATATAATTTTGACGAGCTCGTTAACAGACAAGACACCAACTGTGTAAAATACGACGGACGATTGCAGTTTTTCGGAAACAATGATGTATTGCCGCTTTGGGTGGCAGATATGGATTTCAAAACTCCTGATTTTATTACTGAAGCCGTTCAACTTCGGGCACAACACGCGATTTACGGATACACATTCCGGCCTGATTCGTACAACAACGCAATTATTCACTGGCTGAAAACCCGTCACAACTGGGAAATACAAAAAGAATGGATTCACTTTAGTCCCGGGGTGGTTCCGGCCCTGGCTATGTCGGTAATGTGCTTTACAGAGCCCGGCGATTCGGTAATTGTACAACCTCCCGTTTATTTTCCGTTTTTTTCGGCAGTAAAAAACAGCGACCGCGAATTAATTGAAAACCCGTTAAAACTTCAAAACGGAAGATATTTTATGGATTTTGAAGATCTGGAAAAGAAAATTCAGGCCGACACAAAAATGTTGCTGCTTTGTAACCCGCACAATCCGGGAGGAATGGCCTGGACAAAAAAAGAACTTCAGAAACTGGGTGAAATATGTATCGCGAATAATATTATTGTGGTTTCCGATGAAATCCACTCCGATCTGATTTTCAAAGGACACCGGCATATTCCCTTTGCCTCTGTTTCCGAAGAATTTGCCATGAACAGCATTACCTGCATGGCGCCCAGCAAAACATTCAATATCGCCGGACTTTCCACTTCTTTTATGGTGATGCCAAATAAAAAGATATTCGACAAATACGACAACCTGATGAAAGGCACCCATTTATACGGGGGTAATATTTTCGGGTCGGTTGCCCTAGAAGCTGCCTATACCAAAGGGTCCGACTGGCTTGACCAGATGATGAACTACGTGGAGGGAAATTATGATTTCATGGAACAGTTTCTAAAAGAAAATATTCCTCTGATTATACCCATGCGCCCGGAAGCAACGTATTTGGTCTGGCTCGATTTTTCTGCACTTAGGTTAAAAGATGCAGACATAAATAGTCGCTTAATTAAAGCAGGAGTAGGACTCAATCGTGGCGTTCAGTTCGGACGGCAGGGAAAAGGATTTATGCGACTAAACATTGGATGTCCGCGATCAATCCTCGAAGAAGCGCTTGAAAGAATGAAAAAAGAATTTGCGGAATAACGAATTGTCTGCTATGACTTTTTCTTTTTCAATGAATTGAATTTGTATGCCAGATCAAAATAAATCAAAAAATTATGCGGGTCGACATGACTGTTGATGATATAGTTGGCCCGTTGTTTTACTTCTTTATCGTACTCCATAGTATTGAACATATCAACCACTTTCAGGCTAAATGTTGCCGCCTGTTTTAGCAGATTTGCTTTCAATCCTGCATCGAAGGTGTAGTAGCTGAACTGCTTGCCGTAATCGGAAATAAAAGGGGAACTGTACCGCCCCGAAACCTGAACGACCAAGTCTTTATTGATCTTATAGTCGCTGGTTATTTTCGAAGTATAACTGAATTCTTCCCTGTCGAGTTCGGGACCAAATTTATCGCCGTTTATTTTGTTGAAATAACCCGAAATTGCCGGACGGAAAACAAACTTTTTTACAGCCAACATCGCACTGGCATCAACTCCTGCGGAAATTATGTCACCCAGGTTTTCCGAAATGAAATAAGTTACATCCCGGCCTTCTTCATCCTGCTCAACAGAGTACCACTTGCCAATAATATTCGATCGGTTTTTTGCAAAAAAGGTCAGGACAAAATTACTTTTTGCCCAAATCCAGTGATTTGCCAATTCGGCCTGATAAAAAACTTCGGGTTCCAGTTTCGGGTTTCCCACGCTTTTAAAATAATCGCCCCACGATAAACTAATCGGGTTAAGCTGACCGTAATTTGGCGGCGAAATCCTCGAAGTATAGGAAATTTCCCGGCTGTAACTCTTGCTGACAATTTGTTTCAGGTGAAGGGACGGAATGAGCTTGTAAAATGTATTGACAATCTTTTCTTCCATTCTGGTTTGATTGATCGCCTGTTCGAACCGAAGCCCGGCGCTTAACTGAAACTTCCCAAAACTTCCCGATAACAGTCCGTATGAACTGGCTGCATAGCCATAATAATCGAACGATTTGTCAACAATATTTTTTGACGATTCCACATATTCTCCTGTAACATTATTTCGTTTAAAGCTCGTCCGTTCGGAATAAAAATCCTGAAAAAAATGATTGACCGATGCAAGTACACCGAGTTCCAGTTTCCACTTTGAAGAAAGACGTTGATTGTAATCGGCTTTCAGTTTCAGAAGATGGATATTGTCAGAATAATCTTTAAAATCAGTCGTATAATTTTTTACCGGAACCGACTGTTCAACCGATACCGGCTGGTATAGCTGATCGTACTGATTCAAAGGAGTATTAAAAGAATAAAGCAGGTTCACATCAAGTACTTGTTCCCCATTTTCTTTAAATTCTTTTCTGAATACAGTAGTAAACTGATTAAACAAATTATTGTCTTTTCCTTCCCTACCGGTTGTGCTTTTTGATGTCAAGACATGATCCGCATTAAAGTTTTCCGTTTCATAATCGGAATTGTATTTCTGCGATTTATTCTGAAGCACATACTGAAAACTAATAAAGTCTTTTTTATTGAAATAGTAATTGGCGCTGGTACTGAAGAATGCCGAAGAAGGAACCCGTACATCGAAACGGTCTTGATTCATGAAACGTAATTTACCATCAATGAGCGCTTCACGCTCCATGAACGACTCAATTTCGGATTTATCTTTCTTGTAATTTACAGACGTTCCCAATCTCCATTTCTTCAGGTTGTACCCCATTTGTACCGACACATTTTGTTTTTCGCGGGTTCCTGCACCAATCTCCATTTTTCCGTTGTATCCGGCTTTTGCACTCTTTTTCAGTTTTATATTTATAATACCGGCCCCGTTTTTCGATTCATACCGCGCAGAAGGATTGGTAATCACTTCAATACTTTCAATCGCATTCGACGGGATCTGATCAAGCATCGATGACAAATCACTCTCCATCCCGTCAATCAAAATAGTAGCTTTCGACCCCCGAAGCGTAACTTTATCATCCATATCAGTATTAAGCGAGGGAATATTCTGCAAAAGCTCCATTGCCGATTCGCCAACTGCATTCAGGTTTCCATCGACATTATACACCATCTTCCCGGCCTGCGATTCGAACATCCCTTTTTCGGAAACTACTTTTATTTCGCCTAGTTGTGTCGATTTTCTGCGCAGAATAACCGGCTTTAAATTCACAGACAGTCCGTTTATCTGAATGGAATCGACACGGACAGTTTCAAAACCGACAAAATGAACCTGTAAATAATAATTTCCGTCGTTCAGATTTTTCAACACGAATTTACCTTTTTCATCGGTCATCGTCCCTTTGCAGATAAGAGAATCAGAAGCTTTCATCAATGCCACGTTAGCAAACGAAACAGCGGCTTTGTTCGGTGTAACAACCTGCCCCTGCAATGAAACAGAGTATTGCGAATAACTCACAAGACAGAATAGAAAAAACAAAATAATTGTAAAAAGTATACTTTTCACACTGAATGTTTTATTTGTTGTGTAGTTCAGTTTTTCACCGGATTGATATCCCACTTTTCCATTAAGCCTATTGCTGCCCGCATATCGTAATCGCTTGCCGAACCCGGTTTTTGATTTTTATCATCTGCGCAACTTCTTCAACAACAGGAGTACACACCGGTACATTGGCATACGCGTAGGTGTACGAAAAGCCTTCAGATGCCAGTTTGCCAGAATATGGAGTTGTTGCAAACGAATCGCCGTAACAACCGAAAAACAGACTGTTGTCTTCGCTGGTTAGCCACAGAATATTTGGAAGTTCGGCAGAAACTTCAGAATTGCAGGAAAGTGCAAACATAGACAGAGTGATACCAATAGAAGTGATTCGGGTTGTCGGGTTCATCAGATAATTTATTAGGTTTTTTGAACCTTTAAAAGTAAAAAAAATACTCTATCAGGCAATAATTTCTACCCGGTTGCCTTCCGGGTCCAGAACTACACTTTCATAATTTCCGTCGCCGGTGTTGCGGGGCTCGCCAACAACCGGAAAACCGTCGCTTTTTAATTGCTCTGTCAACCTGTCAACTTTCATCTTCGACCCTACTTTTATGGCCAGATGAATAATGCCTAAAAATTGTTTTCGGGGATCGTTCTTCGATTTTGGAATTCCGGGCATCTGCATGAGTTCCAAAGTACAATCACTGTCGAAATTTAAAAAATACGAGCGAAAATCTTTACTGTGGTTGTAATATCCTTCGTTGGTACTTGCATCAAAATAGTGCATATAGAAATGTTGCATGCCTTCCAGGTCGTTGCACCAAATAGCAATGTGGTCAATTTTCATGGCCGCCGGTTTTTAATGGTTTGATGGTTTAAAGTTAAGAAATACAATTCCATTCGTTAAAAAATTCTTCCAGAAAAAATTTCATAAAATAGTGGCGATTTTCGGCTAGTTTTTTTGCCGTTTCTGTATTCATCCGGTCTTTCAGTAATAAAAGCTTTTCATAAAAATGATTAATCGTCGGGGCATCCCCGTTTTTGTACGCTTCAAACGACTGGTGACAGACGGGTTCGACCCCCGGATCATAAATCAGACGGTTTTTATGTCCACCGTAAGCAAAAGTCCGCGCAATGCCAATCGCTCCCATTGCATCCAGCCGGTCGGCATCCTGAACTGCTTTCGATTCCAGGCTCGTTGCCCTTGTTTCCACTCCGGCACCCTTGAACGAAACTTCACCAATAATCTCAAGTATCCGTTCGGTGAGCGTGCTGTCCATGTTCAATCCCTGCATCCAAGCCCGGGCTTTCTCACTCTGCATGTTGTTTTCCCCGGAAAGTTTCCAGTCGTCGAGGTCATGAAGCAGGGCAGCCATCTCAACAACAAACAAATCGGCTCCCTCCTTTTCAGCAATAAACAATGCCAGTTGCCTTACCCGATGGATGTGCCACCAATCGTGCCCGCTTCCTTCCTGCAGAAAAACATTGCGGATATAATTTCCCGTTTTACCGATGATCTCATCTGTTCCCATTCATCCAAATTTATGGAATCGAATCGAATTTGTAAAGACATGAAGTCTATTTTAATTTTCAGGAATTCGGAACAACAAGTTGCAATATTCGACGTACAACTGTTTCACAACCGTTTAAAGCATTAAATCTTGTTAAAATTCATTATAGGAATGAAGAAATACCTATTTTTGCCGAATTATTAACAGTCAGTCATGTTTTTTTGTACGTGTTGACTTAATATATTTTGGTATGGGAAGTATGAAAAAACTGACTTTACCTGTTATGCTTCAGGAAAGTTTCAGGGAATATGCAGAAAGAAATTCATTGGTTTTTGCAGGCGAAGAGGAACGGACGTATTCTCAATTGGAAAATGAAGTAAAAATTGCTGCTCAGCAATTAAAATCAATAGGAATTTCAAAAGGAGACAAAGTTGCTATTTTGAGCGCCAATATGCCCAACTGGGGAGTGGCGTTTTTTGCCATTGGAGTAACAGGAGCCATTGTGGTACCTATCTTACCCGATTTTCATCCCAATGAAATCCGGAACATTTTAAAACATGCAGAAGTAAGCGCAATGTATGTTTCGGAAGGATTGGTCAGCAAACTTTTGCCTGAAGAATATCCGGAAATTCAAATTATTGAAATCGAAAATTTCAGTCTGCAAAATGTCGGCGCTTATCCTCCTGCTGAATTGCCCGACGCAAAAGATTTTGTTTTTGAGGATGTGAATGAGGAAGATCTGCTTTCAATTATTTATACTTCGGGCACAACCGGTAAGTCGAAAGGAGTAATGTTATCCCACAGGAACATTGTTTGGACCGCACAGCAATCACGATTACTACATCATGTTGTTTCGGAAGATCGCTTTTTGTCGGTACTTCCGCTGTCGCACACACTGGAAAATACGCTGGTGCTGATTTTACCCATTATGTTTGGCGCATCGGTACACTACCTGCGGAAACCACCTATTGCACCGGTTTTGCTTCCCGCACTGAAAATCGTGAAGCCAACCACCATGCTGATCGTTCCACTGATTATTGAAAAAATATTCAAAAGCAAAATAGTCCCGGGAATCAATGAAAAATGGATTACCCGCAATTTGTACAAAACGGCCTTTTTCCGCAAACTGTTGCACCGGGTGGCGGGTAAAAAACTGTATGAGACTTTTGGCGGACATCTCCGTTTCTTCGGAATCGGTGGGGCCAAGCTCGACGACAACGTGGAACGTTTCCTGATGGATGCCAAATTTCCGTTCGCTATTGGATACGGAATGACCGAATCATCGCCATTGCTGGCTGGCGCTGCGGTGGGTAAAACCCGCTATTTGTCAACCGGGGTGGCTATGGAGGGTGTTGAACTGCGCATTGGCGATGCCGACCCTTTAACAGGAGAAGGAGAAATTCAGGCACGTGGCCTTAATGTAATGAAAGGATATTACAAAGAACCGGAATTAACCCGTGATGCGTTCACTTCCGATGGCTGGCTTCGTACCGGTGACAGAGGCTGTTTCGATAAAGACAATCTTCTTTACATTAAAGGTCGTATCAAAAATATGATCGTTAGTTCCAGCGGTGAAAATATTTATCCTGAAGAAATTGAATCGGTAATCAACCGGATGGAATATGTGCTCGAATCGCTGGTGGTTCAGCAAAAAGGCCGTTTGGTAGCCATGGTGCACCTCAATTATGAAGAAATGGAAAAACGCTTCAAACTGATGAAAGAAGAAGCAGTTCAACTCTTCAATGAAAAAACCGATGAAATATTGCGTGATATTCAGATAAACGTAAACGAACAACTCAATAAATTCTCACAAATCCAACGGGTAGTTTTGCAGCCTGTTCCTTTCGAGAAAACACCGACACAAAAAATAAAACGGTTCCTGTATTTATAAACAAGCGTTATATTTTATTCTGCCGGTTCCTGAAGCCATAACTCGTATTGCCCGATAATAGCTGCACGCACATCATATTCTGATGAAGTGTGGTTGAGTATTCCTTTGGAATTGAAATACAGCATGAATTTATCGGCATCTGTTTCGTTTAATCCGGTAAGGTTCATCACCACTTCTTTCGAGTAATATTTTGAAAGCATTTGCCAACGTTCTTCCGAAACAATGGCTTTACGGACTTCCCGTTTTTCTTTTTCATCATCGCTCAAATGATACTGCAAGAACGATAACGGATTGAACAACGCTGCAATAATGGGAGGTTTCGAATTATAACCGTCCCCCCTCAGTTCGGGAGAAATATCTACGGATTTAGCTTCGGGAAGACCAAGGTCTACTTCTTTCCGTTCGCCTTTCACTTCCACCTCTTTGATGGCAAACCGGACCGGGATAGCATGAATGGTGTACAGGTTGTTTTCGTTGTACCTGGGATCAATTTGAATATACATTTTCTTAAAACCTATCACCGAAATTGCCAGGCTATCAACATTCAGCATTTCAAGAATAAATTTTCCGGAAGCATCGGTGGTTGTGCCGCCATGGGTGCGCATATTCACCACGTGGACATACGGAATCGGGAGACCATCGTCGATATTTACAATCTGACCCTTCAGTTTAATCAAAACCGGATCGATTTCATCGTCAAACCCCTGCGCCGCCACCACATTCAGTAACAACAAAAAACTGAAAACCGATATGCTAATCTCTTTTATCATTTTACAGATACCAAAAATAACTTATTTCGGGGAACTTCGCCCGACAACTAACATCTGTTAACTGCTTTTAACAGTGTTTAATGATACCGTTCTATTTTTAGGGATAGTAAACCGACATTTAATGTTCACTTGTTTCACATGAAGCGCCATCCGATCAGTCCAATCTAAAAATCATTTCGCCCGAAACAAAATCACCTGTCGCAATTTATTTTAACTTAGCGAGCTTTAGCCTAATAACTTACAAACTATTGCGATTCGGGGTTTATATACTGTTTATTATTGCGGTTACAGCAGGGGTTCGGGTAGATGCGCAGGATGTTGCTTTTTCGCAATTCTACTCCAATCCGCTTTATCTGAATCCGGCTTTTGCAGGCTCAGTCGATCTTCCGCGTGTGAGTATGCAGTACCGCAATCAATGGCCTCAATTCGGAAAAACATACAACACGGTTAGTTCTGCTTTCGATACTCCTGTCGATAAACTACAGGGAGGTATTGGCATTCACATTATGAACGATGCCCAATCGTCCGGATTGATGAACGCCTTGCAACTCGACCTGATGTATGCCAGTTTTATCCGGATAAACAAGGATCTGAAATTGCACGGCGGGGTACAGGTGGGATTTCACCAAAACTCGCTAAACTGGGACCGCTTGGTTTTTTCTGATAACCTGGATGCCTATTTCGGAAATCATACCGTCACGCAGGAAACACCAATTCAAGACCCCAACTACTTTTTTGCTGATGCTTCGGCAGGTTTGCTTCTGTTTAGCGAAGACTATTTTGCCGGTCTGGCCTGTCATCATCTGAACCAGCCCCGGCAGTCGTACTACGAGGGACAGGAAGATGTTGGTACCCTGTACCGGAAATATACGCTTCATTTTGGAGCGAGGATACCAATTTTCAGACACGGCCACCTGCGTAAGAAATACGATATTTCGCCCCAGGTGATCCTTCAAAAACAAGGCGATTTCAAGCAATTCAATTACGGATTACTGGCCAATCTGAAAGGTTTATCTGCCGGATTGTGGCTGCGGCAAAATTTCACTATGAATTACGATGCCTTGATTTTTTTGGTTGGCTTTATAAAAAAACGCTGGCACATCACGTACAGTTACGACTGGACCGTTTCAGGCTTGGGCGGCGGTACCGGGGGAAGCAGCGAGATTTCTCTTAGTTTTTTACTGAAGAATCCGCGCCAAGCAAACTATCTGCCTTTTTACAGGGTGGTGGAAGACTGATCTGCCTAACGGATCAGTAATACCTGTCCTTTCGGATTGTGTTCATATCCCTGAATATCAAAGAAATTTGCAATCCACACATAGGTGCCCATTGGAGCAGGCTTCCCGTTTTTCATGGTTCCGTTCCATTCTTCTTCAGGATTGTACGATTCAAAAACCAATTGTCCCCAGCGGTCGTAAATCAGGAACTTAAATTTATCGGCTCCGGCGCCCAATCCGACAGGCATAAACGTCCGGTTCTCTTCAATGTCGCTGTCAGGCCGGAAAGCATTGGGTGTAAACACATCAAAGGGAATTATTTTAACCTGAAAAACGGAACTGTCTTTGCATGAATATTCGGTTTCGGCCACCAATAGAACATCGTATTCCCCAATTTTCTGATACGTATGCTGAGGGTTGTCTTCCGTAGTTGTGTTTCCGTCAGCGAAATCCCACAAATATGAAATGGCCCGCTCCGACAGGTTGGTAAATGTGATGGTTGGATGCTCGTCAGTGGCCACCGGATAGTCGGGATTGAACGCTGAAACAGGTTTTGGATGGACCCAAAACCAATCGGTTTTCACAAGCGTATCGGAGCATCCCGTTTCGGTTGATTGTACTGCTGTCCCAATGGTAAACTTCCCGGAATCGGGATACATGAAAAAATCATCTGTCCCTGCCGGGAATACCATCCCATCCTTCAACCATGTAAAATTCAGAAAATCATCTTTTGCAACCGGATTGATTTCCAACCGAAATGGTTGACACCCCTGCAGAGTGTCTGTCGCAAAATCGAAATGGGGCCTTCGTTTTACCAGCTTATTTTGTGGCGGGCTGAAACAACCATATTCATCTACCTTCAGAGTGATCAGCCCCGTTGGTTCGTCAATCACTAGTTGTTTTTTGGACTCTGTCCCCACCGGCCCCAACTCGTGGCATCGTTCAAATGTCCAATAACAAAGTGTCGAATCGATGGCATGCGCGTATTCAATTTCGATGGTGTCTCCATAACAAATTGACGGATCGGCAGAGAAATCGGCAACCGGAGTTGGGAAAACCTTTACCATATCAGCAGCCTGAAAACCGCTCTGGCAGCCGGTAATGGTGTTGGTGATGGTTAAAGCAACATCATAAAAAGCCGTGTCAGCATAAAAATGTGCAGGACTAGCTTCGTGGCTTGATGTACCGTCGCCAAATTCCCAGAAAAAATCAACTGCATCGTCGACTAAAAGGCGACTGTAAAAATTAACCGTGAGTGAATCACATCCGCGTAATTTCGTTGCATTCATTTCGAAAACTGGTTTGGCTCCCACCGGTAAACGGGTAGTATCGCTCCAACACCCATGTTCTTCTACAAAAAGGGTCACAAACGGGTTATAATTATAGGCTCCCACAGAAACCGAAAAATCATTCACTGCAATCGTGTCGGTTACTTTACACCCTCCGAAATCCCACGAATAGTCTCCTGCCGGACTTGCATTTCCGGCATAAACAACATGTCGGTTATAGCCTTTGCACTTCTCAATTCCGCTATCCACGGTAAAAACAGAAGTCGGTATTTGGTACAAACCGACGGTAAATTCATCAGAAACCGTACAGCCGTTGATAGTTGTCAGTTCGTACCGGATATGATAATCGCCCCATTCAGTAACATTCAGTTGAGCGCTGGTATGCGTTTGTTCCGAGAATGTCAGCTTGTCGCTGTTGGTGCATATCCATTTGAAACTGTTTTCCTTTTTCCACAATTCTTCGGCCAGATTATCTATTTTCACATTCAGTGATTGGCTTGCAGGTAAACTTATAGGCCAGCAGACAAGGGTGTCGCCCGATATTTTTACCGTTGGCACAGGGAAAACAACTAAGTCAAGCGTATCACGGTCAGTACAACCATACTTGTCGGTCACTGTCACATGATAAGGCAATGTTTTGTCGGCCAGCATAGTTTGTACAGTATCTCCGTTTTGCCAGAGGTAGTTTTTGAACCCGGTCCCGGCATCAAGCACAATCGAGTTTGGAAAACAAAAAGTAGTATCCTTCCCTAAATTTGTTTCCGGCTTGCTGACATACACATTGATTGAATCGGTTAAAACACAACCTTCCTTTGTAGAAGCGGTTAATCCGTAAATTCCTCCTTTGTTGACCGTAATTTTCTGAGTAGTCTCACCGGTATTCCATGTAAACTGATCGAAATAGGAATTGGCATCAAGAACGATCTCTTCGCCATAGCATAACAAAAGTGTGTCGCCGTGAAAATCGAGCGTCTCACCCAGATCGAGTACAATATCCAGATCGAAACCCACTCCGTAGCCATACGATTCTACTCCTCCAAAGCCGTAAACATACGCCAGAAAACCTTCAAACGGATTTAAATTCTGAATGCGGTGCGGCCCTTGTTTTATAGGTATCTGTGCATGCGAATAATAGTCGTGATTGTATTTCGAAAAATAGGAACTTATGTCCTGACCGTCGAGCCTCATATTGGCGACTTCGGCAGAATTACAGAAGATATTCACAAAATATTTTTCCTTGATATTTGCTGAATAGTAGGCAACAAAAGTGACATCGTTGACCATCTGGTTGACCGGGCTTAGAACGATCATGAATGGGTCACCATCTCCGTTTGTATACGTCTTGTCAACCGTCTGCGACTGACTGTACTGCATCACCAGTATCCGCTTGTCAGAATAGATTTGCCGGTATTCGTTGTTGTACAGAACAAATTCCCAAAACTCACCTCTTTTCAGCATTTTTTCTCCGACCCCGTCAATTGTCACTTTCGTTTTATCTTCCGCCGCAATCACCCGGTAACGGTCCTGTTCTCTCGACTTCAGAGGAATCGTATAGTAACTTCGGCCCCAGGAACGGGTGGGCGGAATTTGTTCGAATAAATGGTCCCATGCCGAGGTTGCATCATCTGCCGGAATAGTAGTTGAAAGCGATCCCGAAAAGAATGCAACAGGCTTGTCAGATTTCACATAGCTACCTGTAAGGTCGCCCTGTCCGGCAAGGTTCACATCGTTCATCGACTGTACCTGGTATACATCGCCGCGGTTCATTGTTACTGAAAATGGTACCCCGGCCGGTTTCAGCTTGTCGGTAACTTTCGAAGGGGTGATCTCCACTTTTGTATTGTCTTCAGTAGCAACAACCATAAATTCGCTATTCCGTCCATTGCCGTATGAACCGTTGTTTCCTTTGCTTATATGTGGTTCATAACAAACCGCGAAATATTCGTTGCCGATTGATTCTACCGGATAAATCACTGCGACGTCGGCAGAATTATTGTCCCAATTCAGGGCATAAACATTCACCGGAGCTGTCGACTCCAGATGAATTGCTTTGCTCTGTAACTGTTCCGAACCGGTTGCCTCAACCAGGCCCCATGAAATTTTTACCTGAACGGAAGAATTTGCATCAACATGAAACGGATTTCCATTAATACTGGCTCCTGCTCCCACCTTGATGGTAAAATCGGCAGCCTCGCGGGCGGTAACTGTTATTTCAACGTAATGTCCCGAGTGATAATTGCGGCTTTCCATGAAGGCAAACCAAAAATTGGTGCCTTCCGTCGAACGGTTGCATTTACCGTTATTTTGCTGTGCAACCACATCAACACGTACCAACCCCATCAGAGCAAAAAGCAGAAACAAAAACCGCAGCATATTCAGTAGATCATTGAGCTTGATAAAGATAACAGAACCTTCAACACAAGATACTTTCAGGAAGAAAAATATATCGGATACCCAATGACTGAAGAACTAAAAAATTCACAGATTATCTTTTTCCTCATTTTGAATATGATTAATATCCTGCGGTTCGGCATGGATATACACTTCGCTTCGTTTGATGCGGGAACCAATTTCCTTTTCTATTTTATCGCATATCTCGTGTACCTGCAAAAGACTTAAATCGGGGTCCAGGTGAACATTAATTTTAACAAATGTATCGGCTCCTGCGGTACGAATTTTTAAACCGTGAAAATCTTTGACCTCTGAAAATTCAGTCAAAATACTTTTAACCAACTCAACCGACTCCTGAGGTGCCTTATCGAGAAGAACATCAATTGATTTTTTGCCAAGTCGATACGAAACAAAAAACACAATTAAAGCAACCGCTAATGCAGCAACTGAGTCTGCAAAAAAGAAGCCGAAGTTTGCACATATTAAACCAAAAAGCACAACGGACGAACTCCAAATATCAGTAGAAAAGTGAAGCGCGTCGGCTTCAAGGGCCTGACTATTGTATTTCTTGGCAACTTTATACAGAACACGAGAACGCGAAAAGTCGACAATTATTGAGCTTACTACAACAATATAACTCCAAACAGTTACTTCAATATGGGTATTTCCCGATACTAAGCGGGTTATAGCTTCGTAAACAATCCAAACGCAGGTAACAAGTAATAATACTGTTTCAATAAATGCCGACAAATTCTCAATCTTTCCATGCCCGTAATTGTGTTGTCTGTCAGCCGGCTTGTCCGAAACACGGACAGAAAAATAAGTTATGACAGCGGCAACCAAATCAAGCCCGGAATGCAATGCCTCCGACAAGATTCCCAAACTTCCGGTCAGTATTCCTATGATAATTTTAAATCCGGTTAAAAATATTGCAGCAAATACTGATAGCAGCGCAACTCTGTTTTTTTCTTTTTCCATAGAAATTTATTTTTACAACAAACGAATATGCAGAAACCCTGCATGAAGTAAATTAACTAATATCAGTTGATTAAGAATGTTTTGGAGGCTGCCAGACAAAAGAAATATAATTGTTTTCGGAAGAAATATCGAATAATGGAATTGTTTGTATACCATTGTTTTTAGCCTCGTCAAGAAGATTACCGGGATGTATCTCTTCGCCAAAACTAATTAAATGAGAATGTTCAATGTGAGTTGTGAAATCGGCACATTCCCGGTGATTACTGAAATGATTGTGAGCAAATGCAGGCACAAATACTCCGCAACCGGCTATAAAAAGCGACAGGCTGAGTATTGAAAACAAGACATATATGTTCTTCATTTCACGTTTCATCCCATCAAATATAGGGAAAATTATAAACGAAGGACGTACTATAAGCTATTCGTCTTTTGTTTTTCCGAATGATTCTGAGTGAATCCAGTCACTTCTCCGGCAATACCAAATAAAAAACCCCACCGTTTCCGGCAGGGTTTCAATATCATTGTGAAATGGATTACGCGAATTTCTTGACCCGTTCCATCGCTTCAATCACATTTTCGCGATCGGCAAAAGCCGAAAAACGGAAATATCCTTCTCCCGACGGACCAAAACCGGAACCGGGAGTTCCTACTACATTGGCTTCATTCAACAATTTATCGAAGAAGTCCCACGATTTCATGCCGCCTTTGGTTTTCACCCAAACATAGGGAGCATTCACTCCGCCAAATACGGTGTACCCGGCCTCTTCAAGACTGGCTCGCATGATCTTTGCATTTTCCATATAATAATCGATTACAGCCTGCACTTCTTTCTTTCCTTCTTCGGTATAAATCGCAGCAGCAGCTTTCTGCACCGGGTACGACACACCATTGAATTTGGTCGTATGCCGGCGGTTCCACAATCTGCGGACCGGATGTGCATTGCCTTCGGGATCGTATGCAACCACTCCTTCAGGAATAACAACAAATGCACAACGGGTTCCGGTAAAGCCTGCTGTCTTCGAAAAGCTGCGGAATTCGATGGCACATTTTTCGGCTCCCGGAATCTGGTAAATAGTACGCGGAATTTCCGGATCGGTGATAAAAGCAAAGTAAGCGGCATCGTATAAAATGATGCAGTTGTTTGCCAGCGCGTAATCGACCCATTTTTTCAGTTCTTTCTTACTGGCAACCGTTCCGGTCGGATTGTTCGGATAGCACAGGAAAATCAGGTCGGGAGTTTCGGTTGGCAATTCAGGAATAAACCCATTTGCTTCGGTACAGGGCATGTAAATGATCCCTTCAAAATAACCGTTTGCACCAATCGTGCCGGTTTTACCCGACATTACTGTGGTATCTACATACACCGGGTAAACCGGGTCGCCAACAGCAATTTTGGTGTCGCTGCCAAATATTTCCTGAATGTTCCCGGTATCGCATTTCGACCCGTCGGAAACAAAAATATCGTCGGCTTTGATATTTACACCAAGCGCCTGGTAGTCATTCTCAGCAATCGCCTGACGCAGAAATTCGTATCCCTGTTCCGGACCGTACCCTTTAAAAGTACTGCCTTTCGCCATCTCGTCAACTCCCTCGTGAAAAGCTTTTACAACGGTCGGCACCAACGGTTGCGTAACATCGCCGATCCCCATGCGGATCACTTTTTTATCGGGATTTGCTTCTGCAAATTCGCGCACCCGGCGCCCGATCTCAGGAAACAGGTATCCTGCCTGCAATTTCAGATAATGCTCATTAATACGTGCCATACTATTTTGTTTTTTTTGAAAAATCTGTTTTTACTGAGGGCTCAAAGTTAAGAAAAAAGGGTAAAGGGATGAGGAGATGAATGGCTAAATTGCTGAATTGATGAAAAATAGTTTACCAATACTGGTTGTTAAATGTTTCTATTCTTCCTTTAAAAGGTTTTCTTCAAAAACATTGTAAAGATGGGTTCCAAGGGCATTGACTATTTTGTTGATTTCTGTCTCATCAAGTACATGGTCATACCTTCGGGTTATTGGCTTTTTAATTCCATCGCCTGATATTTCATATGAGAAATCGTGAAATTTGACAGAGAAAGTAAAACCTACAAAATTTATTGATTTTTGTAAATTAATCAGTCCATCATAATAGCATCTAAACTTAATGGAACTAAAAGCCATTTTATTATCAAGTATCGGATTAATATGCCTAATTAAAGCATCCTTAAGCGAAGTAATAAAATCTATACCACCAACATTGTTGTTTTCATTAATAGAAACAACAGAAGTGCGAGATTTTGCAAGTGTATCAAAACCCTGAAGTTTCTTATCTAAAACGTTAAGGAGCGGTTTTATACTCCTCTCGACAACTTCTTTAATTGCTTCCGGGCTTTTTCGAATCTGAACCTTCGAGTTTACATCTTCTCCCAGCCGGGCTTTCAATAACTGTAATTTTTTATCCAGATCATCCGGGTCCTCAATGTCTTCACCGTTTGCGCCTTTCAGCATAATTTCCAGCGAATGGATCACCTGCTGGCACACATATTCGAAAAAGAATTCCAGTTGTCCGGCATCGGCCTGTTGAAGAGCCTTGTAGTATTCCTGTTTCTCTTCCGTTTTAATAATTGCCGGAGGAAAACCTTTTTGCAACAGTACAAAATTCATTAGCAGCCTTGCCAACCGCCCGTTACCATCATCAAACGGATGAATACGAACAAAACGATAGTGAAATTCGGTAGCAAAAACAACCGGATGAATATCCTCCAGTTCATGATTTTCTTCGTACCATTTCAACAAGTCGTACATTTTTGCCGGGGTTTCTTCGGGGCTGGCAAAGTAGAACATCTCACCTGTTTTTGTCTCAACATGATTCGGCATTGTTTTATACTTTCCAATCGATATCCAGCGCTTTACCGGCTTACCATCCGGTGTTTTTGCATCCACCTGATACGGTTCTTTCAAAACTATTTTGTGCATTTCTCTGATAAAAATTTCAGTTAAGGGACGTTCCTGGCTCACTACTTCCTCAATGTATTTTATGGCTTCATCATGCCCCAACATTTCGAGATAATCCCGCAATGGCTTTGCCTGAGCAGTTTGTCCGAATAAAATCAACGCTTTTGTTTCACCATAAGTCAAGGTATTTCCTTCAATATTCGAAGAATTATAATTCCAGTCGAGCCTGAACTTCTGCATAATCCTTCGTTCCATTTCAGGAGAAATAGGCCGTAACCGGTCCAATTGCTTTTTTAGTTCGGTGGCAATTGCCAAACTTTCAAAAAGTGCCATATATGGAAAAAATTAATTGTTGCTTCAAACTTAATCTGTTCGATAAAGTTATCAATAATTTTCAGAAGGCAATACAGCCTATTTTCTGCCATGTTCTTAATTTCTCCCTTTTTCCTTTGCACTTTTGTGCCGGAATATAAAACAGTTACTATTTTTGTTTTCTCACATAAAACGAAGCAGAAAATGAAGAACTTTTTTGTAAAAAGCCATGGACTTGGTAACGACTATATTGTTTTAAACAGCGATGAAATCAACTTTCCCCTGACTGAAAAAAATATCCGGCTGATTTGCGATGTGCATTTTGGCATCGGGTCGGACGGCATTTTGCTGAAGATACCTTCAGCAAAAGCCGATTTTGGCCTGCGGATTTTCAATCCCGACGGATCGGAAGCCGAAAAAAGCGGAAACGGGCTGCGTATTTTCTCTAAATATCTCTACGATTACTTATACACCAATAAATCGAAAGTTTTCACTATTGAAACGGCCGGGGGTATTGTTACTTCCGAAGTACTGGAACAAAAAGCACGCAAGGCCAGTCTGATAAAAGTAGACATGGGAAAAGCCATTTTCCAGTCATCCCTGATTCCAGTGGCTGCCGAAACCGAGGAGTGTTTTGATTATCCTCTCGAAGTGGATGGAAAAACTTTCCGCATCAACTGTGTATCAGTAGGAAATCCGCACTGCGTCATTATTACCGACCGTCTCGATATGGATGAACTGATGCAATACGGGCCGTTGCTCGAAAAACACCCGTTTTTTCCGAACCGCATCAATGTGCAATTTGCCAAAGTGCTTTCGCCTTCCGAAGTTGAAATCCTGATTTGGGAACGCGGGGCCGGTTATACGCTGGCATCGGGTAGTTCGTCGTGCGCGGTTGCCGCTGCCGTTATTAAAAAAGGACTGACATCACGCGACCTGATCATCAAAATGCAGGGCGGCAATTTGAAAGTCAGCATCAACGAAGACTGGGACGTCCGCATGAGCGGCGAAGTAAAAGAAATTTCCTACGGATACATAAGCGATGAACTTTTAAACGAGCTGGAGGTTAAATAATCCGTTCAAAAATTGCCGTTTACTTACAAATTTTTGATAATTCCTGGTTTTGATTTATAAATTTGCACTTTTTAATGCACTATTCTTAAAATTACGAACAGATGAAAGGCAAAGTCCTTCCTTTTACAAAGGAACAAATTGAGAAAATTACAGAGAAACATCCAACCCCGTTTCATATATATGATGAAAAAGGAATTATTGAATACGCCAAACGGTTCAATGCAGCCTTTTCATGGAACAAAGGTTTTAAAGAATTTTACGCGATAAAATCTGCTCCGAACCCGTTTTTAATGAAAATTCTGAGGGCGCAGGGTTTTGGTATTGATGCCAGTTCGCTGGCCGAGCTGGAACTTGCCGGTCGTGTCGGAATGCGCGGTGAAGAAATCATGTTTACCTCGAACGATACTCCGGCACACGAATATGTGAAAGCAAGGGAACTGGGCGCTACTATTAATCTCGACGACATTTCTCATATCGAATATCTGGAAAAACATGCAGGGCTTCCCGAATTGATTTCTCTCCGGTACAATCCCGGAGCGCTGAAAGACGGCAACGTAATTATTGGCAATCCGGAAGATTCGAAATACGGTTTTACCCGCGAACAGCTTTTCGAAGGTTATAAAATGCTGAAGAAAAAAGGGGTGAAACGTTTTGGCATTCACACCATGGTAGCTTCCAACGAACTCGACTCAGACTATTTTATCGAAACGGCAGAAATTCTTTTTGACGTGATTGTTGAAATCAGCAAAGAAGTGGGCATCCGGTTCGAATTTGCCAACCTGGGCGGCGGTATTGGCATTCCCTATAAAAATGAACACAAGCCTGTCGATATTGAAAAAGTGAGTGCCGGAATCAAAGATCTTTACGAAAAACTGATTGTTGCTAACCAGCTCGATCCCCTGAAAATTTTCTTCGAATCAGGTCGCGTAATTACCGGTCCTTACGGATTTCTGGTATCGAAAGTCCTTCACATTAAGGAAACCTATAAAAAATACGCCGGACTCGATTCATGTATGGCCAATCTAATGCGCCCAGCACTGTATGGCGCTTATCACCATATTACCGTGCTGGGAAAGGAAAACGAACCATGCAGCAACCTGTATGACGTAACCGGCTCACTGTGCGAAAACAACGACAAATTTGCCATCAACCGGTTGTTACCAAAGATTGAACAAGGCGATATAGTTGTGATTCACGATACCGGTGCGCACGGTCATGCCATGGGCTTCAACTATAACGGGAAACTGCGTTCGGCTGAACTGCTGTTGCGCGAAAACGGCGAAGTGGTTGAAATCCGACGCGCCGAAACCATGGACGATTATTTCGCAACACTTGATTTTGGCAAACTGAAAGATTTTTAGAACACGATAACGAAATACATTGAAAAGCCACGTGATTCGTGGCTTTTTTTATGAACTTATTAGCAAAAAGATACACTGTTTTAAAATAAAGGAATTTGTATATTTGTAGAAATTAGTTATCATGGCAACCGCAGAACAAATAAAATCGTTAATCAATTCGCACTTTAATGGTAGCGATGAGCGATTTGCAACAATAGCTCTGCAAATAGCAGCACATGAAGCCCGATCAGGAAGGACAACTGTTGCAGAAGAAATTAAACGGGCAATTGATCATTCCAAATCAAAAACCATTAAACTTAATCCGCTACAAAAAGACTTACAAGGACTGATTATTGAATCAATCCCTGAAAAGCGGATGAATGAACTGGTGATTTCCAAAGAAATCAAGAAACGGTTAGAACGGATTCTTACCGAATATAAGCAACGACACAAACTTCAAAAATTTGGTCTTTCGCACCGAAGAAAAATATTACTTTCAGGGCCTCCGGGAACAGGTAAAACTATGACTGCCTCAGTTTTGGCTAACGAGATGCAACTTCCATTATTCATCGTGTCAATGGACAAAATGGTAACCAAGTATATGGGCGAAACCGGTGCAAAACTCCGGTTGATATTTGATGCGATTAAAGAACGTAACGGCATTTACCTTTTTGATGAGTTCGACGCTATTGGTGCCGAAAGGGGAAATGAGAATGAGGTGGGTGAAATGCGCCGTGTGCTGAATGCTTTTTTGCAGTTTATTGAAAACGACTTTTCAGAGAGCTTGATTATTGCTGCTACAAATAATCTTTCAGTTCTTGACCCGGCGTTGTTCCGCCGTTTTGATGATGTGATTTACTTTAAAAATCCTGATACAACAGAAGCCACACTTTTGCTGAAGAATCTTTTGGGTTTATTTATTGGAACAATCAAGCCCGAAACTATTGCCAAAGAAATTGAAGGTTTGAGCCATGCCGAAATCAGCCTGGGGTGTATAGATGCCATTAAGGATGCCATTCTTGCCGACAAAAAAGTGGTGGATAAAAAAACACTTCTGTCCATGATTCAGGATCGACATCACATCCACTCAAAAACGAACCTAAATGGACAAACCAATCCTATTCCTTAACGACGCTGCACAATCAGAATCATTTACTACAACACAAGGCGGTGGAAATAAAGCTAAACTACCTGATCGAGATAGAATTGCTCATGCAGCTAGCTTAACTAATAAATTTAAAAATGCCTGGAGTGCTTTAGGAGAGCAAAGGCAGCAAAGAAAAGCCCTTTCCTTACCATGTCGTGATGGTTGCTACCTTGAAGTTATTGGACAAGCTGGTTATGAGTTGACGGCAAATAGCCTAGAAGACCGAAGAAGTAAAAAAGTGCTTGGAGCAAGACTTATTTCTGTATCAACAGATGATAATCATGAAACACGTGCCATCGTTTATATTCCTTCTGGTCAAGAAAATAAGTTCTTTAAAAAGATTCAGGATTATGCTAATTCAAATAAAGACAAAAAGAACAAACCCCAGAACAAGAAGTTTATAGAAAGTATTGAAGACATCAAACTTGCTTTATTAGAAGACCTATGGCAAGATCCGATTTCTGATTTTCCACAAGAAATACCAATCTGGTGTGAATTATGGCTTCGCACTGAAAATACAAAAGCAGATGGAATTGTTTTAAAAACGAAAAAAATCTGTGAAACCATCGGCATTGAAACCAATCCCGAACGCCTTGATTTTCCAGAAAGATCAGTTATAGTAATTCGTGCAAATCAGAAACAACTTCAAGAGTTATTTGCACAAAGCGACAATCTTGCAGAGCTACGTTTAGCCAAAGAACCTGTTTCTTTCTGGTCGTCATTATATCCTTATGAGCAAACCGAAGCCGTTGATAATCTTTTAAGCCGAATCGAGTACGAAGACAGAGGAGTGAGTATTTGCATTTTAGATGGTGGTATCAATAACGGTCATCGTTTGTTAGTGCCATTTTGCTCCGATGATGAAAAGGAAACTTATAATCCCCACTGGAGTCCAAATGATCAGGAAGGACATGGTACGCAAATGGCTGGAATTGCAGTGTTTGGTGATTTGCAAAAGGCATTAGAGTCAAATGATACCATTGTCGTCAACCACCGATTATTTTCTGGAAAGATTCTTCCACCACCAAATTTTCCTGAGAATGATCCTATACTTTATGGATTTATTACTGCTCAAACTATTAGTAATTGTGAAATCAAACTTAAAAATCGATTGAGCATTTTTAGTCTTGCAACTACATCAAAATATGAAACAGATAAGGGACGTCCTTCTTCGTGGTCAGCAGAAATAGATAAACTTGCTTTTGGTGAAGATGATGAATCTCAACGATTAATACTTATTAGTGCGGGGAACAGTTCTAATCTAATTTCGAAGGAAAGAATGGAATTAATCAATTATCCTGAGATAAACTTAAATCTATCCATTCAAAGTCCAGCTCAAGCTTGGAATGCTTTGACTATAGGTGCTTATACTGAGAAAGTAATAATAACTGATACCAAATTACAGGAATATACACCTCTTGCTCAACATGGAGAGCTTTCGCCTCATAGTACTACTTCTCTGACTTGGGAAACAAAACGTTGGCCCAACAAACCAGATGTTGTTTTAGAAGGCGGCAATCTCCTTAGAACGCCGGAAGGAACTGTTGATGGTTGCGACGATTTATGTGTATTGACCACTTCTCCCAGACCCATTGGTAAACAATTTGAATTATTTGATGCTACAAGTGCTGCAACTGCTAAAGCGGCTTGGATTGCCGCTCAAATTCAAAGTCTTTTACCCAACGCCTGGCCTGAAACCATTCGTGCATTAATGGTTCACTCAGCAGAATGGACACCTCAACTAATCAATCAATTTGGAATTGACCTAAAAAAGAAAGGAGACATTGGCTACTTATTGCGAATAGCTGGTTATGGGGTTCCTGATTTGAAGAAAGCATCTGAATGTGCTGTAAATCATTTAACGTTAATTGCTCAGGAAACAATTCAACCTTTTGAAGAAGATGGAGGAACCAATGAAATGCATTTCTATGAATTGCCTTGGCCCAAAGATGCTTTGCAAGATTTAGGAGATCAAAAAGTAACGTTGAAAATCACTCTCTCATATTTTATCGAACCATCGCCTGGAGAGTTACAAACCCAAGGTCGTTACACCTACGCCTCTCATGGTTTGCGCTTCGATTTAAATTCACCTGAAGAAGCAAATAACATTGACAGTTTTAGAAAACGATTGAACGAAGAGGCTAGAAAAAAAGAAATTGAAGATAAACCAGAATATATTGGATTGGGAAATCGTTGGAAGATTGGACCAACATACAGAAACAAAGGAACGGTTCAATCTGACTCAATCACATTGTCGGGAATTGAAATAGCTGATTGCTATTATATTGCAGTATATCCGGTTGGTGGTTGGTGGAAAACCCGAAAAAGTGAAAACTGCTCAGAAAAGCAAGCCCGCTATTCATTGATCGTTTCACTACATACCGAATCAGAAGATGTAGATATTTACACTCCTGTAGCTAATATGGTTAAAATACCAATTAATGTTAAACTATGAAAATCGGGTTCGACGCAAAACGGGCATTCAGCAACCGCGCAGGATTGGGTAATTTCAGCCGAAACACTATCAATGCGCTGTGCCTTTTTCATCCTGAAAACGAATATCTGCTTTTTACTCCCGATGACCGGAAAAACCTTTTTCTTCCTCCCGAAAATTCAAAAGTACTGATGCCAAATAGTATCTGGTGGAAAGCAATGAAACCTGTATGGCGACGGTATCACATCAGTAAATTATTTGATCGGGAGAAAATCGACATTTTTCACGGGCTGAGCCACGAATTGCCCATCGGGATTGAAAAAACCGATGTAAAAAGTATTGTTACCATCCACGACCTGATTTTCATCCGGCATCCGGAATATTACCGGGCTGCCGACCGGCGTATTTATTTGCAAAAATTCAGTCATGCCTGCACGATGGCCGACCGCATCCATGCTATCTCGCAACAAACAAAGAGCGATATTGTCGAGTTTTTCAATATTTCGGAACGGAAAATAGAAGTGATTTATCAGTCGTGCAATCCCCTGTTTTATCAGAAGTTTTCCGAAGAAGAAAAAGTAGAGGTGCTTGAAAAATATAAATTGCCCTACCATTTCCTGCTCAGTGTCGGCACGGTTGAAAAACGCAAAAACCTGCTAAATATACTGAAAGCGCTGGTAAAATGCGAAATAAAGATTCCACTGATTGTTGCCGGACGGCAAACAAATTACATGCTGGAAATCGAGAACTTCATTCAGAAAAACAAAGAAAAACTGAAAGTTTATTTTCTGACAGATACCAGCGACCGGGAACTTGGAATTTTGTACCAATCAGCCGAAATACTTGTTTATCCTTCGGTATTTGAAGGGTTCGGATTGCCGGTAATTGAAGCGCAGGCATCGGGGTGCCCGGTGGTGACTTCCCGGTCGGGCAGTATGCCGGAAGCCGGAGGCCAGGGTGCAGCCTATATAAACCCGGTAAGCGAGAAGGAAATAGGAAATGCCATTCTGAAAATTCTATCCGACCGGGAATACCGGCAGGCATTGGTTGAGAAAGGAAGTACAAACGCCGAACGCTTTACCCCGGAATTATTTACACAGCAACTGCACAAACTTTATACACGGGTATACAATGTATGACGATCTGAAAAATGCGCTTGAGGTACTGCAAAACGGAGGAATAATTCTTTATCCGACCGACACCATCTGGGGAATAGGCTGCGACGCCACAAACGAAGCTGCCGTTCAAAAAATCTTTCAGATTAAAAAACGGGAAGACTCGAAAAGCATGCTGGTGCTGATGGAAAATGCAAACCTGCTGGAACGTTATGTCGAAGAAGTGCCGGAAGTGGCTTACGACCTGATTGAATTAAGCGAGAAACCAGTTACCATTATTTACGACGGAGCCAGGAACATGGCTAAAAACCTGATTACTTCCGATGGCAGCATCGGAATCCGCATCACTTCCGAAAATTTTACCCGGCAACTGATCCAACGATTAAAAAAACCCATTGTATCTACATCTGCCAATGTAAGCGGAGAACCTTCGCCTGCCAATTTTTCGGAAATCAGCGACGAAATAAAATCGGCTGTCGATTATGTGGTTCAGTACCGGCAGGACGATCACACCGAAAGCGTTGCATCCAGTATTATTAAGCTGGGACGCGGAGGAGAAGTAAAAATCATCCGGAAATAAAAAGCGATCATGCTGAAACCTTCGTCCCGTCTTGCCCTTTCTAATTTCCCGATTTGATCTCACTCATTATTTTATCGTTTTTTGCCTGATCCGGAAATTCCATTGAATAAACTATGGCTTCCACCTGGCGCAGGTAATTGCGTTTATCGAAGCGGGGGGCATAAACACTACCCTCGACTGTAACGATGCGGTTATTGCTGGCATCAAGTTCTGCAATACTGATAAAGGGACCGCCCATGAAATCGTTCTCAACCCGCCAAAGACCACGCATTTCGGAGGCATGATTTCCGTTATGTTCAAAAATATTGAACAGCGGAATAATCTGCCTTTCAGTGGTCATGTAAGTGCTGTCGCGGGGACCCGGCACATATTTTTTCAGATATTCATCTCTCTTTGCAAGTTGAAAATCAGGAGTAAACGTGCTGTCGGATTCGTATTTGTATGTATAAATGAATATCCACTGACTGATTTCGGTGGTTTCGTAACGCAGCCATGCAAAATCATCGGTTTTCTTGACCACCTTAAATCCGGGAGGGACATTCATCTTCAGATTGAAACTTTTCAGCAAGGTATTGTAAACAACTTTGTCGCTGTATTGCTTGTAATTTCCCATCAAACGGTCTTTTTCAGCCTTCAGAAAAAAAGCAACAATTTTATCTGAATTCTCAAGAAAAAGTTTCTCAAATTCTTCCTGCGATTTTGCGTTGATATTTACTACTGCCTGAGGATGTGCCCATACATCATTTTTATATTCTGCCACCGGTTCATCAATCGTTGAAGAAATACGAACCGTTATAATATTTCGTGTAGTTCTGAAAATATCGTTAAATGCAGCAGGGGGTACATCTATCAGGCTGAATATCGGTTCTTCCTGGGGAAGTCCGAGTTGGGGTTGATTAAGAATTTTACGAAGTACAGTTCCGGGCGCACCCGACCATGCTTCTTTCGGAATTACAATAATCATTTCACCTGCTTTCCCTGTTATGTTCCTTTTCTGGAATGTATTGTCGAAGCAAGATGAAAGAAAGATGGCCGATGATGCCAACAAAAAAAGTAGGAAAGCTGTTCGTTTCATCACTATATATTTTTGAGTTTTTTACTGCAAAACAAAAATCTTACCACAAATTACACCAAAGTGGCGAATGGAAGCAAAGGTAGAAATATTGCATTACAAAAAGATAGCTGCTTCCTGTGAACAAAGAGAAACAGCCATCTTATTTCTCCTGTTTTGAGGTCCATTTTAACCAGCTTAAACCTCCCAGATAAGTTTTCAACTGTTCATCAATTGCTTTTGTTGGCAAAAGGGCATTTACCAGGTCGACAATTTCTTTCCGTTCAGCAATGGTTTTGCTTGCACGTTCAGAATAAAATGTTTGCAATTGTTTCAGCATGCTCACTCCCTGTACCTGGTCTTTCAGTATAGAAGCGTCTTCCAGCGAATTGCTGTACCATTCCATGATATTGAGCGGATAGGCATATTTAGTGAGTTGCCGGGTTGGTTCGTAAACATAAATAAGATCCGACAGGTTATTTGGAATTGGTTGATACCAGTCGATATAATTTTTCATGACCGACTTCATAATGTTATTGGTCAGGTTCATTTGCTTATTCAGTAACAGTGCATTTATTTTCTGCGTATTCCCTTGGGCAATCATGTATTCATTTTTCCAGTGGTCCGACATTTTCTGAAATAATCCGAGGTGTCCCATCGTCAGATCGGTAGGCGTGCCCAGCAGGGAAACCTCGCATTCGAAGTTGCTGTTTTCGCGTTTTTGCCTTTCGATTTCTGTTTTCAGCGAGTTGATGGACGTTTGCAAGTTGGCCACGTGCATGCGGGCCGCATTAAAATTTTTTGCCTGCAAAGCTGTTTCAATTTCCTTGTAAAATCGTTGCACCTGGTCAAGTTTGTTCCGCACCGAAAAATTCTCGGTCCCGCTTACCACAATATTTTCCGAAGAATACCATCCTCCGGCAGTCGTAGTAAGCACAAGGGTAAAACTTCCTTCTCCCTGATTGGTTTCCTCCTGATTGGTAACCCCTGCGGGAGTGGTCCGCTGATATTTCCACAGGGTATTTGCCCGTACTTTCAGATAGGTTTGCGATAATCCCGATTTCGGCAAAGTAACAAAAGCCTCGGTTTGCTTGACACCTTGCTGTGGCAGCGGTTCAATCACTACCTCGCCCGACGAGCTGAATTTTGCTGTTTCGTTGGCCAGTTGCCATTCGCCGCGAAACTGTCCTCCGCCCTGAACGGTGAAAAACATACCGTCGTCGCCTTTTGAAACAATTTCGGTAGTTTGCCCGATATTCGCGTACTTTTCGGGCATTGAGCAGTAGTCGCGCCGTCCTCCTTTCAACGAAGCTGTGATTTTTAACCGTTCTCCCGGACGTGTATCAATTTTGTCGCCGGGCGAATAGGCTTTCCCGTTGACCGTTATTTCCACAAATGGCTGTCGCATCGGATCGGCGCCAAAACTTGTACAATTCAACAGGAATATTAAAGCAGCAATACAAAATAGTGGCTTCATGATTTTGGTTTTTATTTTGAGAATGAATGTACGAATTTATCAGATTTAACATCCTATGGCATAGTATGTTTTTAAAAACAAAAAGGATTGTCCAATAACGAGGACAACCCTTTTGCAATAGTTATTTTTTCTGAATTATTAATCCTGAAGGAAGTTACCCAGCAGGCCTCCGCCTTCTTTGCGCTGATTACCTCCTCGGGGCGACAATTCCGCGATCAGTTTACGGATTGGCATCGATTGCAGCCATATTTTTCCGGTTCCACGCAGTGTGGCCAGAAAGATACCTTCGCCGCCAAACACCATCGAGCGCAAACCTCCGGCCTGTTCCACACTAAAATCGACCGATGGCTCGTACGCCACGATACAGCCGGTATCGACACGCAAAACTTCGTTGTTCAGTTGCCGTTCGATGACTGTTCCTCCGGCATGAATGAATGCTTTGCCGTCGCCTTGCAATTGCTGCATTACAAACCCTTCGCCGCCAAAGAAAGTAGCGCCCAGACGACGGTTAAACGTAATCGAGATTTTTGTTCCCAATGCAGCACAAAGAAAAGAATCTCTCTGAACAATCAAACGTCCACCCATTTTAGGCAGGTCGATCGGAATGATGGTTCCCGGGTAGGGAGCCGAAAAAGCCACGTGCTTTTTTCCCCATCCCTGGTTGGTGAAATGGGTGAGAAACAACGATTCTCCGGTAATCAGGCGCGAACCGGCCGAAAGAATTTTATCGAAAAAACCGGCCTGCGGATTAGAACCGTCACCCAGCTTTGATTCAAAGCTGATGCCGTCTTCCATATACAGCATGGCGCCCGCTTCGGCAATTACAGTTTCTCCGGCATCGAGTTCCACTTCAACCAGTTGTACATCGTGACCGATAATTTTGTAGTCAATTTCGTGTGATTGCATACGATTTATGATTTATAATTGATAATTTTTGATTGATGATTTTAATTGGCGCTAAAATACAAAAAGGAAATTTTTGTCCCTCTTTTTTTCGATGAACAGGCGATAGGAGAAGGTGAATGGGAAATTGTATTTTGTGTAGTGGATTCATGTGGAGATTTTCCGACCGCAGGACGAAAAGAAATTCGAGGCGAGAATCCGCACTAGGGACACCACCAAAATCGCTATGAAATTTGCACTGTGTTTGCGTTTCGTACTTTTTATTTTCAAATCTGCCTATAAGGTACTTTTGAAATAATTATCGAATTTTTTTGCAAATTATATTTTCTTGATTTTAACAACATTTCAATAGATTCCTTTGTGAGTTTCTTATTTACACAGGGACCAATTATTATTTTCTTTACTATTTCTTTGTTAAGATAATGCTCAACGAAAGGGATTACTAATCCGTCCTTTTCTCTATATTTAATCTTTGTCTGGTCGAATTCATTTTTACATAAACGCCATTCTTTCTCAGAACTATACTCATTTCGCTTAAAACTAAATGAAAATGCGATAAGATTGAATAAAAACCGGAAAGAACTCATGCTAAGTCTTTTCCCTCCTTCCATAAAAGTGACTTTACTATATAAATCTTTCCAATCTTTTGTTAGCCTATTTATGATTTTAGTTTTATTATACTGACATGGTAGCAATTTTGTGTTTGCATTATTCTCATTATTTGAATAACTATCAAGCATTTCTCTGTCAATTCCTATTGCAACACCTTTCCCATCAGCACCATATGTTCTCCACATTGTTAAGTCATCTGAATTTTCCGAGAAGGAAAGCATAAACGGGTCACCAGACGCCATTCCCAATCTTAATAACGAGTTTTTATTAAAATTTGAACTTTGCCTATTTATGATATTATTCTCTTTCTCATACTTTACCATTGATTGCTTAAAAAATGATACTGCAAGTTTATATTCGTATGGGTCATTAAAGAATTTTGCATGGGTTGCTTTAAAGCAAATTTTATTATCAACACAATTGTCAAGGATTTTTAACAGTGTTCCAACCGATGTATAATGAAATAAAATTTTCGGATTATTTTTTGCTTCAATTCCCATATTTCTTAGTTTTCAATATGCCCTAATTTGTATATGATAAACAACACCTTCTGTTTAATTTCTATTCCTCCTTCACCTTTCCATACCTCACTTCATCCCAAATCTGTCCGTTTTTGCAGATGGCTTTTTTCAATATAGCTTCTTTTGTGTAGCCGCATTTTTCGAGTACGTGCTGCGATGCCTGGTTATACTCGAACACCCCGGTATATATCCTGACAATATCAAGGTTTTTAAACCCGTATTCGGTGATCAGCTTCACTGCTTGTGTCATGATCCCCTTGTTCCAGTAGGATTCCCCGAGAAAATACCCAATTTCAGCGCTTTTCCGGTACACATCTGTTCCCTGGTGCAGGCCAATATTTCCAACGTATTCGCCATTGTATTCAATAGCAAAAACAGTTGCCGGTTCCTGTCCGACAAACTTTTTAATAAAATTTTCAGCATCGGCGAGGGTGTATGGATGAGGAAAACCATCCCTCAGGTTATCGCTTACTTTTTTATTGTTTGCGATTTCTGCCAGACGCGGCGCATCTGCCGATACAAAGGGCCGTAAACGAACGTCAGGAGTTGAGAATTGAGTCATTTTAAAGATTATTTATACGAAACCGGATTGTTTAAAATGAGATGCTGGTTATCGTTTAACTTCAGAATCTCCCTTAGTTTTTGCTGGTCCATTGTTGCGCGGGGACGGGTCACCAAACCCGACGAGGCACAGAACAGCGCAATGTTTTGCGAAACAATACCTGCATCAATCGCTGCACTTTTCAACCGTTGATCTTTTTCGCCTGAAGGAAAACGGGAAATATCGGAAACCAACAAACAGATAACAGGAGCGCTGGCAACATAGGCCTGTCGCCCGGCAATTAATGTGCGGTAATCACCTTCCTCAATGAAGCTGAGTACATGCTCTTTGGCAACGTACAGGTAAACACCTTGTTTCATAAAAACATACACATCAATATCCTGTGCATTGTGGGCCGACGGAGCAGTCCGTTTTCCCGATTCGGGACGGTTTACCCCGTTGGCAGCCCACAGCAAATCCGACAAATCCTGAAGACGGATTTCCGTAGTATCGAAACTGCTCACCGACGCCCGGACGGATAACGCTTCCATAACCGCCAATCCCCGGGTTTTGTCGGGCGGATTCAAGCGAATATCTTCTGATTCCTGGGAAAACAATGTTCCCGCGAAAAGAATAAAGCAAATTTGAAGGATAGTTGTTTTCATTGTTTTTGTTTTTATTGGTCAGTATTTTTTTACATCATCTCTGTTTTTCCACTCCTGAAAAACGGGAATTGCCTCTTCGCGCAACAATTCAACAAATTCAATCCGTCTGTTTTTCATGTCAACTGCCAGTTCATTGTAAATAAACCGGTCATCGAAATCAATTTGGGCTGCGTCTTCCCGGTTGCAGGCAAAAAATACTTTTTGGGGCCGGGCCCAGTAAATAGCGCCAAGGCACATGGGACAGGGTTCGCAGGAGGTGTAAATAACGCAATCGTCGAGCTGGAACGAACCCAACTTTTTACAGGCTTCACGGATCGCAATCACTTCAGCATGGGCAGTCGGGTCGTTCGTGGAAGTGACCTGGTTAAATCCTTCGGCAATAATTTCTCCGTCCTTCACAATCACCGCCCCGAAAGGCCCTCCGGCGTGCAAATTCATCCCCTGCCCTGCCAGTTCAATGGCCCGGCGCATAAAAAAGTTGTGCTTCCCGTTCATAAAAAGATATATTTCAAAATTAATCAGCCTGAATATACAAAAACCTGCGCTTGTTAATATGATAAAAAACAGGAAGAAAATTTATTCTTCCATGTCCCAGTCGCCCTTTCATATCCATTTCCTGACCTTCTTTTTATAGTCGAGATATTCGTCACCAAATGTTTCAAACATCAGTTTTTCTTCTTTCGGGATAAAAACAAAGTGCATCAGCAACAGAAAAGAAAAGGCTGTAATAATTGAAAAGAGATTCGTAAAACAAACCGCGACGCCAAATAACAGTAAAAACATGCCCAAGTACATTGGGTTCCTTGTTTTTGAAAATATTCCGTCTGTTATAAAAAACGACGAAGTTTTGATCAGGAGTGTAGTTTTGTTTTTTCGGAACAATTCCCATGTCTTTCCTATGATCGCAAACCCGGAAAATGTGATCAGGATACCGCAAAAATTAAAGGGAAACGGAATCCAGTTAAAATCGGGTGTCAGGAAACAGAAGAAGACAATCAGAAAGATTGAAATAAAAACAAAAACCGGCGGAATAAAAATTTTCTTCATAATGACTAATTATATTCGAAATTCAATCGTTGTAACAGCCTGTTCAGTTTGTTTCTTTAAAATGAACTCTTCGGGAATGCCTGAACTGTGATGTAAATTTATTCATTCCACCGTTTTAATTTGTACAATCAGCATGTTTTCTTCATTTCAGGAATATTCTTTGCCAGAAACCCGGATGCAATGGAGAGAATTATTTCTACCCGTTAAAATTCAATTAATTGACTATCTTTGCCCCACATTTTTAAATGCTTCATTTTTAACCGAATGGCACACAAGTCAGGTTTTGTAAATATTATTGGCAACCCGAATGTCGGGAAATCGACCATCATGAATGTGCTGGTTGGCGAACGTTTGTCGATCATCACTTCGAAAATGCAGACGACCCGTCACCGCATAAAAGGAATTGTCAGCGGCGACGATTTTCAGATTGTTTATTCCGATACGCCGGGAATCCTGAAACCGCATTACAAACTTCAGGAATCGATGATGAAATTTGTGGAGACTGCATTGATTGATGCAGATGTAATTCTGTATGTGACCGATGTGATTGAAAATCCGGATAAAAATGAAGAGTACCTTAAAAAGATAAACAATTCAGAAGCCCCGGTCATTGTGCTGATCAACAAAATCGACCTGTCGAACCAGGAAAAGGTGATGGAATTGTACAATGCATGGACGGCACGGGTTCCCAAAGCGGATGTTTACCTGGTTTCGGCTACCGAGAATTTCAACGTGGCGCCCATTTTCGATCGTATACTGGAGTTGTTACCCGAAAGCCCGCCCTATTTTCCGAAGGATGAACTGACCGACCGCAACGAACGTTTCTTTGTGTCGGAAATCATCCGTGAGAAAATACTTCTGAATTTCCAGAAGGAAGTTCCCTATTCGGTGGAAGTGGAAGTGGAAGAATTCAAGGATGATGCAAAAATGTTGGGTCTGCGCTGTGTAATTCATGTTACCCGCGACAGCCAGAAAGGAATTATCATCGGGCACCAGGGAAAAGCGCTGAAAAAGATTGGCACGGAAGCCCGTCTTGATATGGAAGAATTTTTTCAGAAAAAAGTATTTCTGCATTTGTATGTAAAAGTGAGCAAGGACTGGCGCGACAAAGACCGCATGCTGGGCAACTTTGGATATGATATGCAGTAGGAAGAAGCCCCTCCCAACCTCCCCTAAGGGGAGGAATGGAACAGCCGGTCTTCGGTGAACGACAAACGGCTGTTTTTAGAACTTGGAGGCTGAATTGTTAAATTGTTGAATAACGGCTGCTGTCTCTCCCCCTTTGGGGGAGTCGGAGGGGGCCGGTTAGATTTTGAAATTATGAGCAATATAGTAGCAATTGTAGGAAGGCCCAATGTGGGAAAGTCGACTTTATTTAACCGGATGACGGAAAGCCGGAAGGCCATTGTTGATGAAACGGCCGGAGTGACCCGCGACCGTCAGTACGGAAAATCGATATGGAACGGCTTGGAATTTTCGGTGATCGATACCGGGGGTTACGTGGTAAATTCGGACGATGTTTTCGAAGAAGAAATTCGCAAACAGGTTGTTATTGCCATTGAAGAAGCCGATGCCATCATTTTTGTGGTTGATGTCGAAACCGGAATAACCGATATGGAGGATGCCGTTTCAGGAATTCTCCGCAAGTCGAAAAAACCGGTTCTCGTTGCAGTGAATAAAGTTGATAACCCGACCCGCGTCATGGAATCGCACGAATTCCATTCTCTCGGTTTGGGCGAGCTTTTCTGCATTTCATCGATGAATGGCAGCGGTACCGGCGACCTGCTGGATGCTGTAGTTGCAAGTCTTCCTAAAAAAATAAGTGATGAGCCGGAGGAAAACATTCCCCGTTTTGCAGTAGTGGGACGCCCCAATGTCGGAAAATCATCGTTCATCAACGCCTTGATCGGCGAAGACCGCAATATTGTGACCGATGTAGCCGGGACAACCCGCGACTCAATACATACCCGCTACAATAAATTCGGACACGATTTTTATCTGGTCGATACGGCTGGATTACGCAAAAGAGCCAAGGTGAAGGAAGACATCGAATTTTACTCGGTCATGCGTTCGGTGCGCACCATCGAAGAATCGGACGTCTGCATGCTGATGCTCGATGCCACCCGCGGAATTGAAGCACAGGACCTGAGTATTTTCAACCTGATGCTGCGCAACAACAAAGGCGTGGTGATTTTGGTGAACAAGTGGGACCTGGTGGAAAAAGATAATTCATCGACCAAAGAATATACAAAGGCTATTCAGGAGCGCATTGCCCCATTTGTCGATGTACCTGTCATTTTTATGTCGGCGCTTACCAAGCAACGCATCTTCAAAGCGCTGGAAACAGCCGTTGAGGTGTACCAAAACCGTCAGCAAAAAATAAAAACTTCGGCCCTGAACGAAGTAATGCTCGATGCTATTGAGAAATATCCGCCACCGGCAATCAAAGGCAAGTATGTAAAAATAAAATACGTTACCCAGTTGCCCAATCCGACTCCTGCTTTTGCATTTTTCGCCAACCTGCCACAATACGTGAAAGAACCGTACCGCAGGTATCTCGAAAACAAAATGAGGGAAGAGTTTAAATTTACAGGGGTGCCAATCCAGATTTACTTCCGAAAGAAATAAAAGGTGCGAAAATGTACACGCACGAGGAACTGTATCAACTTCTTGAAGAAAAGGTAAAACGGTACAACCATCCCGGGTTCATCACTTCAGACCCGGTTCAGATACCGCGCCGGTTCTCGAAAAAAGAGAATATTGAAATCGCAGGGTTTCTGGCAGCAACCATCGCCTGGGGGCAGCGACCTGTCATCATCAAAAATGCGCATCGACTGATGCAGGGAATGGACAACAATCCATATCAATTTTTACTGGACACCACCGAGGCTGACTGGCTGCATCTGGCCGATTTCAAACACCGCACATTCAATTCTGCCGACCTGTTTTTCTTTCTGAAATCGCTTCAAAATATTTACAAAAATCATGGCGGGCTGGAGCAGGTTTTTACGGAAGGCTATCAATCGGATCAAACTGTTTTTTCGGCATTGACCCATTTCCGCAGAATATTCTTTGAAATTGACTCGCCGCACCGCACCCAAAAGCACATTTCAGATGTTTCGAAGAACTCGTCGGCCAAACGGTTGAACATGTTTCTCCGCTGGATGGTTCGCAACGATAATGCCGGAGTCGATTTTGGGCTGTGGAAAAATGTTCCGTCATCGGCATTGATGCTGCCACTGGATGTACATACCGGAAATATTTCGCGCCAGCTCGGACTGTTGCAACGAACACAAAACGACTGGAAAGCAGTGGTTGAAGTGACTTCACGCCTGGCTGAATTCGATCCAACCGACCCGGTCAAATACGATTTTGCCCTGTTCGGGATGGGAGTGTTTGATAATTTTTAATTTCTATCTTTTTACAAGCAAGGTTTTATTAATGGCATCACGCAGCTTTGTATCTACCTTTACTTCATCTGCATAATTATTCCAGTTCGTAACGGATTCAGTAACTCTGGCAATAATTTGTTTTCCTTTTTTAATATTCATTTGTTTTCCTACCGACAAAAGATCATCCGCATTAATGTTATCTCTTTTCCCGTTTATCGTCAGCGACTGGCTACTAACCCAGGGGCTGTCTGGCCGGTAAGCGTGACAAATATCAAAAGCAGGTGAAAGTTTCCATTTGCTGGTTTTATCCATTAAAAAAGCAAAGTTTTTAGTATGATCATCACAATTACGTGCAAGTACATTAAAAACCATTCTGGAGAACATCTGCTCTGCTTCAGGATAAGGCAAACCCAACATACGCATGGTTTCAAATAGTTGTTCATAGGCGAAATACCCCACCATAGTAAAATCAAAATGTCTCATGGCACAAAAACTTTGCATGTGGATTTTATTACCATCGTCATCCCGGTCAAAACGCCTGGTCATAAAGTGTGCCCTGCCGTTTTCTTCATACAATTGGCATTCCGTCATTTCAATTCCAGCCTCTTTAGCCATAAGATGATACGCCATTTCTACTCTTCCATAACCATTTGATATGCCAAATTGGTTATCTGTAACACCATCAAATTTCAATATCCAGTATGTAAAACCTCTAGGCGCTTTTACTTGTCCGCTTCGTACTTCCTTTGTCTTTGTGTTAAATGCAATTATAGCTTTTGCTCTTGCTCCGCCAGCCGAAGTTCCAATTCTTAATATATCGGTTAAAGCGGCTTGTTCATCATGAGATAAATCGGTTTGAAATTGCTCTCGTGTATTGAGTATTTTATTGGCTGTCGAAACCAGATTGTCCAGTTCTATTTTGCTGGTCCTTTTGGCTTCTTCCCGTATTAACGGTTCAACTTCTAATGCCCCCATGCCACGCTTGCCAATAAAACACAACGTCTCTCTTGGAGTTAGATTTACTCTGCCTTGTGTTGCAAGCCATGCGTTAATCAGCGCATTACCATATTTATCGGGTAGCATATCTGCCAGAAGTCCAGGTAAGCCCCGGAATGTTGAGGTTGAACCTTTGTTTTCAGCAAACGCATAAACTCTTCTTCCGGATTGGTTTAAGGGCATCATAATGGGTGATACATCCCATTGGGTAGTTAAAAATTTTGAGTCAAACTCAAACATTCCAATCTCCTCTCTTTCAGACCAAGCGACAGCGCCTACTATTTGATCCCAAAGTTTAATTATTGCAGTTCTTTCATCCATTACCAATCTGACTTAGGTTTTTTATTTTCCTGTTTTACACTTGTGGCTCTTTTGCGTTTTTCCTGCTCTAATTTTGCAAGTTGTAAGGGGCTTATTTGAGTAGTTACCTTCAACCCGTCCAGCACATGCAAACTATTTAATGCCCTCAATATTTGTATCAGAGTGATAACGTTTAAGTTTTTTTTGCCTGATTCAATTGCCGTTAGTGTTCTGCGGGTTATTCCAGCCTCAAAAGCTAAATCGTTTTGGGTTTTATTAAGCTCTAAACGAGTATGTTTTATAAACACAGCTATTTTCTCAGCAATTGCAACATCACTCATTTTTCTCCAATCATAACCATTGTTTTCCATTGTTTACAATCAAGTTTGATATTAAAGCGAGGCTAAGTTACTTATTATTTAAATTAAAAATCTTTAAAATGAGAACTTTTATACTCATTAACATCTAAATAGAACATTAATGAGTACTTTATTTCTCCTTAATTGTATTTTATGTGTCTGATCAGATAATTTCAATATCCGGTCAAATATGATTTTGCACTGTTCGGAATGGGGATTTTCGAATAAAATTGTACTCCGGCGATCAACAAATTCCATCTCCAAAGTACTTTCTCCTTAAAATTAAATACTTTAGCAAGCTGGCTAGATTATAGGATTCAGCCCCATAAAAGCTATGAAAATAAACAACTATCTATTCCGGGGTTTTATTATTCCCGCATTTCTTTTGTCGTTTTTTGCCTGTGTGTATGAACCGGGTGAATTTTCAGAAACAAAGATCGATCCCCCATCAGAAACAGGAGATACATTGTTTGTGAAACTGAATAATTCAATGGATGTAATTTATATCGGATGGGTAACCAACTTCACCTACCAGATCACAGGAACAGACAATCAGATTTATTCGGTTGAAATAACTTTTGAAGGTCAGCAACTTGACCATTTTATAAATGAATCGGGGCAAACCATGAGTTTTACCTTGAACCCGGCTTCGTACTCCGACGGCTATCATGAGCTGCATATCAGCATCATCACAGCCACAGGAACCGGCAGCATTGCCGACAAAGTTGGCGCTGAAGGGTACATTTATGAGCTTTCGTGGCCGGTAGTGATCGACAAAAAAATTCCGGACAATGTGAACGACTATAAAATAACTGCGGAACGTACTGAAAAAGGAATCAGGCTGAACTGGACAACCTTTAACCATGCCAATTTTCAATCGTACCAGATTGCCCGGCAGACTCCTCCTTACGAGATGGAAGCCGTCGCCATAACAACAATCTACGATCCGCTAACCAGCAGTTTTCTGGATACAACTTTTTACGAAGGACAGGCATTGAGTTACACTTTGTGGATCAATACCCCGGCAGGGAAATTTGTGAGTAACGGAATTTGGGTTCACGATAAACTGACCGGGCTGAAGGCCGAATGGCATCCCGACGGAACGGTTGATTTTAGCTGGGATAAAACTATATGTCCTGCGGCGTTCGGAAATTATTACGTGTACTCCGGTTTCGATTACAGCAATTTCACGGAAGAATATTTGATCAGTGATCCGGAGAAAAACTACGTTCAGTTGCAAAAAGCAGGAATGGGGACGGACCTTCACATTTTTCTGAAATTTTTACCCAAAGGAATGAGCAAAGAGCAGGCCAACCAGTTTGCGTATCAGGAATTCCGGTTAATGGCCCCTCCGATATTACCGCAGCACCAAAAAGCATTCAACGTTCCCCGACAGGATTATTTGCTGCTCTTTACTGAAAAGACGATATATAAGTACGATCCTGTAACGATGGAGACAATAAGTTCTTTGCCGGTTACCATCACCTCCGATTGGTACGCTGCGGTTAGTAACGACGGGCAATACTTCGTCTATTATTCCAAACCGAAATTTGTTGTCCGGAAAACGTCCGATTGGTCGGTAGTGAACGAATGGGAAGATGTTGATGCAGGCGAACTCAATCATTTTATAACGTCGTGCAGCCTGTCGGACAATGGAAAACTGGCCGCATTGGACGGAAACGGAAAATTGAATCTGTATCAGATAAATACCGGCGAATTGCTGGTCTCCGGCAATTTGAAGATAGACGAACTGAATCCCCGAAAATGTATTTTATCGCCTGATGGAACAAAGATCATTGCAATGGTAGATTATTGGTACAACAAGGCAGTATACTACACATTAACAAATAATAGATGGAACGAAACAGGACAGGCAACCCTTCCGACAACTGATATTTTCTATACAGCAGACGGGCAACAGGTGGTAATAGCCGGATACAATCAGGTACAGCTCCGGAATGTTCACGATTTTTCGATGGTAACAAGTTACACGATGCAGGATGGTTATTTCAGAACGGTGGACAAAGACAACGGGCGCTTTTTGTGGGACCCTGCAACCGGCAATAGTTACAGCAATTTACTTGTTAATCTGAAAACAGGCGAGGCGCTTACAAGTATTATTGTCGGTCAAAGTTATTCGAAATGCCTTTCCGGTAATCACATCATCAGTGCATCCGGTCATCAATTGAATTTTCCAAATCCAAAAGAATAAACTTATGAGTTCAAAATATTTTATTCTGATTTTTATTTTATTTTTTCCTTTATCGCTGCTTGCGCAGGAAGAGGAAAAAGAAAAGAAAACAAGCTTTTCAGTCATGTCCGGTTTTGGCACCTACTCTATGGGCAGTCTGAAAGACTTCAACGACAATGTTGTTCGTGAAGCAGTTCCCTTCGATTTACGAACCATCGATAATTTTGAACCCAACATTTATTTCACAGCGTCGCTGATGCAGCGACTGGGGTCGTCGTTTCGCCTCGGGCTAAATTACCAGTTTCACTCGACCGGTTCACGGCTGGGGCAAAAAGATTATTCGGGGATTTACACTTTTGATATAATCATGAAAAGTCATTCACTGGCCTTTGAACCGGAAATTTTATTATCCGGAAAATCGAAGATTAAACTGTACTCCAACTGGTTGTTCGGGCTTTCTCTTACAGATATCGAAACAAAGGAAATAATGAGTCTGACGGACTATGAACAGAATTACGACGAGAATTTTGCATCACTCGCTCCCTTCATGCAACCTTCTTTTAAACTGAAAATTTCCGTACTGAAGAATGTCGAATGGGTGAGTGTGCTGGGCGGATGCATCGATTTTGGCGGCGCCATTCATTTGGATGGGGAAAAAGATGCCAAACTGGAAATGAACGGAGATCCTGTAAAAACTTCATGGTCGGGACTGCGGGTGCAAACCGGACTGGAAATAGCTGTTTTTTAGTGCTCAATTATTTTATCGTTTCCTTCATTCCCAAACATCTGATGAATTAATACAAAGAAACATTTTCTTTCGTTTTTTTGATTTTTTATCTTTGAGAGGCAATCAAATCTCAATGTTTTCCAATGGAGGAGTGTTCCACATACAACTTTTATAAAACCAAATACGGCTGCGAATTGCTGATCGATTTAATCCGGTTGGAAACATTGGAACCATACCTTCGCCGCGACCCAAAACATTGCCTCACGTATTACGACATTACTTTCGTTCTTGAAGGAGAAGGAACTTTTGTGATCGACGGGCAGGAATTCCCGGTCTGCCAGAACCAGCTTTATTTCACAACTCCCGGTCAGTTGCGCGAATGGAAAATTGAGACAATACCCCGTGGGCTGATCCTAATTTTTGAAGAAGAGTTTCTCTGCAATTTTTTCAACGACTTTCAGTTCGTTCAAAACCTCTCCTTCTTTTCGGCTGAGATACATTCTTCCAACCTTTTTTTGTCCGAAGAACAGGGGCATTATCTGGAAGCGATTTTTCTTCAGATTGAGAATGAAATTTCAGAAAAAAAAGACAAACACATGCTCCGAGCCTTGCTCTACCAAGCGCTGGCATGGCTTAACAGCGCGTATCGTTCGGCGTATCATTCTTCGGAAAAAGGTACCGCAAGTGGACGGATTTTCCAGTTCCGCCAATTAGTCGAACAGCATTTCAGACAACAACATTCCGTGCATTTTTATGCCAACGGGTTATGTATTACTTCCGGCCACCTGAACGATCTGGTCAGGAAGCAGTATGCCGTTTCCGCCAAACAATACCTGCAAAACCGGCTTATTATCGAAGCCAAACGCCTGTTGCTTTCCACCGATTACCCGGTTTCTGAAATTGCCTGGCAACTAAATTTTCAGGATTCGTCGTATTTTATTCGCTTGTTTCATTCCCAAACGGGAATCTCCCCCCTGGCTTTCCGAAAAAAGCACAATCCATGAAAAATACTGTTTTCTCCCCCTTTCGTCCGGTCAGGGTTTGGATAGTATCCAGTACTTTTGACCGTGAAACCAATTCGTTAAGTTATGAGAAAAATAATTGCAATCTTCATTTTAATTCACACAACAATGGTTTATGCACAGGAAAAAATGACCGTTCAGGAGAAAATTATCGGGTTGGAAAAAGCAGCCCTCGAACGGTGGAATCACGGAGACCCAACCGGATTTCTCGAATTGTCGGCAACGGATGTTGTTTATTTCGACCCTTCTATTGAAAAACGAATTGACGGGCTGGAAGCGCTGACTAAACTTTACGAACCAGCCAAAGGGCAGATACAGGTTGACCGTTATGAAATGATTAATCCGTTGGTTCAGGCAACAGGAGAAATGGCCGTTCTGACATACAATCTGCAATCCTATGTCAATGACAAAGTTCATAAATGGAATTGTACCGAAGTATTCCGGCATGAACCCGACGGGAAATGGCAAATTATACAGACACACTGGTCGCCGACCCAACCTGCGTTGAAATAAGAAGCTCTCTGTTTATGAAAATATGGAAAGAGGTTGTCGTCTAAAAAAACAATTCTGTTTATCGGCAAATTGAAATCATAAAAATACTACCTTGCATGGGTAATAAAGGAACCCTGACCTTACGTTATAAACAAAAAAATAACCGTTCAAACCCATGTAATATGATAGATATTGACCAATTGGACGACACGTTCAGCATTGAAGGCGAAGTAGGATTTGCAGAACTGGAATACGATCTGGCTTTTGTAACCGTATCGAACAAGTATGCCGACGCCGACATTTGCCTTTACGGGGCGCATGTCACCAGTTTCAGACCTCACAACACAATGGATATATTGTGGATGAGCCCGCAAAGCAATTTTCAGGTAGGTTTTCCCATTCGGGGTGGCATTCCGGTTTGTTTCCCGTGGTTTGGCCCAAACAAAACTGACCCCGAAAAACCGATGCACGGGTTTGGCCGTCTGATGTACTGGGATGTTGCAGAAACAGCTTCGTTGCCCAGCGGTGAAACGCTGGTACGCCTGCAACTCTGCTCTTCAGAAGAAACAAAAGCCTACTGGCCGCACGATTTTCGCGCCGAAATGAGTATCACCGTGGGACGCACCCTGACCACAACCCTGAAAGTAAGCAATACTTCGGGCGAACCGTTTGAATATACCTGCGCGCTGCATTCGTATTTCAATTTGTCGCTGATCGATAATATTTCGATTACCGGTCTGCAAAACACCGCTTATCACAATCAGCTTGACGGAAGCGACGGTTTTCAGGACACCGAAAAACTTGAAATAGCCCAGCCCGAAACCCGGCATTATTACAATACCGAGGCAACTTGCGTAATTGAAGATCCTGTATTCAGAAGAAATATTCGCGTGGAAAAATCGGGAAGTAAAATAACAACCGTTTGGAATCCCGGGGAAGAATTCTGCTTAAAAATGGTCGACTTGCCCGACGATGGCTACCAGACATTTGTTTGCGTGGAAACAGTAAATGCGTTCGAAGATGTAATCCGTGTTGCTCCGGGAGAATCGCACGAAACAACCGTCATTATTGGGTTGGAAGAATAATCAATGCGTTAGGCCGGACTATTGATATATGGATTGCAATCCGACCAGCCTGAGGTAATAAAGAGAAAAACATGGAAATTAGATTGAGAATATTAAGTGTGTTTTTGGCGATTTCGTTCTTAGGCGTACTTTCATCATGTAAAGAGTCAGATCCAATAGATCATACAATAAGCGCATTTAGCAATGGCGGGAATGAAAGGAATATGATCGTTGTTATCAGCGATATTCATCTTGGCGCCGATCTCGCTTATGCTGAGTGCAAAGAGAATCTCGGGTCTCTTGAAAAATTGCTTAAACAGATAAAGGCGGCTCCAAATGTAAAAGAACTTGTTATTGCCGGAGATTTGCTTGATGAATGGTTTGTGCCAGCCACCGTAAATACTTATCAGGGAAAGGACCAGGCCGATTTCGTGAAACGTATCGCGGCAACCAACAAAGGCGTGATTGATGCTTTTAACAGTATAATCAGGGAAGGGAAAATCTTAGTTACTTATGTGCCGGGGAACCATGATTTGACAATTACTGCGGCAAATGTTGAGAGTATCTTTCCGGGGATAAACCAGGCACGGGATGCAGAGCAGGGTTTAGGTACTCATTCCCCGGCTGACTGTCCTAAAATGGCTATTGAACATGGGCACCGCTACAATTTTTTCTGTGCACCTGACCCGATTTCAAACCAGGATGTTGCTCCGGGAACCATCATGCCTCCCGGGTACTTTTATACACGAATAGGCGTCCTCAGTTTCACACAAAATTTTCCACCTGCGGGCGATATAATGCCCGTTGTTACCCAAAATACTTCCGGCAATGAAAGCCAGTATTTACTGTTCGTATACTGGAATGTATGGAATAGGGCATTAACTAAATATACGATAACAAATAAATTTGATGAAAAAATCATTGTAACAAATGTGGATGGATTCAATGGGGCATATTCTGTCAACGATCTGCTACCTTATCAAACGACCGCAGGTGGATTGATCGATGTTAATCTTTATAAAGGAATTCAGGACACATGGGCCCAAAGGCAAATACTCAATCATGTGGCTGTCAATATTCCTATTGCCCAAGCAATAGCAAATGCTGCCAAGTCAAGTGAATCGGAAGATCAGGCAAAGAATCAATACTTTCTGAATCCAAATTCAGATAAAAGAATCGTCATCTTTGGACATACGCACGATCCCAAAATTATTGTTTCTGAAGACCATTATGGTCAAAAAGCAATCTATGCGAACTCCGGGACATGGATTGACCATAATTCTATAGCTAACACAACAATGAATTTTGTGGTAGTTACCTTACAGAATGCAGATGCTTCTTCTCAAACTGTTGTAAAACTTTACAATTTTGAAAATGAAGTTGTAACAAAAATGGCTGAAGATTCATTACGCTATTAACGGTAAGCAAGTGTATAATTAATGTTTGAATTCATCCTAAATTACCTTTGGCAGTAATTGGCGGAATATTGTCATTGCAGACATCTGTTCTGTATCCTAACTTTGGGCTTATTAAAGAATTAAACTTTGTAATGAATTTTTAATTGGCTGTATTATGATTAAAGTTGCTATTAACGGGTTTGGACGAATAGGACGTTTGGCCTTCCGTGAGATAATGAAAAGTAAAAAACTGGAAGTTGTTGCAATTAACGATTTAAGTGCTCCATCAATGCTTGCCTATCTGCTTAAATACGATTCCATTCAGGGTACTTTCAACGCGAATGTAAGTCACACCGAAAATGCACTCGTTGTGGATAATAAGTCCATTGCGGTGTATGCCGAACGCAATCCCCAAGATCTGCCCTGGGCAAAACATCAGGTTGATCTGGTACTGGAATGCACCGGTATTTTCGAGTCGAAAGAAAAAGCCTCCGCTCATTTCACTGCAGGAGCCAGGAAAGTGATTATCTCAGCTCCATCGGACAAGGATGTAAAAACAGTAGTCTATAATGTGAATCATGATATTCTGCAAAGCAACGACCAACTGATCAGTTGTGCTTCGTGTACTACGAACTGCCTCGCCCCAATGGCCAAAGTTCTTAACGACAACTTTGGAATTGTTACCGGACAAATGACTACTATACATGCCTATACCAACTCTCAGCCATTGATGGATACGCCCGACCCCAAAGTCAATTATCGTAAATCGCGGGCAGCCGCCAATAATATTGTACCCTATACTACCGGGGCAGCAAAAGCAATTGGCCTGGTAATTCCTGAATTAAAAGGAAAACTCGATGGTTCTTCCCAACGGGTACCTGTTCAGTCAGGTTCGGTTGTCGAGTTGTTTACCATTCTGGAGAAGACGGTCAGCGCTGAAGAAATAAATAAAACCATGAAAGCTGCGGCAAATGAGTCGTACGGGTATACTGAAGATCCGATTGTATCGAGCGATGTTATTGGCATTGGCTTTGGTTCGCTTTTCGATGCAACGCAAACCAAAGTGATTGCTGCCGGTGAAAAGCAATTGGTAAAAACAGTAGCCTGGTACGATAATGAAATGTCGTTTGTGTCTCAAATGGTACGAACCGCTGAATATTTTGGGGCATTGTAAAAAGTTAAGAGGGTGTCCAAAAAGTTTTTGGGCACTCTTTTTTTTGTTTTCTAAGTTTTCTATTTTCTGCAATTATTGCTATATTTAAAGTACTGAACAACAATACCATATGGCAAAAATAACATTCAAGTCATACGATCAGGGACAAGGGGTTTTATTCCCTCAAAGTATAGATAGTATGATAGCAGAAGATAGTCCGGTAAGGTTGATTAATCAGATC